>Ga0310344_10002087_pt1 | contig 15078 bp, 14 predicted proteins | sample HC15DNA20200_MG_FD_203801 | JGI IMG/M metagenome (GOLD analysis project Ga0310344, IMG submission 203801) | Marine microbial communities from station ALOHA, North Pacific Subtropical Gyre - HC15-DNA-20-200_MG | ecosystem: Environmental > Aquatic > Marine > Oceanic | place: Pacific Ocean: North... | reverse complement strand
GATCCGCTCCCCCTTCTTACCGGAGATCTTGGCCCAGTCATCCGGGTTGGTCGTATTAGGCAGGTCTTCATGTTCGGTGAACTCCTGGCGGACCGACTGCACCATGTCCTCGGTACGGATCCCCCGGACACCGCCGGCCAACTGCCGCTTGATGGCCAACTTCTTCGCTCTCCGTACGATGTTCTCCACCATTGCGCCCGACGAGAAGTCCCGGAAGTAGAGAACCTCCTTATCGCCGTTCTGGTAGGTGACCTCGAGGAAGCGGTTCTGCTCATCTTCGCTGTACATCTCGGCCACCGTCTCGTCGATCATGGCCAATGCCGCCTTGTTACGGTCGCCGCCCCCCACCGTCTGCACCAGACCCTCGTCGATGGGGAGTTCGCCAACCAGGTAGCGGGAGAAGATCGCAGCGGCGGCAGTGGCGTCCGGACGCTCGATCTTGATCTTCACATCGAGCCGCCCGGGGCGCAGAATCGCCGGGTCGATCAAGTCTTCCCGGTTGGAGGCACCGATCACGATGACGTTACGAAGTGTTTCCACCCCGTCGATCTCTGCCAGCAACTGCGGGACGATCGTGGACTCGATGTCCGAACTGATGCCGGTCCCCCGGGTTCGGAACAACGACTCCATCTCGTCGAAGAAGACGATGACGGGCCAGCCCTGCTCAGACTTTTCGCGGGCTCGCTGAAATACCAGGCGGATCTGACGTTCTGTCTCACCTACGTACTTGTTCAGCAGTTCAGGACCCTTGATGTTCAGGAAATAGCTGCGCGCCTCCTCATCGCCGGAGACCTCCGACACCTTGGCAGCCAAGGAATTGGCCACCGCCTTGGCGATCAGCGTCTTGCCACAACCGGGTGGTCCGTATAGCAGGATCCCCTTAGGGGCCGGTAAGTCGTATTCGGCGAATAGGTCCTGGTGCAGGAATGGCAACTCCACGGCGTCGACGATCTGCTCGATCTGACGATCGAGACCGCCCACGTCGTCGTAGGAAACCTCCGGGATCTCCTCAAGCACGAGGTCCTCGACCTCTGGCCGGGGTAGGACCTCCAAGAGGATGCGCGAGCGGGGGTCCAGCATGACCAAATCCCCACTGTGCAGGCCGCTGCCCACGAGATCTTCGGCCAGTTCGGCCACTCGCTCCTCATCGCCTCGGCCAACAACCAACGCCCGCTGGCCGCCAGCAAGAACCTCCTTAACCGTCACCACCTCTCCGCTGGTGTCGTGGGTTCGCGCCATCACGATGCTCATCGAATCATTCAGCACGACCTCCTGGCCAGGTTGCAGACTCTCCACTAGCTCCGGGTGAACCCCGACCCGCATCTTGCGGCCGCCTGACGACACGTCGACCGACCCATCGTCATTGACCTGGAGAACCGTGCCATATGCCGACGGCGGCTGGGAGAGTTTCTCAACCTCATCTCGAAGCGTCGTGATTCGCTCCCGGGCAGTCTCGATGGTGGACGTCAACTTCTGGTTTCTTGCATTGGCACGCGCTAGTTCCCGCTTGACGTCACGGACCTCGGACTCCAAACGATGGAGTTCTCGGGGTGTATCGATCAGGCGGCGGCGCAACTCGGCCACCTCGCGTTCCAGGTCGGCCGGCAGGCCCGGCTCCGATTCCTCGGCGCTGGTCGTCTCCCCGGTGCCGACAGTCGGCCTCTCGTCGTCAGCTCCAGCTGCAACCTCGTTCACAAGCCGACCCTAGCCCCGGGCTCTGATGAGGCCAGTGTCAACGGTCACACTGGCGGCCCGGTGCACGGTGTACAGGAATGCGTTCAGTAGACTCTCGACTGTTACGTCACCTGTGCCACCGCTGCGAAGCGACCGGTCAGGCTGGCTCCACCAAAGCAGCCAGTACGGGCTGCAGTCTTTCGAGAGAGGAACTCCCCCACGATGAAGGTCTGGATCGACCAGGATCTTTGCACCGGCGATGGCCTTTGTGAGGAGATCGCCCCCGACGTTTTCGCCCTACTGGACGATGGCCTTGCCTACGTCAAAGAGGGTGACAAGATCCTTAGTGAGCCCGGAGGTGCCGAAGCTGTAGCTCCCGTGCCCGCAGGACAGGAGGAAGCCACCATCGAGTCGGCCGAGGAATGCCCTGGGGAGTGCATCTACATCGAGGTCGACTGACCCGAACCCAAAATCGCAATCCGACGGGCGGCCTCAAGGCCGCCCGTTCGGCGTTTTCAGACCGTAGGACTGCACCAATTCGATTCGTCCTGACCTAGTCGATGCAGGGTCCCGCAGGTTCGGGCAAGTTCTCAGCGCTGTCCAACAGGCTTTGCACTGCACTGGCCTGCACGGCGTAGGCAACCGGACCTCCACCGCGAGCTCGGGAAAAGGTCACGCCGACCACTCTTCCTGTTTGATCGACCACGGCCGCCCCCGAATGGCCGGTCAGAACCCCCGCTGCAAGGACTATTGCATCACGCCCACCAGCGGGACCCCCGTAGACGTCGGTCCCTGTCGCCCTGATCAGAATCTCGAGCCCGACTGGCACGAGTCGGGGCCCATCCGCCTCGTGGACAAGGATGGCGCCCACCGTCCCGGCCACTGGCTGCCCAAGTTGCAACGGGGTAAGTCGGTGAAGACCGCTCACCGGTTGCAGGACGGCCAGGTCAGCCACCGGGTCGAAGCCCACTACGCGACTAGCCACCTCTTCTCCCGCCACCGTAAGGACGGGCGCATCTATCCCGGCCACCACGTGCGCGGCGGTTACAACCAGGGTTCCACTCACCACGAATCCCGAACCGACCTGTGCCCGACCACAGTCCAGGCCTCTCACCCCCACCGTTGCGGCCAACAGTCGAGCGGCGACTACGTCCGTCAGATTGTGTTCGAGCGGCGGTGGCCCAACCTCGACCGAATCCCCCAGATGGCTGACCGAGACAGTCTTTGGAGGATCTCCCGAGCCGCAGGCCAACACGATGATCGCCAGCACCACGATCGAGAACAGCCGGGTGAATCCCATGCGGATGGAATCCGACCCGGTGCTGCCGGATCGGGTCACTGGACCAGGAGGCGGGCGTGGGTCAGGAATGCCGTGTGGGCGACCATCCGGTGATCGGGACGGACAGCATCGCCATCCACGTGCCATGTCCGATTGAGGACCTCCACGGTCTCGGCGAATCGAAATCCATGGTCTTCTAGCGCAGTCCGGAACTTGGTGGCCTGCACGATGCTCGGCGTGTACGCCACGATGACCCCACCTACATGGAGGGCTCCTGCCGCATGGGGCACTACCTCCCACGGCTCCGGGAGGTCCAGGATCACCCTGTCGTAGTCGGTACCTTCGATCCCCTCGTAGGCGTCACGCATCCGGACGTCATAACGCTCCAAGGCCTCGGCACCCAGCATCGTCTCCACGTTGGCGGTAGCCCGGGCGGCGAAGTCATCTCGGATTTCATGTCCCGTCACGTGTGCACCCGCTCGCAGCAGGGTCATCGACAGCGCACCTGACCCCACCCCGGACTCAAGGATCCTCGCTCCTGGAAATACGTCTGCCAGAACCAAAAGGGGTCCTAGGTCTTTGGGGTAGATGACCTGCGCCCCTCGCGGCATCTTCAGGATGTATTCGGCCATGGTTGGCCGAAAGGCGGTGAACATCGAACCCCGGCTGGAGCGCAGGATCACGCCCTCCTCTGCCCCCAAGATGTCGTCATGGCTTACCACTCCCGTGTGAGAGTGGAACTCCGCCCCGGTCTCGAGGGTCACAAGGTGGCGGCGTTGCTTCCGATCCATCAGGAGAACCTGATCTCCCACTAGGAATTGCCGCTTCACGACGAGGTCCCAGTCACACCGTCGATCGCTCCAACCCTGGTGGACCCGAGTACCACCTGCGCCGGATTACTGGTACCGGCGGGCTCGGAGTAATGGTCAGGCTGGGAGCCACCGACTCGCTCTAAAAGGCGACAAAAGGCACAGACTTCGCCACTGGCGGGTGCCTCACACCGCACGCACATGCCGATGTCGCGACCATCTCGCTCAGAGGCTCCTTCAAACCGGCCAACCACGCGATCTAGAAAACCAAAGTAGAAGTCGTGCTTGGAACCGGGTGACTGCTCTTCAATGGCGTTCAGCGCCTCCTTGTAGCCGAGGTGCTTGTTCCCGGCTGCCATCGGGCACTCCTCCACCATGTACTCGATGTTCCGCAACACGCAGTAAGCCGCCATTTCCCGTTCCCCTAGTCGCACCAGCGGCTTCACCTTCCGGGGAAAGCCATCGCCTGCCGGGAGTACGGGACGCTGCCGTCCCAGGTAGTCCTGCTGCCAGCGCAGAACGTTCCCAAACAGCACCGCCGCCTCGTCATCGAGGTTGTGCCCGGTAGCCAACGCGTCGTACCCGCCGCGACGGGCCGCCTCGTCGAATAGATGGCGCTTCGACAGGCCACAGGCGCTACACGGCACCCGGCGCGCGACACGGGCCCCTTCGGGGACGTCGAAGCCGTAGTCCTCCTGAAGGTCGACTACCTCGAGACGTAGGCCCCGCTCCTCGGCGAATCGCCGGGCAAACCCCTCCGAGGAGGTGCTGTAGTCGCCGATACCCAGGCCGAGGTAAAGACCGTCGGCCTCGTAACCCAAGTCGATCAGGATGTCCCAAAGGGCGAGGGAGTCCTTACCGCCCGAGATGGCGACCAAAACCCGGTCCCCGGGGCTCAACATTTCGTGGCGGTCGATGGCCTTGGCCACCTGATCGCGACAGAGTCGCAGGAAGTGCTCCACACAGAAGTTGGCGTTGTGGCGCCGAATGTCGATGACCGCCGACTCCCGGCAGACACGGCACTTCATAGGCTTCCCCCTGAAATGACCGAACGAATCTCCACGCGGTCGCTGTCGGCAAGCATCGCGTCACCGGGGACCAACGTCCCGTCTCTGATCACCAGTACTGATTCGCGGTTCAGTGACAGCCGGGCGAGGAGTGCTGTAACCGCCATAGGCCCCTCCAACTCCATCGTTCGACTGGGGTTCCGCAACTCAACCTGCATCAGCCCGCCTCGACCGCTTTCACGCCGGCACCGGGCCCTGAGCCATTCCTCAAGCCTGTCCCATCGGAGGCGGGCAGATGCCGAACCTCCAAAGTTTCGCCAACGCCGAGGCGTTCCGTCAGGGTGATTGGTCGCGGACGACTCACCGCACGAACGAGGCGGCCCAGGACAACCACGGCCAGAACGATCTGCCATGCACGCGAGCCTCCCCAGAGGCCCCGCCGGATGGCGTTGCCCAGCAGACCCGACCCGAGACCTCCCGGAAATCGGAGCATCAGATCCTACGAACCTCGACAACCGTGGATCGACGGAGACCAGCACGCCGACCCACGAGCCACGCAACAGCCACCAGGGTGACCGCTGCGACCGCAACAACAACAACAACCGATGACCGTCGTTCAACAAGAGAACCGCTGCCCGATCCCACCGTCGCACGAAGTTCGCTCTCCAGCTCCTCACGGGTTATTGGATTCTCTGTCGTCACCGTTCGGCCCCCCCACCGAGCGACGACCTGACCGAGATGCGTTTGCCGGCGAGGACAGCGATCGTTGAAAGCGCAATGGCCACCACCAGATATGGGACCCAGGACCAGGAGCCACTCAACATCGACCAGTCCTGGAGAAGACGTAAGGCTCCTACGGCTACCAGGACCACCCCGGCCCCCATCATCACCGAGCCGGCGATACCGAGGCCAAGGAAACGGCCGAGACTCCGAAGCGGGTCCATCGTCTCCTGACGCACGTAGCGGCGTAGCAGGTCCGGAAGGTCACCTGACGTCCGATCGGGAGCCATGGGTAGCAACGCTACCGGCGGCCCGCGGATCCAGCCCGGTCGTAACCTCCCATGGAGCCCGGGCATCAATCCAAACCCTCAGGAATGAGGTTCTCAGGAACCCCGAAGACGAATGTCGACGACCTCCTGGGCTTCGCCCAACATCTCTTCCAGAAGGACCACACGTTCGGTCGCCCGGCCACACTCCAACAACCGCTGCCGATCGTGTACGGCAATGGGGGCCAGAGCCGCCAACTGAAATGTTCCCAGGCCCGGGTCATCAGCCACCTCGAACATCATCTCGGCTACCGGCTCACCCAACTCCGCCAGACCCGCCAGCAGTTTCCGAAGCGACCCTACGACCCTCTGGTACGCGACCTCCGCCACGGGAGGACCCGGAGCGTCTGGCATGGACCGCACCTCGGCCCATGGATAGAGATCGTCAGGAAGCCATCTATGGACGCACAGGCGCTCAAGTCCGACCGCTGCCACCGACCATCGCCCATCCGGGGCCTCACGGGCCTCCAAGACCCGAGCCCTGGTTCCAATATCGCAACGCTCGTCACCGCCTCCGACCTCGCTACCCCGGCGGATCAACACCACGCCGAACTCTCGGTCACCCTCCAACAGGTCGACAATCATCCGCCGGTACCGCTCCTCGAAGAGATGCAGTGGGAGGAATCCCGAAGGCATGAGGACAGTACCCAGAGGGAACATAGGAAGCCGCCGGACCTCCCCCATCGTCAACCCCCTGATGTTTGGGGCACAGGGGGATCGACCACCGGAAGGGGCGACAGGAGATCGACCTCTGGTCCGGCGGGGTACGGGAGCAACGACAGCACCAGGTCCTCATGAAGTTCACGGATTTCGTACGGCAGCTCGCCATTGCTAACCAGGGCAAAGGCCAGACGCCTCCCGGCCGGCGTATCTACAACCCCAGCCAGACTAGTGACTCCTCGCAGTGTTCCCGTCTTGGCCCGGACTCGACCCTCGCCGGCAGTACCGACGAAGCGCTTTTTCATCGTTCCCCGACCTCCCGCCACCGGGAGTGAGTCCACCAGGGTCGACCCCAAATGTCGATCGTCCAGAACGCTGGCCAAGAGGCCGCACGTGAGGCGATTGTCCGGGTCCAGCCCACTGCCATCGTGGGGCACCACCCCGTTGACCGGATGCCCAGCCGCGTCTAGCGCATCGAGCAGGGCCGAGAGGCCACGTACTGTGGTCCCACGCTCGGTGGCAGTACGCCCCATCTCCTTGACCAGCAACTCGGCAGTGGTGTTATCGCTCTCCACCAGCATCTGTTCCACGAGCAGCCGGACCGGTGGGGAGTCAAGACTGGCCACCGTGTGCTGTTCCAAGACACCTGACACGGTCCCTGAATCCGGACGGCCCCGGATCACCACACCCCGCTCTTCCAGCAGGTCGTCGAACAAGCGAGCGGCCAATATCGCCGGGTTATCAGCCGGCACGCTCAGCGACGAGGCCGGGTTCACTGGATCCCAGTTGACGAAGCCGTCGTCAACCGAGAGAGCACTCAGTGGACCGGACTGGATCGACCAACCTGGCTTGAACCGGTCGGGCCACGTGCCGAGGTACCGAATCCGGTCATATCGCTCCTCGTCACCGACCACACCGCCCTCAATCTCGAGGATTCCGGCGGACACTACGTCGTCGGCCAGATCAGCGAGATTTGACCAGGCGATCGGATCCTCGAACCGATCGGCATAGGGCGCCGTCATGAGAAGAGGGTCTCCGCCACCCACGAGCCACAGATCACCCCGGACAACACCGTTCACCGGCGGCTCGTCGACCACGACCGTGGTAGTCAAGACAGATCCGGGGCCCAGCAACCGCAAAGCCCCGAGGGCGGTCAGCAACTTCTGAGCGCTAGCCGGCGTCATGGGTGCCGCCGCATCGACGGAGAAGAGTTCCTGGCCGTATTCGGCCACCGACAAGCAAGTTCCGGTTGGCAGGGCGGCCACTGGCTCCCCTAGCGCCTCTCGGAGCCTCCGATGGGCGGTCGGTGCCTGCAAAAACTCAGGAATCCGACGGACCGACAGCAGCGGCGTACCAACACCAGCACTATCGGTATCAGAGACCTGAACCTGTATAGCCGCCGATGCACGGTCGGTCCGCTGGGCCTGGAGACCCGCTAGGACAGCAACCGTTAGGAGAGTCAGTGGCAGAACGAGGCGCCTGTTCACGGGTCGCCATGCTACGGCTCGTACTGGGGTCCGGCAGGGCGCTCTGACGGGATTTGGCTACGAGATATTCACTTCCCCGAAGTCGCACCAAGACCACCGCCGCGCCCGTATCTTCCTATCATGCAGATTCTTGCCGCACTTTTCTTCGAAGGTATCGACCTCCGTTCCGTAGCCGGCGGAGCGACTCATATTGACCTCACCGGCATCCAGTTCAGTGCCGCTTCACCCACACCGGCTCCAGTCACCTGGTCTCCTCATCTGGCGGTCGTGGTCCGCTGCCCCGAGGACCACAGTGGCCAGGGGGTGTTGGAGGTCGTCTTCACCCGGGATGAGGAGCAAATCGCCCGGAACGTCCAACCGTTATCGGTTGAGCCCGGTCGATTCGGCTACCGACTGGTCCGTGCTGAATTGGAGTTTGAGGAGTTCGGCACCGTGGAGGCCCATTGCAGCGTCGACCGAGGGCCAGCCACCGTCGTCCCTTTCACCCTCCTTCCACCCTCAGATCCACCGACCACCGCAACGTGAAGCACGTTACGAACCGCTGCGCCACGGCGGTGAGCCAGCACCCCGACCCCGCTATCGCTGTGGCCGAGGTGATCGGCCAAAGTCTTGAACGCACGGGAGGCCGACCAGGGCTGGCTGTGTTGTTTACCTCAGGGCCACACGTGCACCACACCCCGAGAATCGCCCGAGCCGTCCAAAAAGGCCTCGCCCCTTCAGTCCTGCTGGGGAGTTCTGCGGGTGGCACCCTGGCTCACCGTCAGGAGATCGAAGATGGCCCGTCAATTGTCCTCTGGACCGCGCTCGTCGAAGATGCTCGTCCACTGCGCCTGGAGTCCCCAGACCTACCCAACGACCTCGAGCCCGGTCAGGCTCTAGCCCTGATGGCTGACCCATTTACCTTCGACGCATCGCGCCTAGCGGCCGGAGTGGCTTCCGAGGTCACCTTGGTGGGTGGTCTGGCATCAGCCGTATCGCGGCCTGGCGGCAACCACCTAATTTTGGACGATCAGACGTTCAGTGATGGTGCGGTCGCCATAGCGCTCCCAGTAGACGCCGACGTCCAAGCCATAGTGGCAACCGGTTGTCGTCCGATTGGCGAACCTATGGTGGTGACCGATGCCGACGGGCCAATGATCAGGTCCTTGGCAGGGGCACCGGCCCTCGAACAACTCACGGGCCTGTTAGCGACCGCCGATGAAGCGACCGCCGCCCGGATCAGACACGGCCTCCATCTCGGGATCGTCATCGATGAGCACATAGAGATCTTCGGTGCCGGCGACTTCCTTATACGGGCGATCATGGGTGTCGACCGCCCCTCCGGGGCACTGGCCATCGGTGACACGGTGCCCATCGGGACCACGGTGCAGTTCCAAGTTCGGGACGCAGAAGCCGCTACGGCTGATCTGGAAGATCGACTCACCGACCGACGTGCCGCTGGAGCACTCGCTTTCACGTGTAACGGTAGAGGAAGCCACCTGTTCGGCTCTCCCGGCCACGATGCCGGCCTTCTGGTGGACAAGCTCGGCACCACCGCGGTCGCCGGCATGGCCTGCGCCGGGGAGATCGGGCCTGTGGGAGGTACCCACCACCTCCACGGATTCACGGCCTCGGTTCTCCTCCTCGAATCGGTCGCTGGACCGACAGAGGGGCGCGGTTAGGGTCCGGTCCGTTCCATTCCAGGAAGGCCTGCGGCGGCCAAAGGTGAGACTCATGACGCACGCTCCAGAGCACCGGGCCATTGATGTGGTGCGCTCGCTGGCTATGGACGCCCCCCACGCCGCCAGATCCGGCCACCAGGGCACCGCCATGGCCCTGGCACCACTGGCCCATGTCCTATGGACCCGGGTGCTCTCGTACGACGCCGCCGATCCTGCCTGGCCCGACCGGGATCGCTTCATCCTGTCGGCAGGCCATGCCTCAATCCTTCTCTATTCGATGCTGTACCTGACTGGTCACGGGCTGACGCTCGACGACCTTCGCGATTTCCGTCAGTGGGGCTCGGCTACACCAGGCCATCCGGAGGTCGGGCATACCGCCGGTGTCGAAGTCACTACGGGCCCACTGGGCCAGGGCATCGCCAACGGCGTCGGCATGGCCATCGCCGAACGAAACCTCCGGGCACGCTTCGGAGCCGACATCTGCGACCACCACACCTTCGTTATCTGCGGCGACGGCGACCTCGCAGAAGGCATTAGCCACGAAGCCGCCTCCTTGGCTGGCCACCTCGGCCTAGAACGCCTCGTTGTCGTCTACGACGACAACCACGTCACAATCGACGGGCCCACCGAGTTGGCACTGTCCGACGACGCTCCGGCCCGCTTCCGAGCCTACGGATGGCACGTCGTGGAACTCGGTGAAGCGGCCGACGACCTTGACGCCATCGAGGGTGGCCTTCGCGAGGCCATGGCCACTGTCGACCGACCTTCACTGGTCGTCCTTCGGAGCCACATAGGCCATCCGTCTCCTGATGTCGACACCTCGGCTGTCCACGGCTACTCCCTGACCGACGACGGAATTCGTGAGACCAAGGAGCGAATGGGTCTACCCGACGAGCCGTTCCACGTTCCCGACGACGTACTGGACCTCTATCGCGTAGCTGGTCATCGTGGTGCCAAAGCCCGAGCCGAATGGGAAGACCGTCTGGCCACCGCCAACACCGACCGTGCCGCGTGGGACGCTGCAATAGCCGGTGGAGGGCTCGCTGGGTGGGAGGAACGTCTCCCCTCCTGGGAGGTGGGGGCAGCGGTCGCTACCCGCAAAGCCGGGAACGCCTGCCTGCATGCGCTGGTTGACGTGGTGCCCGGCCTGATCGGTGGCGGCGCCGACTTGACGGGTAATACGGGCACGACCATCTCCAACGAAGGCATACAGGGGTCCGAATGCCCCGAGGGACGTCAAATCTTCTTCGGTGTTCGAGAGCACGCCATGGGTGCCATTTGCAACGGTCTGGCCCTCCACGGCGGGATGCTGCCCGTGAACGGCACGTTTCTTGTGTTCAGCGACTACATGCGCGGCGCCGTGCGCCTGGCCGCCCTGTCGGGCGCCCGGAACGTCTTCGTGTGGAGCCATGATTCAGTGGGCGTGGGTGAGGACGGTCCAACCCACCAGCCCGTCGAACACGCTGCCGCCCTACGAGCCATCCCCGAGCTCAGGGTCATTCGCCCAGCAGACGCCAACGAGACCGCCGGGGCCTGGCGCACCATCGTCGACGGCAATGGGCCAGTCGCGCTGCTCCTGACCCGTCAGGACGTCCCCGTGCTTCCCGGTACCCACGACCACGCTGCTGTCGCCCGTGGTGGCTACATCTTGGCCGAGCCAGACGATCCCCCCGAGATCGTCCTCATCGGGACGGGTAGCGAGGTGTCCGTCGCCATGGACGCTGCGGCTACCCTGACCGCAGCTGGTCGATCGGTACGGGTCGTGTCCATGCCGTGCATGGAGGACTTCGCCGCCCAGGACGATGCCTATCGGACTGAGGTCCTCCCGTCCAACGTACCCACAGTGTCGATCGAGGCCGGAGTGACCTTCGGGTGGAACCGTTGGGCTGACCGCTGCATCGGCATCGATCGATTCGGCGCCTCGGCTCCCGGAAATCGAGTCATGGCCGAATTAGGCATTACTCCTGAAGCCCTAGTGGCTGCTGCCAACGATCTGCTCTCTTCCTGAGCCTTGAACGGAGATGGTCATGACCCGACTCCATGATCTACACGCCCAGCAGGGCCAGAGCCCCTGGCTCGACAACCTGCGTCGCGGCTGGATCACTTCCGGTGACCTCGGTCGCTGGGTTGATCGCGGTGTCCGTGGAATCACGTCCAACCCGTCGATCTTCCAGAATGCAATGACCGGGACCGACGACTACGACGAACAGTTGCGGAGCCTGGTTGCTGACGGGGCCACCATCGAGGACAGCTACTGGGCGCTAGTCGCCCGGGACATCATGGATGCCCTTGAGGTCATGAAGCCTGTACACGAAGCATCCGGCGGAGTTGACGGTTACGTGTCCGTCGAAGTCAATCCGGCGCTGGCCTCTGACACCGACGGCACTATCGCCGCCGCCCGCGACCTCGACCAGTTAATTGACCGCCCCAACCTCTACGTCAAGATCCCGGCCACAGCCGAGGGTATTCCCGCCATCAACCAGATGATCTCGGAAGGTCGCAGCGTCAACGTGACGCTGATTTTTTCATTGCGTCGCTACGCGGAGGTCATGGAGGCTTACGTCTCGGGTCTTGAGGCCCGAGACGGTGACCTATCGCATATCTCGTCGGTCGCCTCGTTCTTCATTAGCCGCACAGACAGCGAGGTTGACCGGCGCCTCGACGCCATCGGAGGCGAGTCGGCACTAGCCCTACGTGGCCGGGCCGCCGTCGCCCAGGGCCAGGTCGCCTACCAGATGTTTCGAAAGATGTTCAGCGGAGAGCGTTGGGAAGTCCTAGCTGCACGTGGCGCACGGGTCCAGCGGCCCCTGTGGGCCTCCACGTCCACCAAGAACCCTGCCTACTCCGACACGCTCTACGTTGACACGCTCATCGGCCCCGACACGGTGAATACCCTGCCCGACGCCACCCTTGAGGCCTTCGAGGACCACGGCACGGTGGCACGGACGGTGGATGCCGACCCGGCTGCCGCCCACGCCGTACTCCGCGACCTGACCTCCGCCGGGGTCGATCTAGATGATGTGGCCCAGGTTCTCGAAGGCGAGGGTGTCGCCGCCTTCATAGCGTCCTTCGATGATCTCCTCGACAGCCTTCGGGCCAAGGTCGCTTCCTTCTGATCTCTCGTCAATTGGAGCACTGAACAAAGTCCAGTCCGTTTCGAATCAAAACTGACTGCTAAGGTCCGGCGATGCCTCGGTCCACCGCTGACCTAATAGCCCTGGTCGACACTGAACAACGAGACCCGGCCTGTTCAATCGCCGCCACCCTTGAAGCTGTCGGAGATCGTTGGACCCTGCTCATCTTGCGGGACCTGTTCCGAGGTGTGCGACGTTTCGAAGCTCTACACCGGGACCTTGGTATCGCCCGAAATCTCCTCACAGACAGGCTCCACAGGCTGACAGAACTGGGAATAGTCCACCGAGTGCCTTATCAGGATCGTCCTGTCCGTCACGAGTACCGACTGACCGCCAAGGGTGCAGACCTGTCCCCTGCCCTGGTGGCCCTCATGCACTGGGGGGACCGCTGGTACGCCACTGATGGTCCTCCGACCCTGCTGGTTCACGACGTCTGCGGGACGACGCTGGACCAGGCCGTGTCTTGCCCCGCCTGCGAGGAGCTCGTCACTCCCCACCACATCCGCAGTCGCCCCGGCCCCGGCCGCTCCACTCAGGAGGCGTATCTATGAACCCAGTGCTTCCAGACCTGACGATCGCTGCTCTGCCAACAGGGCCCGAACTACACGCAGAGGCTCGCCGCCTCCGTGACACCCACCACGGTCGCCGGATCACCTATAGCCCGAAGGTGTTCATCCCTCTGACAATGCTGTGTCGGGATCGCTGCGGATACTGCACCTTCGCCCAGCCTCCAGCCCGGCTAGAGGCCCCCTACATGTCGCCGGAGGAGATCCTCTCCATCGCTCGCCGCGGTGCCGAGGCCGGCTGCCATGAAGCCCTATTCACCCTGGGGGAGCGGCCGGAGATCCGGTACCCGGTGGCCACCGACTGGCTGACTCGACACGGCTACGCCTCCACAGTCGACTACCTGGCCGACATGGCCCGCCTCGTCCTCGATGAGACCGGACTCCTACCACATGCCAATGCTGGTGCCCTGTACGCAGAAGAGTTGTCGCTGCTCCGGACGGTATCGCCATCACAGGGGATGATGCTGGAGTCCCTAGCGCCGGACCTGGACTGCCATCGAGGAGCCCCCGACAAGGCCCCAGACCGCCGCCTGGCCACCCTGGAAGCCGCCGGCCAACTGGCTATCCCGTTCACTACTGGCATCCTCGTCGGAATCGGCGAGACACGCCAGGACAGGATTCAGGCTCTGGAGGCCATCGCCACCTCACACCTTCAGTACGGCCACATCCAGGAGGTGATTGTCCAAAACTTTCTTCCCAAGGCTGGGACGGCCATGCACGACGCCCCACCCTGTCCCCCTGACGAGTACCTCGATGCCATCGCCCTAGCCAGAGTAATTCTCCCCCCAGACGTGCATCTCCAGGCGCCACCCAACCTGTCCGATGACTTCGGTATTCTGCTGGACTCCGGTATTGATGATTGGGGGGGTGTATCGCCGATCACCGCCGACCACGTCAACCCGGAGCGGCCATGGCCCGACCTGGAACGGCTGACAATGGTGACTGAGCGTCACGGCTTCACACTCGCCCCACGCCTAACGGCCTACCCCGAATACGTCCTTGAACCAAGCCATTGGTTTGACCCCGACCTTCGGTTTGCGATCATGGACCGCAGCGACTCTGAGGGCCTCGGGCGCGATGACCCCGGCGCGGTGTTCCCCGAGGTCATCGAGACCATACCCGCCGAAGATGGAGCTGAAGTTCGCCAAATCGGATCGGAATCGACCGCTTGGTACTCCGGAACTCCCGTCCGTCCCGTCGATCTCATTTCCGGACGATCGGTAGCCCACGGGCGACTCCGTGAGGTACTCGACGGGGTCCTAGCCGGTGAGCGGGCCGGTCATGAGGAACTCCTGACACTGTTCGAATCGCGCGGCCCCGAGGTCGTCGCGGTGGCCGAGGTAGCCGACGAGTTGCGCCGGCGCCGGGTTGGCGACGACGTGACATGGGTAGCGAACCGAAATATCAACTACACCAACGTCTGCACCTACAAGTGTCGCTTCTGCGGATTCTCCAAGGGACCGTTGTCGTTGAACCTCCGAGGCACGCCCTACCTCTTGGAGATGGACGAGATCGCCGACAGGGCAGCCGAGGCGGCCCGAATGGGCGCCACCGAGGTCTGCCTCCAGGGGGGCATCCATCCCGACTTCGATGGTGATTACTACCTCGACGTGACCAGGGCCGTTAGGGACGCTGTACCCGATATCCACGTCCACGGCTTTACCGCACTCGAGGTCACCGAAGGTGCCAGACGACTGGGAGAACCACTGGTTGAATACCTCCGCCGAGCCCACGAGGTGGGTCTGCGCTCGTTGC
>Ga0310344_10002086_pt1 | contig 15080 bp, 20 predicted proteins | sample HC15DNA20200_MG_FD_203801 | JGI IMG/M metagenome (GOLD analysis project Ga0310344, IMG submission 203801) | Marine microbial communities from station ALOHA, North Pacific Subtropical Gyre - HC15-DNA-20-200_MG | ecosystem: Environmental > Aquatic > Marine > Oceanic | place: Pacific Ocean: North... | reverse complement strand
TCCAGCATCAAACATAAGAATTTCATTATCTCTCACTAAGCAAATGCATGTTAATGCACGTTCAGTGGTAGGCATAGCAGCTGATGTACCTAGAAAAACTAATTTGAACATTTTAATCATAAAATTGAATCAGCTATTATCTTAGATACATCAACTTTAGACGTATCTTTTGGTATTGTATTTGTGCTTATAATTTGCGTAACTCCAGATTTTTTAATATTTTTTTCTGCATTATTAACAAATAATGCATGTGTACACGCTACAAAAATGCGCTTACATTTGTGTTTTTTTAGAAATTGTGCTGATTTGATAATGCTTCCACCACTACTTATAAAATCAAATCACGATCTTTGACATCAGCTTTAGTAGTTAGTATATTCACCTTACCAGTTTTTCTATTACGATGTTTTGCCAATGCAATGTATTTTACACCTAGAATATCAGCAAAATCCTTTGCTCGCTGTTTACCACCTAAATCAGGTGACACAACGAGTGGATTCTTTAATTTAATTTTTTGAAAATATTTTGCCAACTCTGGAATTGCTGTAACACTTTCAGACGCAATTTTCAATTCGTTTAATGCCTTTTTACTATGTATATCAACAGTGATAACTTTCTTTGTACCAACCGACCTGAGTATTTTTCCTATAACTGAAATTGTTATAATTTCACCCTGTAAAAATTCTCTATCTTGTCTAGCATATCCCATGTATGGGATAATAGCATAAACTTTTGATGAATATTTTCTAGCTTTAGAAATAACAGAAAGAAGATGCAACAAGTTAGTGTCAACAGGCGGATATGTAGATTGTACAGCCAAAACTATACTATTTTTTGGAATTTTTTTAATCGTGATCTTGCTTTCTCCATCAGGAAAAATACGATTTTCAGTTTTAATATATACAGCATTTAATCTTTGAGCAATTTTTCTAGCCAGAGTTTGAGAAGAGTCAACACCAATGACTGAATATTTTACCATAAAATCTTCGATTCAGTGCGACTCTTAAGTTTTAACAGCTAGAAATTTTTTGAAATTTTTCTTTTACGAAAAAATCATAATTATTCGTCAGATTCTCCTCTACCTAAATCACCAACACCAAATTCATCCACAATAGCATTGCGTTGTGTATCAAGTTGTCCGATCTCTTGTTCTTCTCTCTTCTCATCACCTTGGTAGACTGTTCTAATTGGCCATGGTATTCTAATGTCGTATTTTTTGAATTCTTCATACATTATTAGGCGCATATCACTTTTTGTTTTGAATTGTGCGCCATAATCTCTTACATATACCCACATTGAAAAATCCAGTGATGAATCATTAAACTTGTCAAATCTTACTACAGGTTGTGTTACATCAACATGAATGTCTTTATCACAACCACAACTTTGTTGGTTTTGCTCAAGGTATGGACACCTGTTTTGTCTTACTAAATGTCGTCCTTTAGCGTCAACTGCTTCAATCATTGCACGTTTTCCAATCTTTACTAAAATTGAAGCAACCTGTCGTGGATTATTTAGATATGAAACACCAACATTTACAACCGCGGGAACAAGTTTGATCTCTTTGGTATAGTTGATAATTTCTGCAGTTACAAGCTGTTTTGTTGGAATTATTGCAACTGATTCGTTCAATCCATGACGAATGTATGTCACTCTTGGTGTTATTTTATGTACATAACCATTATAGCCACTTTGTAGCTGTATTCTATCCCTCTCTTTGACTATCTTATCTTTTCTAATTAGAATATACGAAAAATAATTATCAAGTGTATCTTTTAATGCAAGACCAACTCCGAACGCAATTCCACCAGTAGCAGTAGCAAGTACAATTAGATCAACCTCCCACCACGATACTACACCTATGATAACACCAACAAAGATCAAAATTGGCAAAACTTGTTTAGCAGATTTAGGAACACCTTCTCTTTGTTTTCTAGAAAATCCTGGTGGTTTGTCTCCTGAAATGATTGGGTCATAACCATTAATTCTTTTTTGTTCTCTCCAGATATCTATAGGATAGATCTCTTCTGGAATTACACCAGGAAATAATTTTCTTCCCGATACATTTCCACCAGTTACACACAGATTATAATATTTATCATATTTTTTTCGTTCTGATTCCTTCCATTTTTGAAATGGACTTGTAACATTTTTATCATAACTTCCAATTGGAATTCCTTTTGAAGTTCTAAATGCTTCCAAATATTCTAGTCCTTCATCAGATTGTAAATAATTCTGGAACTCTTCATCCGTTAGATCTTCCGGTGTTTGTTTTGGAGGAACCCAGTTGTATAACTTATGGAAAAAACCTTCCTCATCATCTACAAAACCACGCATTTCTTTCCAAGCTTCAAAATCTTCCTTTTCTAACTTGGAGCTATCGCGTTTCATCAGTGCAATAGGAACAAGTTGTGAGATAGTATAACCAATAACCAGAATATTCATGGTGTTTAGAATTTTTGCAAAAACATCCTTTGGTGAAAGCTGTCCATCTTCTAATATCATCGAGTTTGTAGATTCATCATCAAAAAGCTCAAAAGCCTGAATATACACATTAACTGATGAAATTAGTGCAATTGCCAAAAACGGCAAAATTATTTTTCTGGAAAATCTTGCAACATGAGGCTTTGTATGATTAAATTTTTGAGATTTTACCCACCAAGAAAATTTTCTATAAACTAAGGCAATTATAATAATTCCAACCAGAAGCCCTGCAAATGCCAATTGCAAAGAAAGAGAGGACGCAACTAATTGTGAAACTGTCTCAAATTGACCAACGGAAATCTCAGTAATTTCATCTGCCATCTATTTTTTCACTATCTGGTTTTTTTTGGCGATCTACTGGAATTATGTCGATTTGTCGCCTAGTTTGTAAAATACAGTCAAAATTTTTACAGAGTTTGAAACCTTTTTTATGAAATATTTAAGCAAAACACTCCAGATCCCAAAGTTTAACAAACGTCTTAACCTATAGATCAAAATGGCACAGGCATCTCAAAATCAGGAATCGATTTGGGCAGTAGACGAATCACCATCGATTAAATCTTATACATTGGCTAATCTTCGCAAACTACCACAAATTGAAAAATTCAGCGAAGAGCAAATCTTTGAGATGGAGGTTGTTGGAAACGTATTACCATTCAAAGCCAACAACTATGTTATCGAGCAATTAATTGATTGGGATAATACAGAGCACGATTCGATTTTTGCATTAACCTTTCCACAAAAAGGAATGCTCAAATCGGAACATTTTGATCAAATGGCTTCAGTTTTGAAAAATGGAGATAGAAAAGAGATTAAAGAAACAGCAAATGAAATTAGATTACAATTAAACCCACATCCAGCAGGACAAATGGAATTAAACGTTCCAACACTCAAAGATGGCACCAAGCTGTATGGAATGCAACACAAGTATAATGAAACTGTTCTATTTTTCCCAAGTCAAGGACAAACCTGCCATGCATATTGCACATTTTGCTATGCAAGAGGGTGAATCTCTGGCCCAATATGTGAAAGAACATCCAGAAGTTAGTGATATTCTCTTTACTGGTGGCGATCCTATGATTATGAAGGCAAGTCTTTTTGCCGCATATATTGATAAATTATTAGAGGCAGATTTGCCAAATCTAAAGACCATAAGAATTGGTACCAAGGCTTTATCGTATTGGCCATACAAAGTTTTGACTGATAATGATGCCGAAGAAACACTAGAAACGTTTCGAAGAATTACTTCCAAAGGCATTCATCTTGCAATTATGGCTCACTTTAATCACCTTGTAGAATTAAAGACAGCTTCAGTGAAACTAGCAATTAAAAAAATGAGAGAAACTGGAGCTCAGATTAGAACACAATCTCCACTTCTAACTCACATCAATGATGACGCAAAAATGTGGGCTCAAATGTGGCAAAAACAAGTGGAGCTTGGTTGTATACCATACTACATGTTTGTTGTAAGGGATACAGGCGCTCAACATTACTTTGGTGTACCACTTGTACGGGCACATCAGATTTTCAAGGATGCAATTCAACAAGTTAGCGGACTAGCTAGAACAGTTCGTGGTCCAAGCATGTCCGCGACACCTGGTAAAGTCCAAATTGATGGAATAGGTCAGATGAATGGTGAAAAAGTCATGGTTTTCCGAATGCTTCAAGGCAGGGATCCAGCATGGGTAAATCAACCATTCTTCGCTAAATATGATGAAAACGCAATATGGCTTGATGACCTAAAACCAGCATTTGAAGAAAAATTCTTTTTCGAAGATGGGCTAAAGGCAATAACCGAGAAAAAACGTGCCCAAATGACAGGTTAAAATATAGAATTTTGGATTTGATGATATGCGAAAAGAATATGTTGTAATGCGTATTGATGCAGCACCAGACGGTGCTCCATACGTCATGGTTTCTCTTTCTTTGGCAAAAGATATGAAAGAGGGAAATCAACCACCATCTCCATTTGGTTCTAATGTAATGGGATTTACTAACATGGACGACATGATGAAAAATCTCAACAAGATGATTGCAGGTGGTGGCATGGGAGGTATGGGTGCTGGGAATACCAGTCTTAAATTAGATATGCATGAATACAAAGAACTCAATCTCTCAGTTGGCGATAAAGTCTTTTTGGATTTATCAAAAGCTGAATCTCTAGGCGTCTAAACTTCAGAAATCTTAGAAGCTGCAATTTCATGAACAAATCCATTTGAGATTAAAAGTCCATTCAAGTGAAAAATATTATCTGTATTGTATACGAGCTCATTTCCCAAAAGGTCGGTCATTTTACCCCCAGCTTCAGAAACTATACACCATGACGCTGCCGTGTCCCACTGGTGCATTCTGGTTGTAGTTGTCAGGTAAATATCAGCCCTACCAGACGAAACCTCCATCACTTTCAAAGTACTCCCAATCTGGGATGTTTTTGAAATCTGCAAATGTCCCAATAGTTGCTTTTCCTTATCAGAAAGATGATGTCTACTAACTAGCGCCAAACAATCCTTCAATTCTCTAACATCCCTGACCGAGATCTTTTCCCATTTCTCCGAATCATAGCAAAACGCCCCAAGACCCTTTTCTCCATAGTAGAGAATCTTCTGAGTAGGAAGGTAGACCAGCCCCATTACAGGAACTTGATTTTCTACCAGTCCAATCAGGACAGTGAACTCTCCTGTGCGATTTACAAAATCCTGAGTTCCATCTAGCGGATCAACAATCCAGACCTTCTCACTCTCCAATCTAGATTTGTCATCCTCATCCTCTTCTGACAAAATTGGAATTCCAGTCTTCTCCAGAGCAGATCTGATAATCTTGTTGCTTTCCAAATCAGCCTTTGTAACTGGAGAGTCATCCTCTTTTTTGATGACCTCAAAATCAGTCTCGTAAACCTCCCGAATCTTCTCACCAGCCTCAATTATGGCATCCATCAAATTTTCAAGATTTGGAATTTTTGAAGAAACTGGCGGAGATGTCATTTTTACGAGTTTTGCGTTAGTTCCGGTTTTAGTGTCCAGACTACAGCCAGTGCAATGAATGGAATTGAAATGAGAGCACACATCTGAAGTATAACCGTAAGCTGTGATTGAGCAATATCTGGATCTGTAATTACCCAAGGAAGTGGCAATGTGACAACAAACCAGATTCCACCCAACAACCCAATCATCTCAATTTTACGCTTGATTTTTGGGCTCATCTCATGTCATCCTCAAAATTTAATTCCAAAAGACCATCTTCTGTTTACGATATAATTCATGGCACCAGCAATAACGATACCAACAGCTGCCGCATACATGTAATAAAGCGATGCACTTTCCACCAAGGAATATGTAATTCCTAACTGGATGCCCATTCCACACAAACTGACAATAATGAATTTCATATACATGACACTATTTCGCTGATCACCTATTGAGCTCTTGAAGGTCCAAAATCTATTGAAGAAGAAATTAGATGAAATTGAGATTAAAATGGCAATAATCTGAGATGCCACATACCAAAACCCAGCTAAATCAGTAAGCACAAAAAGTATTCCAAGATTAATACCGACGCCAGAAGCTCCAACCGTATAATACTGCCCAGCCTGCCTGGCAAACAACGAAAATCTGCTCATCTTCTTTCCTTCATCTATTGTCATGAGCTTCTTCATATTAGCTGGTATTATTATCAAACTATTCTTTATTCTAAATTTATTGATAAAACTAATAGTTTTTTTGTAAAATTTTCACGATTTATTTAAATATTCTAAAAACATACCGGAAATAATGCGAAAGGGTGTAAATCCTATCGACTAAAATTGCGTGGCCCTGCGAAACGGGTATGAGCCAAAGCGCTTAGGCGTGGGCAAGAGAGGTGTTCTCTCAGTGTTTTGCCAAAGGGTCACGCCCCCAATTTTTCACCTTTAGATGCTTGCTATAATTTTCGTTATTGATATGCTGACAGATCCCTTCAAATTTCCTTCGCGATTGATTTCAATCTCATATTTACCCGTCTCTGGTATGATAATGTACTTCTCACCAAGATATTCCCATGTGTAATATTTCGAGATACCAGTGTCAACCAAGTCTCTATCTAGGAAAAACTGCTCAGAGAATATTTTACCAAATTTACTTGAAATGTTGATATTCAATTGTTCTGGCGAATCACCCATAGGTACGAAGCTAATCTCATAATTTCCCTTCTCTAAAACACCGATATTCGCACTATGGGTACTAATATCGTCAAACTCAGGTCCAGCTATACGCATGCTCCAAACCTCTGAATTGTTAGTTTCAGCATTCTCTGGGTTGTCAGGATTTATCTGGGCACCAAATACAATAGCAATTACAATCGCAACTAGAATGATACCTCCTATGACTGGCTTCTTATTCACAGATTTTCAGGCACGTACTAGTAATTTTAGTCATCGAAATTAAACGAGTTGTGAACCATATTTTACACCTGAAATTATGTACAAATTTCAAAATATCCTCCATGGGAAACTTCCAAGATAAGTGGGCAAAACCACAAAAGCAAGGATTAATGGAGAAACTCACCGATGCGGTAAAACCAAAAGGCGCATTGAAGCCTAGAGTAGAGACTGCAGTCAAAAGACTTCAGGCTCAAATTGCCAAAATGGACGGCATGGTAAACAAACTAAAGGCAAGAGATCAGGAAATTTTCCAAAAAATTGTTGTAGCTACACAACAACATGATACCTATTCTAGTAAGGTACTTTCAAATGAATTAGTAGAGGTTAGAAAAGTTAGCAAAATTTTAGGAAACGCAAAGATGGGGTTAGAGCGTATTGAATTAAGATTAACAACATTCCATGACTTGGGCGACACCGTGGTCACATTGATGCCAACAATCGGTCTCATGAACGGCCTCAAGGGCTCACTAGTCAAATTCATGCCTGGAGCAGATCAGGAAATTACAAGAATGACCGAGATGCTAGGCGGATTAATGACAGACACATTCAGCAGCAGCGAATCAACATTTGGTGTTGAGGAGACAACAAACTCAGAATCTGAGGGCATCCTCGCTGAAGCAGCAGCAGTTGCAGAATCACAATCTGTCGGCAAGTTCCCTTCAGTTCCAACTATGGACGGCCTACCTGGAATGCCATCTACTGAATCAAAATTTATGTAAAATTTAGAATCTAAAGATTCGAAGATTTTGTGCGAGACTCTCTAAAGGATTTAATTCGACCACCTTCATCCTCCACAACTCTGTCAATTCCAGAAATTTTATCTCTAAGATTTGTGATGATTCCACTCACTTCATCAGCCTCTCTTTCAACAGAAGATCTCTTTTCAGTCAAGTGCTGGATTCCCTGAGTTTCTTCATTTATGTAATCACTAACTTTCATCAATTTTTCCTTTAGATTTTTGATATCGACAGATTCTTGTTCAATTTCTTTTTCAAGACCAGTCCTCTTTTCTTTCAAATTTCCAATCATCATTCCCACATAGTCGATGGCTTCCTCAAGCTTTGCTCGCTTGTCCATTAATGAGGAAATTCCGATATCAGAACTTGATGATGTAGATTGTTGGGAATAGGAATTTTGACTGTCAGAATAGTTATTTTCAGGTTGTGATTGAGCACTTTCAGACTCAGATTCAACTCGTGTTGATTCAGGCTCTGCATATGGTGGTCTTTCCTCAACCATTTCGCCCCCTTCAGAATCAGTTTCATCAACCCTATCCTTTATTCTATCTAAAAACCCAGTCATGAATTGAGTGCTAAATGCTCAAATAAAAAGTTGCGAGATGATTCTTGTTAATTTAAAGCATTTTTGATCTCAATGAATAATACAGTTTAGGCATTAAAATTCTCAAAAATAGCTATTTTTCGAGTTTTTTCGATTCAAATTTGCTGTTCCGCTTTGTGTTCCGCTGTGACGTTTCAAAATGTCCCTCATAAAGCTGGGATTCCTATAGTATACCATGTCAAAACAACAATACAGATCCGAAATGGGAATCATGGGAGACATCTTAGATGTAACCCAGAATGGTGGCCAACAGGGTGTAATTGTATCTGCAATCTCTAGACGAGCAAATCTTTCACACTATGCTGTTCTTGATAAATGTGAGAAACTAATCAATGCAGGCTTAGTCGAAACAAAACGAGACGATAGAAATCGTAAATACAGAATCACTGAAAAAGGTCTAGAATTCTTCCAAGAATTCAAGTCATTCCAAAATCTCCTAGAATCCATGAATCTTAGGTATTAGAAATGAACCAAGAGTCGGTGCTCTGTAGAAGGCAGAATCATTCCAAGAATGATGGAATGCTTTTAACTCCTACAGATTGTCTAATGACAATGGCGCTCGTACCAATAGCGGCTTTCGTCCTAATTCTTTTCGCTATGATGGTACCACTGCAGCACTCTTTTGGCTCAAATCGAACCCTAGATTTTTCTCTTTTTGCTGACGGTTCATCTCACATTTTTTATGAATTAGAATCAAATCCATTATTTCCAGACACTCAGGTTATGCTATTTGGAGACTCGATAGAAAACCTGATAGTGGAAGATGAAAATGGATTTCTTTTAACAACCAATCCTTCAGAATCAAATTCAAATTTTTTTGAAATAGAAACCTTAGGCGCATCCAAAATTTTGATCAATTATGATACATACTCTCTAGTATCAAAAGAAGGGAAAATTTGGTCATTTTTCTTGGATTCACCTACAGAATTTACTTTGTTAATGCCAAAAAATTCTGTCATAGTTGGAATGACTACATTTCCAATTGACATGAATCAGGTTAACGATAGGACTGAGATGCTGTTGCCTAGTGGTCCCGCAGAAATAACATATTTTCTAACAGTTGCAGAATCAGCTCAAACTACACCATCTGCTGAAACACAAAGTGATGATGCATCGCAATCAACAGTTATTCTTGCAATTGGTGGAATAGCCGCTGCAGTTGTAATTGGAATTATTTTCAAACTAAGAGGTAAATCTAAAACCGCTACCACAGAATCGGCTCAAGTATCGCAAACTGAACAGTTTGATCTAGATTCAACACTATCAGATGATGAGATAAGAGAAGATGATAAGGAGATCATTAAATTTATCCACGAAAATGGAGGGCAAGCATTAGAAAGTGAACTTAGAAAAAAATTCCTACAACCAAGAACCACTATGTGGAGAGCAGTCAAGCGTTTAGAAAGACATGGTCAAATTGAAATCATCAAAAAAGATCAGCAAAACCTAGTCAGGCTCAAAAATCCGGAGGTTAATGATGAATAAGCTATATCTCATATTTGTTGTGTTTGCATTTAGTGGCTTGTTATTTGCAAATATCCCAGTACCTAGTAACGCTGCATCAAATTTAGATTATATGCTTACTTTAGCGGAAGATGCAAAGAGATACTGCAAATCTCAGATTGAAACAAAGACAAATCTTGATCCTAAAATCATCGAGTTATATGGTCAGAGTTTATCAGACGTTGATAAATTAGCATCTGCAATTGAAACTAATGATGTTAAATCTGCTAGAGAATATTTTGTATCATCAATGCAAAAAATGAAGCAAATCAGCATAATGCTTAACAAATTAGATTCTTCAGAAAGAAAAAGTCAACCATCTCAGCAAAACCTTGTACTTGATAGATATGAGATCAACATTCAAAAACTTAAGGCAGTCTCTGCAAAAGTCAATGCCGATATTGATTTTGAAGAAATAGACAACTTAATGATTTTGGCAAAACAAGACAACGCAAAGGGAAACTATGAACAAGCTAGACAAGTGCTTGAACAAGTTGCTAAAAAAGGCAAGTCTATCCACAAAAACCTAGAGTCCATCTATGAAGAAAACAAGATTATACGTGCAAAAGCACTTGCTCAAAAATATGTCGAGAGAGTCAATATAATGATTATGCAGGCTAAGGAACTTGGACTTATGGATTCCATTAACAAACTAGAACAATCAAAAATAAATTTGGTCTCTGCAAATAATACAACAGTAATCAAAAAACACATTAAATTTGTGTTGGTGTTAAACCAAGATATTCAAGAGACTAAAGCTCAAGTCATAGACGAAGTAAAACAGAGCCAGATTCAACTTTCAAAACAGCAAAAGCTTTCATCACAAATATCACAACTGGAAAACAAAGCTAATCTACTAACTTCCAATGCCGATGGAAATAATGCGGCAATCTATTATCTTGAAAAAGCATTCTCAATTATTGAATCCGCAAAACGGGATCTTAATGACCCATCAAAAGACATTAGTACAAAAATAAAGCAGATACAAGACTTGATTTTAAAAGTTGAAAAATTGCTACAAGAAACAACATAAACTTCATATAGATTTCATCATCGACACCCTACATGGGTTCTAAAGCAATTAGTTTTGGAGTCGGAATTCCCATGATTGCCGTTGGCGCTTTAATCGCATTATTATGGGCACCTGCAGAAGTTGAATTAGGTTCTACAGCAGAATTCGTTGGGAGCTTAATTGGAATTCTAGGTGTGGCATTTTTGATATCTGGCATATTTTATACAAAACAACCTGTGATGTCATAACACTTTTCACATTCGTAAAATATTCAAATGGTTTAAAGCATCTTCAAATTTCAAACAAATCATGGATAAAGAGCGTATAAAGAAAATTGTTAGAGAATTAATTATTGAGATCGGAGAAGATCCAACAAGAGAAGGTCTTAGGGGCACCCCAGACCGTATTGCAGCTGCATATGAAGAACTATTCAGTGGCTATGATTCAGACTCACAACTTTCTGTCCAATTTTCAGAAGATTCTGAAACAGTAATAGCTAAAGACATTCAATTCTACTCAATGTGCGAACATCATATGTTGCCATTCTTTGGCAAAATTCAGATAGCATATACTCCAAACGGTAGAGTTTTTGGAATATCTAAATTGATACGATTGGTCGAAAAATATTCGAAAAGGCTTCAGATTCAGGAGAGATTAACCAAAAACATTGCAGACGAATTACATGCACAGGGAATTAAGGGAGTTGCTGTAATAATTGAGGCTGAACATCTTTGTATGAAGATGAGAGGTGTTAAAAACGACGCAAAGGTAACATGCTCTGCATTTAGAGGAATATATGAAGAAAACAAAGCCAAAGAAGCTATTGTTAAGACAATTAATACTAAACATACAAAACCACTTAACGAATGATTCGTCAAAAAATAAATAATCAAAATATTTGAATGAGATATGCCAGCAAGAAATAACGTTTTTGTACCAAAAGAGTCTTGGCCAAAATTTAGCTGGTTTGTTATAGAATTTGCAATAGTTTTGGCTATTGCAATTGTAATTGCATGGCAAACAAACCCATTTTATGAAGAACACGTGTTAATGTATGGATGGGACTGTGAACAGGTTTCTCAGATAACTAAATGTTCAGTTGCTGAAGAGAAAACAATGAACCAGGAGATGCTTAATTGGATTTTCTGGGGAACAGTAGGCGCTGTATTTCTAGGATGGTATCTTCTGATACGGGGAATTATTCTCAAGAAATACGTCTTGTAAATTAACTCAAGTACTTTGTCTTGTCTGTAATCTTTGCCTTGGCAAATGCATTTTTCCTATTATGGCATGACTCACATTTACCACATTGCATTTTACCACTAAGATAACAACTCCAGGTTTTGAAGATTTCATTTCCTAGAATTTTGTAGCCTTTTTTTATCAGGTCACTTTTTGAAATCTTTTCAGAGTATGGTGACCAAATTTTGATCTCTTTTCTGATTTTATTTTTAATTCCATCAATTTCTCCTTGGTTTAGAGCAGTCTGAATTTTTCTAGTAAATTCTGGTCTACAATCTGGATATTTTGTATCTCCTTTTTGTGCTCCATATGCTACTAGCTCTGCATTTAGAGTAAATGCCCATGCTGTGGCAATTGAGAGAAATATTGCATTTCTGATTGGAACTACAATAGAATATTCAAAAGAACTAGGCATCTTTTTCTTTGTACTGGTTAGAACATTACTATCCCCATACAACTCCTTCATGAAACCAATATCGAGAATCTTATGTTCTTTGAGTTTGAGTAATTTTGCAATACGCTTTGCAGATTTTATCTCCTCAGATGCTCTTTGACCATATGCAAATGTAATTCCATACAACTGATATCCTTTTTTCAAGTATGATACCATACATGCAGAATCTAAACCTCCACTTAGGATGATTACTGCTTTTTTCATTTTCTTTTTTTGATAATTGGACCTTTACTTGGCTTACAAATTACAATATTACAATCTACCTTTGCGGATTTGAATCCTTTTTTCATTGCAACACCAATTTTTTTCAAGTTTTGTTTTTTATTTGAAAATGCGATAACAGAAGGTCCCGCTCCACTAATTGTTACACCAAATGCTCCAGCATTCAATGCATTCTTTTTTACAGAATCAAATCCTGGTATCATGTGTTTTCTTGCAGGTTCGACAATTTTATCCTCTACAGACTCTCCGATTAACCTAGAATCTTTAGTTAAAAATCCAGCAACAATATTTGCTGCATTAGCTAGGTTTGTAATTGAATCTGATAATTTTACCTTACTGGGAATTACACTTCTTGAAACTTTAGTCTTCTTTTTCGGCACTTTGATTTTAGGGACTGCAATACAAAGAAGCAGATCCTTTGGTGGATCAATCTTAATCACATTTAGTGGATTTGAGTTTACAATTACAAATCCACCAAGAACAGATGCAGCTACATTATCATAATGAATAGAGCCTGCACTTGCCTTTTCACCAATTCCTGCATATGAAACAAGTTCATTTTGGTTTAATTTCAGATTGTAAAGTTTACTTATTCCAACTGCGCATGCTGCAGCTGATGCTGCACTACTTCCCATTCCAAACCCTGGCGGAATATTTTTATTAATTTTAATTTCAATTCCACCAGAAATTCTCAATTTTTTTTTCATCTTCTTTGCAACTAATCCCGCAGTATTTTTTTCTGGTTTTAGCGGAATATCATCTGAACTAACAATTGTAATTCCTTTACCTTTTTTTGTTACGGTTACATGATCGTAAAACGCACCAAGTGCAAGACCAAACACATCAAATCCTGGACCAAGATTTGCCGTAGAGCAAGGTGCATGAACTGTTACTGATTTTGCCATTAGTCTTCCACTTCTTCGCCTAAGTTAATCGTTCTGCTTAACGCACTCTCAAGCTCTACCAATCCGTCACCAGTTACATTTGAAATGGGAATGAATTCATCAATAAATTCATTCTTGTTTAGACTCCGAAGCATATCAGAAATTAGAGAGAGCGTTTCACCATCAACTTCTTTAGCAATCTCATTTTCCAAATCACTATCATCCGATGACCATTCTAATACTCTGTCTAATTTTTCTTTCATTAGATCCGTCTTTGTCATTACGTTAATTGTCGGCAAACCCAGTCGTAACCTAATAGAAGTTGAAAGCATGCTTAATGACACGAAGTTTGCAGGCGAAGAAATCAAAGTACCATCATATAGGAAGAGGTTAACTTTTTGATCAGCACTGAGATTTTTTACAAAAAAAGGTCCGCTTGGACGATATGCAAACAATTCAACTTGACCTGGCGTATCAACTATAAGGTAATCTGGATTTACTTTATCGATCTCTGTTTGTATCTCATCAAGTTTTGTTGCAACCAAATCATTTGCCATTATAAGAGAACCATTAGAGCCCAGCTCATACTTATCCATTATAGCATTGAGATCAACATAATCTCTAACATCAACATCAGGAGAATATGGTAATTTTCCAGTCCCAGGATCCAAATTCAGTGTTGCTGCAAACGCTGAATTTTTTGCATAATATTCTTTAATTTTGTATGTAAGTAGAGATTTTCCTGCTCCCGCTGTGCCTGTAACAAAAATAACTTTCAACTCTTCGACAAAATATTTTTTTTATTGGCTTATATTTGAATCCACTAAAAACCCTTTAATGAATTGGCGACTAGCAGTAATTCCTGCCACACTAATTCCTATAATTATAATCATGATTCAGTTTGACATAAAAGCTGAAGATGTATTCGCCATTGGCATTATTCCATTCACTTTAGCAGCTCTTGCATTTATGGTAAAGCTAGGATTACAAGGAGTTAAACTGGCTTATATTGCAAGATCATTTCTAGGCCCATTTGATTCAATCAAAAGATTGGCGGCTATGCGAATTGGTAGTGAATTCATAAAATTTACAACACCAATGTTCGTTGGAGCAGAATTTGCAGTAATTTATTATATGAAGAAAAGAGGAATTTCGACTTCAAAAGCATCATGGGTTGCACTGCTTGATATTGTTACTGAAGTATTTGCAGGTGGTGTGTTATCAATTCTTGCAGGTATATTTGCACTTTTGAATGGTGCATATATTGTGGCTGCCATTGTTTTGAGCACAAGCGTCACTGTAACTGCACTTTGGGTAGTCTTATTCTTTGCATCATCAAAACGTACATTCCAAGTCCCAAAAGCAATATCCGTGTTAATCACTAAGTTTGGAAAAGAACGTGGTGAAAAATATCTTAAACAGACTAATGGTTACATTAAAGAAGTTTGTACTATGAGCCGAGAGAACTTGGGCTCATCAAAATCAAAAAAAGTTTTCGTTATTGGTTTTATTACAGCAATTATA
>Ga0310344_10002084_pt1 | contig 15084 bp, 10 predicted proteins | sample HC15DNA20200_MG_FD_203801 | JGI IMG/M metagenome (GOLD analysis project Ga0310344, IMG submission 203801) | Marine microbial communities from station ALOHA, North Pacific Subtropical Gyre - HC15-DNA-20-200_MG | ecosystem: Environmental > Aquatic > Marine > Oceanic | place: Pacific Ocean: North... | reverse complement strand
GCCGTAGAGATGCCGGCACACCCTGCTACGACAGCCAATCGTTGCATCTTTGTTGTGCGCTGGGCGTCGACAACGGTTGCAAGAACACTGGAACCAGTATTCAGGTCTGCGCCGCCCGAACTTGATACCGTGGTCGTTTCACTCGACAGTGAAACGACACAAGAAAAGTTGTCGGAATATATCGCCTCGGTATCGGCGACACAAACCGATTCGTCACTTTCACTCTGTTCCGCCAACCTGCGGAAACCACCGATCGCCAAGGAAGGAGCAGCGTTACTGACAGCGCGACTCTGGGAACTGTGCCGTCATTCTGACGCGCTAACGGCAGACGGGTTTGATCTCGTGGCACATGCGTACAATGAAATTCTTAGGTTTTCCAGGACCCGCCTCTGGATTCTTGTCGGGATTCACCGACTGGTGAGCTCGTTGATTGCCGGGGCCAAAGAGGCCATCACGGTGGTTGTGCCTGGCGCATCCGGCGGGTCGCGGTTGATCGCTGCGGAAAATGCCACCCGGCTACGGGGCCGCCGCTCGATCGATGTACAACACGCGTATCTGTCGTCTCCTGAATCTACCCGAGAAGTACTTGCCACAAAATACTATTACGCTGCGCCGCATGGCGACATCGTCACCGCTATCGACCAGTGGTCATCGGAGTTATTCGTCAAACATTTCGACGTAAAAGCTGAAGCTGTTCGTACCATAGGGACGCCCCTGTTTGATCGTGCGCCCATACAATTGGAAGAGTCGACGCCCCCTACAACCGCGAGCAATCCTAGCTTAACTCTGTCGTTACCAGACCGACCCATGGTATTGCTGGTCACTCAACCCGGATTCGCACAGCAGTATCTTCACCTTCTGAAACTTCTCGCGACGGTGTCAGTTGAGTCGAGTCCCATCAACGTCGTCGTCAAACTACATCCTCGCGACTCGGACACAACCGTCCACGTGTTCTCAACCCATGTGAAGGACACACCTCGCAACACCGTACATGTTGTCAGGGATTTCGATATTCGCGTCTTAATCCAACAAGCTGAGATTGTTGTCACGATCTTTTCAAACGTCGGCATTGAGGCGGCCATGGAAAACAAGAAACTTGTCGTGGCAAACCTTGAACAGCGAAAGCTCCCACTCCCCCTCGACACATTCGGCGTAGGCCTTAATGCCAGAACAGAGTCTGAGTTGTTCGACGCACTCAATGGGTTACTCTTAAATAACAATGCCGTTTCAACACTTAGCGAGCGCCGACGACAGTTCTTTGCGAGCAACCCTCATCTTAAAACCGGCAACTCGACGGAAAGATTGTGGTCCCTGATACAGGAGGATTTGGCAACACCGAAACCTATCAGCGGAGACAGCTAGTCTTTAGACATTGCCAGCTGTAAAACTGTTCCCCGAACCGTATGAAAGGCAATGGGCCGATTAACACCCATACATTAAACAAACTCTACCGATGGACAGACACCAGTACTCAGTTATTTAAGGACATAGTTGCTATTTAACTCCTATCTTTTTATTTTCGGCTTCTTACCCGTCACGCTTGCTGTTTTTTTCTTCCTTAGAAACAGACGCCCGACAATAGCGAAGGTATGGCTCGTCCTTGCATCGTTAACATTTTATGGCTACTGGAATCCGATCTATTTATTCCTCATTGGAGGATCAATCGTTGCAAATTATGCAATCTCTTTATGGTTACACCGAACAAGGCGCCGACTGCTCTTAGCGTGTGGTGTCGGACTCAATTTGGCAACGATCGGGTATTTCAAATACTCAGTGTTTTTCGTTGGTATTGTTGCTGGCCCGCAACACGTGCCAGATGTTCTGCAGATGATCGTCCTTCCATTAGCAATCTCATTTTTCACTTTTCAACAAATCGCGTACCTTGTCGACGTTCAACGAGGTGAAGTAACACCAGGCGACCTACCGACCTACGCGTTGTTTGTGAGTTTTTTCCCCCAACTTATCGCCGGTCCCATTGTGCGGTTTCAACAAATCGCGCCGCAGTTAGCCGCACTGGGTCGAGAGCAAGCCGGCTTACCGCAAACATTGGCACCTGGTGTAATCCTTTTCATTCTTGGGCTGGCCAAGAAGGTAATGGTGGCAGACACTTTCGCGCCGTTTGTAAACGCAGTGTTCGGATTACCGCCAGAAAACAGCGTCGGTCCTTTGGATGCCTGGCTCGGAGCCTACGCATATACCTTTCAGCTTTACTTCGACTTCTCTGGATATTCCGATATGGCCATCGGCCTCGCGCTCATGATGGGGTTCCGGATCCCGGTCAACTTTTTTTCTCCCTACAAGGCAAGAAACATGATTGATTTCTGGCGACGATGGCATATTACGTTGTCTGAATTTTTTAGGGACTACTGCTACATTCCATTGGGCGGCAATCGCACCAGCGGCACACACCAAGCCTTCAATCTGCTCTTGGTGATGTTAGTGGTCGGTCTCTGGCACGGGGCAGGTTGGACGTTCGTGCTCTGGGGCTTGTATCACGGCGTTCTGCTGACAACCACACATGTCGTTCGATTTTACAAAGGACCCATCCAAACGCGTTTATTGAACCTATTCCCCTGGCTATCCGGGTCCGGTCGCTCATCACTCGGCCAATGGACCATGGACGCGGCTGGCTGGTTCGTAACCTTTCACCTTGTAGTCATCGGCTGGGTCCTCTTTCGATCACCAACACTTTCGGTCGCGGGCAGCCTATTCAGAGGACTAGCGTTCCAAACGGGTACAAGCAATGCATTCGAAGATGAACGCTACTACCTAATCGTCATTCCTCTCATCTTGTTGGCGCTTCTGGTGTGTACGCAATTCTCAAATTCAATTCATAGTATCCAGAACCTACACAAAGTCGTCGGCACCGAGAAGTTCTCAGACTCACCTGCTGACTGGTGGAAGGACATACGCTGGAAGCTATCTCCTGTTTCAGCATTGGGCCTAGGAACACTCGCGTACCTATCGCTCTCGACCATAAGCAATCTATCGACAGAATTTCTCTACTTTAACTTCTAGAATCATAACCATGTCCCGACCCATCAAATATCTAGTGTTCGCCAGTTTATGCGGTTGCGTTGCTCATGTTTTATTCAGCGTAATCCTTGCCGCAACGACTAGTGCTCTATATCAACACCGAATGGTTAATCTTCGTTTAATCGATGGACAAACAGAAATACAGTCCGAAGTTGCAGGAAGTTTTTTACTAGACACCATAAGCGACAGCACCAAGCCGGTCGTGACCATCGTAGGTTCATCATTTGCATGGGGTTTGCCCTTCGTTGAAGAGGACACTTTCGGTTATCACCTACAAGACGAACTAGAAGATCGCTACAACACGGTCAATGCATCTGTCATCGGTGATTCACCGCAGGGATCGATGCAGACTCTGTGCGCGTTAGAAAGACTCGAGGTACGAGCTGCCGTTCTTTTCATCGAAGTCAATCTTGCAAATTACTGGTCAGGCGGTCCTGTTTTCCGACCATTGGAAACGGCTGCTGAACACTGCGCCGACGCCTACACCAGTCGAGGACGAGGCGGCAGCGCAAGTGACAATCCGGCAATATTCCGTACACCTTTCAGGTACTTATCCTTCTTTCTAAAGAATCCATTTGGCTTGGGCCATTTCAAAATACTCTTTGACAAGAGAACCGAGAACGTTCGTGATGAACGAGACTTCGACCTCAATCGTCTTGCTGATAACTATTTTCCGACCACAGCGGAATTCGATGACCATCTTGAGGTTCACCGTGAAAACATTAGAGATCTTGGAAACATCGCTCGTATCTCAGCCGACCGTGTCATTCTGGCAATTTCTCCGTTCGCAGAGGATGGCCTAGGTCTGAGTCGGTTCACATGGGGAGAGATTGAACCGCAACTAAACACGTTATACGAACTGTGCCTACAAAACCCTGACGTCGACTGTTTCTATCCGCAAGCAGCATTGACGCAAGCGCACTTCATGGACGTGGCCCATCTAAACCTTCACGGGCACAAACGGTACGCAAAGCTTCTTGCTGAATTTATTACAGGTCCTTGAACAGCGAAAGCTCCCACTCCCCCTCGACACATTCGGCGTAGGCCTTAATGCCAGAACAGAGTCTGAGTTGTTCGACGCGCTCAATGGGTTACTCGTAAGTAACGAATTAATCTCGACGCTTAACGAGCGACGACAACACTTCTTTATGAGCAACCCTCATCTAACAGCCGGCAACTCGACGGAAAGGTTGTGGTCACTGATACAGGCAAATGTGGTCCCGCAAAACGCAAGTCAAGATCGCTAGTCGACTGGCACGCTTCATGGATATGGCCGCCTAAATCTTCAACTGTCATTCACCATAAACGTGCGCCCGTATACGTGGTCAACGGAATAAAGCCATCAAGTCGTTCTAACCGCGATGGCCAGACATCTCTCAACCAGTCTTGAGCCGAACCAGAATAGTCTTAAGGGAAGGCAGCCTTCCCACTACATTCAAATCAAGAAATCCATGTTGCCCATTACATTATGCCCATGGAAACACTCTCGTCGTGTAATCAGCGAGGTCGTCAAGCCGGCTCGGTTTCCCATGTTGATCGTTCGATTTGTGCGCAGCTACCACACAGGCAATAGCATGCAAGCCGTCTTGCCCATTTGGATACTGTTGGCCGTCAAGAAGCTCCTGCAATACGGACGCCGTAGTCGCCGCATGTTCGACCAATGGAAAAGTCCGCTCCCACTTGTCCGAGGGCATACCATAGCGGTTACTCGGCTGTTCACGGTGCTCAGGTTTACGAACTGTTGCGCTATACCTTCCCGCCAACTCATCGCAAACAATGTGCCCCCATTGCGTGGCATAAGTAACCGTCAGGCCGTGACCTTGATGCTCACCGGCAGATAGTAAAAAATGCTGCCCACTTTCTGCCACGCACATCAGTGACCCGGCAGCATCACAAAACTGTGGCCCTCGAGGATTCTTGAGTGCCTTTGGCGAAAACAATGCAGCCACAGATCGCAAGTTCGAGTCCGTAAGATAGCGAAACGCCTCAAAATAGTGCGACCCGTTCATCGCAAATCCAAAGTTCCCGGCAACCACATTCATGCTGCCTAAGCGACCAAAACGACCACCGTTCAGTTCATCTCGTATGAGGGAGTATCGCTCCATGAACCGCATCTGATGATTAATAGCCAGTCGCACATTATTGCTATCACACGCATCAATCATCCGTTCAGCATCGTGCAAAGACGTCGCCATCGGTTTTTCACAAAGAATGGAATGGCTGTAGCGAGACGCTGACACAACCAAATCCGCATGACAATCAGCGGTCGTAGCAATCACAGTAAGAGGCGCGCGAACTGCATCAAACATCGTTTCTGGCTGCGTGAAGCACTGGTTTTTTGTAAGTGAAAACTCACTGGCTATTTCCTCCATCCGAGCATCCGAACGATCACAAATACCAGCCAAGGTCAGCCCCAAGCTATGAGCCGCTAATATATGATTTTTTCCCATACGCCCCGTCCCGACGATCACATAATTCATGCGAGCGAACTCCAATATTTTCGTAACAAGGCAACCCCACTGAGTCGATAGTCAATCACCCGCCTACGTGGACAAAGCCTCACGACAGTTTGGACCCAGCCATACGGCTAAACCGATTGAGATCGGCCTCCGTGTCAATATCAAGAGACCGCGACCGAGGCATTTGAAACGCGACCGTTTCTGGCGTTAAGAATCGACCTTCACGCTTGAGCCATTCCGTCCGAGCCACATAAACCGCCCCGTTCAAAATGTACGCTTGAGGTAACTCTTGCCGCCGAGGCGGTATTTTTGGTGCGAACGAAATCATCCGATCTCCCTCGCCGAGAGTAAACATCCAGCACGGGTTCTCTTCGACTAAACACACAGACACACAAGCGGGAGCATTCGAACTAACGCACTTCTGAATCGCGCCATCTATATCTTCAGAAATTCGAAGCGGTGAGGTCGGCGCTAGCAGCACGAGTAGGTCATAGCCGCTACACCGCATTGCGGCATCAAGTGGAACCGAAATCGCGTCAGCCGTATCTGTCGCAAGTTCCGCCGCACGTAAAAATGGAACCTCGCAACCATACCGTTTCGCTTCCTCTGCAATTTCAAGGTCTTCGGTTGAAACCATCAGGTAATCAATCAACGTAGATTGTTGGGCAACCTCGATCGTCCAGCCCAGCAACGACTTGCCTGATACTAACTGCAAATTTTTTCGAGGAATCCCCTTGGAACCACCACGAGCTGGCACGACACCTAAGACACGTTTACCGTCAATCATCTGCCAACACTCTTACAAAAGAATCCCAACTTCGAGAGAAAACGCTAGTTATTGGTCCTTGAACCATAACGCACCACACTCACGAACGTTCGGCAAAGCACGAAACCACAATTAAAACACTCTCATCTTCTGAACAGAAGAAATCACGCCCACGGAAAGACCTTCGATTCATAATCGGACAAATCATCGAGTCTCGCAGCTCGTCCCCCTGTTTCAGCAGATTTGTACGCGGCAACCAAACAGGCGATCGCATGCCGTCCATCCTGGCCATTCGGGTAATTTATTTCGTCTAGCAAAGCTTTCATTACGGCTGCCGTAATGCCAACATTTGACGCTGGTGGAAACATTTTTTCATATCTTTCCGAAGGCATTCCATAACGCGTGCTCGGAAGGTCTCTGTGCTCGGATTGCCGTACTGTCACAACATATTTGCCACCCAACTCATCACAGAAAATGCTTCCCCATTGCGTTGCGTAAGTCACAGTCATGCCGTGACCTTGGCGCTCTCCCGCTGAAAGAAGGAAATGTTGTCCGCTTTCAGCCAAACACATTAATGCCCCTGCAGCATCACGAAATTGTTCTCCACGGGGGTTCGCAAGTTCGCTCGACGAAAACACGGCAGAAACAGATTTAATTCTTGAATCCGTAAGATATTTAAATGCTTCAAAATAATGGGACCCGTTCATCGCAAGTCCAATATTGCCCGTAACAACATTCATACTTCCCAACCGACCAAGATGGTCACCCGCCAACTCATCTTTAATCAGCGTGTATTGGTCCATAAAACGCATTTGGTGATTGATCGCAAGATGCGTATTGTTCGCATCGCACGTCGCAATCATGTTCTGAGCATCTTTCAAAGATGTCGCCATCGGCTTTTCACAGAGAATGTACCGACTATGTTTAGCCGCCAATGCAACCAGTTCAGCATGGCAATCAGCAGTCGTTGCGATCAACACGAGAGGTGCACGTACCGATGCGAACATAGACTCCGGTTGTTTGAAGCACTGGCCTTTGGTGAGCGAAAATTCATTGGCAATTGCTTCCATGCGAACATCTGAGCGATCACAAACGCCCGCCACCGTCAGTCCCAAGCTATGGGCTGCCAACATGTGAGTTTTTCCCATGCGGCCCGTCCCGACGATTACATAATTCATGCCACTGAACTCCAATATCTTCCTGACAAATCAAGACTACCGATATAGACCTCTACAGCGTCCCCAACCAGCACAACACTGCCTTGTTTTACTGGCTCGTGCGACCATTTTTTTTAACAGGCACCCAATACGAACCAGCCTTAGGATCAGCCTTTAAATCCAAAGCATTCCTAGAGAACAACCGCCATGCAATTCCGATGGGTGTTATGACACAGAAAAATATAATCGGCAGGAAAACAATCCGAAGAACAATATTTACTAACGTGAAAAGCCTCATGATTGCCCAATCAAAACCAATAACCAAAGTGATCAAAGAGAACAGAAAATTGCGGCCGCGTTGATCACAAAACGAGTAGCCAAATACCTTTGCTTACCCTAATGCCAACGACATATAGAAACCGTATTCGCTTAGCCCTCCTGTTTACCTGCTTCGCAAGTTAGCCGCAAGCACATGGTGAGCAGGCTGACTTCAATCCAGTTCGTATTCAATTTTCCAGTCTGCGTCGTCTGGCAGCTCGAGTTGTTCCTCCTTGTAAAGCAAGTGATTCTCGAGTACTAACACATCCATCTCCGTACGCCTAAAACACCGATAGGCATCTTCCGGTGTACACACAATCGGTTCTCCTCGTACATTGAAAGACGTGTTAATCAGCACGCCGACACCGGTACGCCGCTTAAATTCTTCAATCAGACGATAATAGGTCGGGTTATCGTCTTTATTCACGGTCTGAATTCTCGCTGAATAATCGACATGTGTAACCGCCGGAATATCACTTCTTGATACATTCAACTTCTCTATTCCAAAAAGTTCGCTCTCGGTCTCTGTCATAGCAACACAACGTTCGGCCCGAACATTAGCGACCAGCAACATGTACGGTGATGGACGGTCCAGCTGAAAGAACTCTCCTACGTCCTCCTCTAGGCACGATGGCGCGAAAGGTCGAAATGATTCTCGGTATTTGATCTTGAGGTTCATTATCGACTGCATTGTGGCGCTCCGCGCATCACCTAGAATCGACCGGCTACCTAACGCTCGCGGTCCAAATTCCATCCGGCCGTTAAACCAGCCAATTACCTTCCCTTCCGCTAATAACTTGCTCACCAATATTTCGAGTTCGCCGTTTTCAATCCGGTGATAGGGGTAGTTTTCCTCATCCAACCATTGCATAATGCTGTCATTTGAAAACCTGGGACCGAGATACGTTGTGTACCTACGGTCAGACGAACCGGATGGAGCGCGCGGCTTGTCGAGTATTTGGTGCCATGCAAACAATGCCGCGCCGAGCGCTCCTCCGGCGTCACCCGCGGCTGGCTGAATCCAAAGGTCGTCGAAAATCTCCTCGCGTAACAACTTTCCATTAGCCACACAATTTAAGGCAACACCTCCGGCTAGACAAAGATACCGCTCCGCCGTTTCTTTCCGTATGTGCCGGGCCATTCGCACAACAACTTCCTCGGTGACGTCTTGAACGGACCTCGCAAGATCCATATCACGAGATGTCAGTTGCGTTTCCGGAGAACGCGGAGGGCCGCCGAACAACTGATGGAACGCATCCGACGTCATCGTTAAGCCCTGGCAATAATTAAAATAATCCATATTCAGCCGAAACGATCCATCTTCCTTCAGGTCAATCAATTCATCAAAAATTTGCTGTACATAACGCGGCTGACCATAAGGAGCGAGCCCCATGACCTTGTACTCACCGGAATTGACTTTGAATCCGGTGTAATACGTAAACGCGCTATACAGGAGACCCAAACTGTGCGGGAACCGTAACTCATGTTCCAGGGTGAGCCGATTGTCATGACCGACGCCCCACGATGCAGTCGCCCACTCTCCCACACCATCAATGGTTAAAACGGCGGCCCGGTCAAACGGTGACGGAAAGAAGGCCGAGGCAGCATGCGATTGATGATGCTCCGGAAAAACCATGCGCCCGCCAAAGCGGATGGCTTTACGAACCAAACGCGCCATCCACAGTTTTTCGCTGATCCAAAGTGGCATTGCCGTCATGAACGATGAAAGTCCAGCAGGCGCATACGCCATGTAGGTCTTAAGTAAACGGTCAAACTTTAGCCACGGCTTATCGTAAAAGGCCACGATGGAAATATCCTGCGAGGTGGCCCCAACCTCATCAAGGCAGTACTTCACGGCATGATGCGGAAACCGCTGATCGTGTTTCTTTCGCGTAAAACGTTCTTCTTGGGCAGCCGCAACGACTTCACCATCCCGAAGAAGACAGGCGGCCGAGTCATGATAAAAAGCCGAAATGCCAAGAATGTACATAGGTGCGCTCATAAGAAACCCGCTTTAGAATAGTCTCAAATCCAGTCTGTAACTTCTAAATGGATAGTCACGCAAAAAAAACAAGCGCATCCGTGACAATTCCCCGTCGCTTATACTGTTGGTGCGTCGTGTGTTGCTAGGTCATATCTTAAAACGTCAAGTTGGACCTTGAACAATGACCGGAAAACAGCAGGGCTTGGTCTCGATAGGAGGGAAAGAGCCGTGATTGACGGTAATCGCATCGTGGCGGTTGTCCCTGCGAGAGCAGGCAGCAAATCGGTGCCCGGAAAGAATCTGCGCCTGCTGGCTGGTCGCCCGCTCGTCGCATGGCCAATTGAAACCGCACAAGCCGTTCAAGAAATCGACCGCATTGTTGTTTCAACCGACGGGCAAGAGATCGCGGAAGCAGCCAAAGCGCACGGCGCAGAAGTCATTGAAAGACCCGCACACCTCGCAACGGATGGCGCGATCGTGGCTGATGTTCTACGCCATGTCGTCGAAGAGTTGCGCGCTGACGGTGAAACTGCCCGCTACCTCGTACTTCTCGAACCGACCGCACCCTATCGGCTACCAGAGGATATTCTCTCGTGTCTCCGCACGCTGCACGACCAGCAATATGATTCTGTTGCTACATTTGCCGAAGCTGAACTTAACCCTTTTCGGGCGTGGCGCATCGAAGACGGTGTACCGTCCACCTTCATTCATGGAACTGACCCGTGGAAACCACGCCAAACACTCCCGAAAGCGTACCAGTTAACAGGGTCGGTCTATGCATTTGTTATCGACCGTTTTCCACCCGACACCCCAAGCCTTCTGTTTGGTCGACACGGAGCAGTGATACTCGACCAATCTAGACTGCTGGACCTTGATACTGAATTTGATTTTGTTGTCGCCAATGCCATACTCGAATCCGACTTCGTCACCAAATCTTGAACAGCTATTCTCGCTCAATGGCCGCACCGCGCTGATCACGGGTGGCGCTGGACTGCTGGGATCGGAAATTTCCTTTGCGCTCGCTGAGCTGGGAGGCGACCTAATCCTTGCGAGTCGGGACCAGGCACGCTGTGCCGCACGCGCTAAAGACATCGTCTCAAAATACCCGCAGAGAAGGTGTCACGCACTAACGCTAGACATCACGGATACAGAATCCGTCAGCGCCTGCATCCAATCGGCAACTGACTTGGGTGGCTTCGACATCCTCGTCAATTGTTCGTGGTCAGGTAACAAGAATACCTTTGAGTCGATCAGTGAGACAGATTGGCTTCATGACGTCGACGTATCACTCAATGGAGTGTTTCGGATCATCAAGGCAGCCTTCCCCGTCCTTCGCCAACGACAGGGTGTCATACTCAACATCGCTTCTATGTACGGGGCTGTCGCTCCAGACCATAGACTTTACGACGGAAAAGAACTTGCAAATCCTCCTAGTTATGGCGCTTCAAAGGCTGGGGTGATCCAACTGACAAAATACCTCGCTAGTTTCCTAGCTCCACATGGTATCCGGGTCAACTGTCTCAGTCCTGGACCATTTCCCTATGAAGCAACGCAACGCGAACACCCGGATTTTGTGCAGCGACTTCAATCCAAGAATCCGCTGGGCCGCATCGGACGACCACACGAGCTCAAAGGCGCTGCCGCATTGTTGTGTTCAGATGCTTCAAGCTACATGACCGGACAGAACATCTGCGTCGATGGAGGTTGGGGAATCTGGTGATGCATCTCGGCATTTTGGGCGTGAGCCCTGGAAACGGGCATCCGTTTTCGTTTAGCGCCATTGTCAATGGTTACGACCCTGAACGGTTCTCCCAGGCTGGCTGGCCGGTCATCCAAGACTACCTTAACGCTCGAGACAAGACGGATTTCGGTTTTCCAGGAGTAACGGTCAGCCATGCCTGGACACAAGACCCTAAGATCACCGCCAAACTTTGCCACGCCTGCCAAATACCACATGCCGTCGAACGCCCCGAAGACATGATTGGTAACGTAGAAGGCGTGCTACTGGCCCGTGACGATGCGGAATGTCACTGGGCACTTGCAAATCCTTTTATCGAGGCTGGAATTCCCATCTTTGTAGACAAACCACTCGCCCTTCGGCAAAACGAACTCGAAGCCTTCTGGCCCCACCTTTGCGACGGACGTGTTATGTCCTGTTCCGGCTTACGATTTGCAACTGAACTTGACACACTCACGTCCGAGCTTCCAACCATCGGCCGTCTGCGGCTTGTACGCGGCTCTACACTCAATGACTGGGCCAGGTATGGGGTGCATCTACTCGATGCCGCACTACGTACCACCCAACTCGTGCCAACGACCATCCTCCGACTCCCTGTTTCCCATGACAGTCTTTTCATCGAAACCACTGACGACATTCCAATCCAAATTGACGCACTTGGTGATGTGTCACGATTGTTTCATCTCGAAGTGATCGGTGAACATGGCCGAACCAGCGTAGACCTCCTTGATAACTTCAGCGCTTTTAAGAAGACGATCGAAGTTTTTTTGGATATGGTACGCTCGCGTCGCCCAGTTATTCCAGCCGTTGATACATGGCGAAGCGTTTCAACAATTATTGCCGGGCAAAAAGCAATTCCTGGTGGAGTCGCTATGGCCGTACCAGCCGCGCCAAAAGGGACCCAGTGATGCAGACCACTCGAACATGGAGATAGCTACATGGACATCGTGAAATGCCCAGACCCTATCGACCTTTCCCGCTACGCATCCGGTCTGGCCGAACCAGATATCTACTACGGGTTGCCGAAGGATATTAACTTCTGCAGTCGGTGTACGTACAGCAACCAAAAACCAAACTCTGAAAAAGAGTACAAACACAACATCGGCACAAAAAAACCCACGGTTGCGTTCGACCACAACAGCGTATGTTCGGCCTGTCGGGTTGTTGAACGCAAACAGGCCGTAGATTGGGCAGACCGCCAGCAACAACTGCGGGACTTATGCGACCGGTACCGTCGTACCGACGGACACTATGACTGCTTAGTGCCTGGCTCTGGCGGCAAAGATAGCTTTTTTGCAGCGTACCAGCTCAAACACGAATACGGGATGCATCCGCTTACCGTCACGTGGGCACCGCATACGTATACCGAATGGGGGTGGAACAATTTTCAGGCCTGGATGCACGCGGGGTTCGATAATTATCTATTTACACCCAACGGTCGTGCACACCGTCTCTTAACAAGGCTGGCCGTCGAGAACATTTTTCATCCGTTTCAACCATTCATTATGGGCCAGATGTACTTTCCCCCACGAATGGCTGCACAGCTCGGGATCCCGCTTGTGTTTTACGGAGAAAACCCAACGGAGTACGGCAATGCACCCGGCACGAAAGAATCCGCCTCGAAAGACCTCAGTTACTTCAGCACCGACACGCCGCGGAACGAACTTTATATTGCCGGGGTTTCCTACCGTGATTTACTCCACCAATTCGGCTTGTCGGCGGTCGATCTGGAACCGTACCTACCATCACAAAGAGATGAAATTGCCGACAATCACATTGATGTGCACTATCTTGGCTACTATCTCCAATGGCATCCACAAGAGTGTTACTACTTCGCCGTAAAACACGGCGGATTTCAGGCAGCCCCTGAACGGACAGCTGGAACCTACAGTAAGTACAGCAGCATCGACGATAAGATCGATGACCTCCACTACTACACAACATTCATTAAATTTGGAATCGGTCGGGCGACCTATGATTCGTCACAAGAAATACGCCATGGCGAAATTGACCGGGACGAGGCGATCGCGCTCGTACGCCGTTACGACGGCGAATATCCCACTCGCTTTGAAGAAGACAACTTCCGCTACCTGTCCATCACGAAGGATGACTTTCCGCAAGCCACCACAATGTTTGAACATCCGGACATGACACGAGAACACTTCGATCGACTCACCAACAAGTTTCGGTCTCCTCATATTTGGACCCACGAGGGGGAGACCTGGAGGTTACGGCGTACCGTTCACTCTCAAACGTGACCGATACCTCAATTCCGCGAGAAGCTTAAAACACCGTGCGACTACTATTTTGTGCCGACCGACCAGCTAACTTCATAGAAATTGGGACACTGCTGCGGGCACTCTCTGCGAAGGGCCACCACTGTAGTCTCCTGTTACCGGTCGAGATGAGTGGCAAGACTGTCCACCCCCAGGTAACTGCACTCTTAAAAGTCGCTCGCACGCTTGACGGCGTCGCCAACCTGATCGAACTCGATCTCTACCCTCTCCGGAAACGAGGGGCCAGTTACAAACGAACTACGCAATCGGAAAACAATCAGGACGCTAATCATTCGATGGATGTAGGGCTTATCAAACGTCTGGAGGGCCTGGCCTTTTCAGTTTTTGTTCATCTGGGTCTAAAACGATGGCCACTGCTTCACCTACTACCCGATATCTATCTTGGAAGTCGTTCAAGTTATAGGGAATGGAGAAGAAGTTTCCATCGGTTCAAGAAAAATGTGCTCAAGAAATTCGCACTACCCAACTACAAAAAGACTGTCAATTTCTACCTCTTATTTTTGGACCGAATGCGTACCGTGTTCAGCACCGGTCATTTTGATGCCGTCATTCTGCCCGAAGAAACCGTGGGCATGGTTTGGGAATCCCTGATCAAGGTTGCACATGAGTACAACACAACGGTCCTCGTCTGCCCCTACACGATCGCCAACCAAGAGGAAGCCTTTCAGAGCCTTCGTAACCGGCCCAACTATCAAACCCGTGCCAACCGGCTCGTGGCTCATCTTTTTCCCCGCTGGCGAATGCGACAAAATGGCCATGACCTCGTCCGGCTCCCTTTTACACACGTACTCGCCCACGAACGACTCGGACTCACACCTCGAGACCCCTGGCTCATGAACAGTGCTGCCCTAGATGCACTGTGTGTTGAAAATCAAGCGGCGAAAAACTATTTCATCGAATCAGGTATCCAACCCGCCAATATCCACGTAACCGGATCTGCGGCCATGGATGAGATGTATACGATTCGAAGCCGCCGAAACAAACATCTCGGCCGTGACGCTGACAAACCGCTCTTGCTCATTAGTGGATGTCCGAACCAACTACACAAATGTCCGTTTTGTGAATTTACTTCAATGCAGGAGATCGCCCAGGCAGTCGCCGAGGCTCTCTCGCCACTAAAGGACACCTATCGATGTGTAGTACGGCCGCATCCAGGGTTTCTCGAATTCGGCGAGTATCTCGCTCCCTACGGATTCGAGGTCTCAACGAAGCCGACGGCTGAACTCGTCGTGCTCAGCGACCTGTTTGTGGCGTTTGCCTCCTCAACCATTCGGTGGGCCGTCTGCTGCAATGTGCCGACCATCAACTACGATGTGTTTCACTATAACT
>Ga0310344_10002082_pt1 | contig 15093 bp, 16 predicted proteins | sample HC15DNA20200_MG_FD_203801 | JGI IMG/M metagenome (GOLD analysis project Ga0310344, IMG submission 203801) | Marine microbial communities from station ALOHA, North Pacific Subtropical Gyre - HC15-DNA-20-200_MG | ecosystem: Environmental > Aquatic > Marine > Oceanic | place: Pacific Ocean: North... | reverse complement strand
CTTAAGTTTTACATTATTTCTTTTCAAAAGCCTCATAGCAAACATCTGCGCAGCCAAGAGGCCTTTGCAATCAGACGCTCCTCTTCCATAAATACGATCTCCGACCAATTCGGCAGAGAACGGAGGATATGACCATTTTTCTTCTTCCTCCACGGGGACCACATCTGTATGTGACATGAACAACAAACCTAATTCATCACTATCACCCTCAATATTCGCAATAATATTGCCTCTGTTAGGTGCAGCTTCCAATATTTCAGACTCTATTCCATCTTTAGAAAACCACTCCTTGATGTATTCGCAAACAGGAGTCTCATTGCCTGTTGGCATAAATCCGGTATTCACAGAAGGAATCCGAACAAGAGCACGATGCAACTCGATAAGTTCCTTATAGCCCAAGTCAACTTCTGCGAAAAGCTTCTTAATATCGCTCATAATTTAATATCCTATTCTATTTGTTGAAGCACATTAGATGGCACTATTAGCCATTAGCATGGCTGCTATAGTTTTACCATCCTCTATCTCCCCTATTTTTATCAGAGAGTTTATTCTTGATAACGGTATTTTTTCGATCATTATATTTTCATCATAGTCTTCATCTAATTTGCTCTCAACTAAATTTTCAGCAAGGAAAACGTACATATATTCATCGCAGAACCCAGGAGAAGACCAGAATCCGCCCAGTGGCCGCAAACTCTGAGGAAAAAATCCTATTTCTTCCTGCAATTCACGTTCTGCACATTCCGTTGGTGACTCACCTAGCTCTATAATCCCGGCAGGCGCTTCTAGTAAAAATTGACCTACGGCGTAACGATACTGTCTCACTAATATGACATTATCTTCTGAGTCCATAGGAATAATAACCACAGCATTCCTATGCTCGACTACTTCCCTCGTCGACGTACGCCCACCAGATAACTCTATTGAATCTACCCTCACATTTATAATCTTGCCGTCGTATACGGACTGTGACTCCAATTTCTCTTCAATTTCCATTTAATCAATCATCCTTGAATTCCTAACCTGATTCCAATCCCAGACGCCGTGTAAGGGCGGCGTAAAAGGTACCGGGAGCGTGGGCACGTAAAAATTTCGTAGTGTACGGGCTTCTCTTTATCTGTACTATGTCACCAGCATCAAGATTCATATCGCTAAATCCATCAACACTTAATACAGCTTCGTGATCTTTACTGGCAGAAAGCTCTATCAAGGAATAGTCAGGCAAAATTAATCCATTGCTAAGACCTGTATGTGCAGCTACAGGTTGAATCAGCATTGCTACAGTTTCCGGATAAAGTATAGGGCCACCTGCCGACAGCGCGTATCCTGTACTACCGGTCGCTGTGGACACAATAACGGCATCTGCTCTATAACTCGTAAGCGGCACACCATCAATCGTGGTCTCAATATCCAATAATCTAGCTATCCCGCCTCTTCCCACAACAACATCGTTTAAGGCATGTAAGGTAAGTCTCGGCTCAGACTCTCCACTCCCTATCACCTTAGCCTCAAGCATCATTCTACTCTCTAGCCGCAAATTTCCATAAATATACTCCGGTAAGCGCTCTACACAATCGTGAACTGAAAGCTCCGCCATGAAGCCTACTCTACCCATATTTATGCCAACCATAGGTATGTTATACGAAGCAATCTCTCTCACAAGTCTGAGAATGGTTCCGTCTCCACCAGCGACAACAATAAGATCAGTCTGCCCCAGAAATTCCTGAACGTCACCCAAGTTCCCCGCCGAACTCTTCCACATATGTCCTGGAAAATCAAGTCGCGTCTCCAGTTCTTTAGCCATATCAAGTGTCGCTGGAGACTGTGGATTATATACAATCCCTATACACGTAGGGGACTTCATAGACCTATCCAAACCCTTCAATAATACTTACCTAAACAAGCAGAGCAAATCTAACATTGCAAGAACTAGGCTGTCAATTAAACTCATGGATCAAAATTACAAAGCGGACGCTGCTGTTCTAGCCAAAGCGAGTAGAGGCGCAGGGTATATACCGAATATCAGAGTACCTAGGAAACTAAATAGCAATGCCGCTCGTATTGGTAAAGCTGTGATAATAGTTTCTTCGGACTCCGCAGGGGCTAAATACATCGCCTTCACTATTCTCAGATAATAGTACGCTGATATCACGCTATTCAAAACCCCTATCACCACTAGCCAAGTAAGACCGGCATCCACCGCGGCCCCAAATAAGTAGATTTTTGCCCAAAACCCGACAGCAGGAGGCAAACCTGTTAAGGAAACCATTGCTAGCGCTAGTGCCGCTGCAAGAAACGGAGCTCTACGAGCTACTCCCGAGTAAGCGGAAATATTATAACTATCCAAACGCTGAGACACAGCTATAACGACTGCAAAGGCGGTTATATTGGTCACAGCGAACCCTGCAAGATAAAAAAGCATACCAGAAGGACCAAGGAGAATTCCTGAACCTTCGCTCCCATATCCCAACGACGCCATACCCATAAGTATGTATCCTGCATGGGCAACAGTACTATAACCCATTAATCTTTTTATATTGGACTGCCGAATTGCAACCAAGTTTCCAATTGTCATGGAAAGAGCACTTAGCACTGCAAATACTATTGCCCAATCAACACTTAAAACATCGATTAAAAACGCCGAAGAAAAAATTCTTATTATTACGGCGAATCCAGCCGCCTTGCTCGCAACAGATAAAAACATGGTGACTGGAGTAGGCGCACCTTCATACACGTCTGGTGCCCACATCTGGAAAGGAACCGAGGCTATTTTAAATCCAAAGCCCGCAATGATCAAAATAAGACCGAATAGGAGAGCATGGCTTCCGAACGCTATATCGGGATTCAGATCCAACTGGGGAATTCTATCTGCTATTTCTAACAGAGAAGTCGTGCCCGTAATCCCATACACCATTACTATTCCGTAAAGTAATATCGCTGAACTTACTGCGCTCAACAGTAAAAATTTCAGGCCAGCCTCAATTGAACGGCCATCCCTTAAAAAGGCTGCTAAAGCTGCTAATGGCAACGCCGTGAGTTCCAGGGCGACATATATGGTAATTAGCTCCGTAGTCGACGTTAATAGCATCATCCCTGATGTTGAAAAAAGAATCAAGGCATAATATTCCCCTTGGAATCTAGTAAATTTTCGTACGTATTCTGTCGACGACAATATCACTGAAGCTACTGACGCCAACAATATAAATTTCAGGAAAATTGAAAACTTGTCTACCACCAAGGTGCCAAACATTCCGGCTTGCTGACCACCGCTATCCACGTCACCCCATAGAGAAATGGACATCACACAGGGTATTGATAGACCCAGAATAGCCAGAACAGGCAATATTTCTTTGCGCTTAACTACCAAATCCACGAGCACTATTAATATCGCTACGCTCGCGACAGCTAGTTCAGGTGACAGCAAGTATAAATCGTTTAAATTCATCTAATTGTCAACCTCGGATAGGCGTCTACCATTCTTTCAAATGAATCGTTGATACCAACTGAAAAAACATCTGAAATCACGGATGGGTAAATTCCAATAGCTATGATAGTAAACACCAAAATAATAATAGGTATATATTGGGTTCTAGAGACATCCCTAATTTCTATCCATCGTTGATCCAAGGGACCGAACATAACCCTTTGCATCGTCCATAACATATATCCAGCCGCTAGGACTACACCTGACGCCCCTATTATTGTCATATAAGTCCAGACTTCAAATGTACCTAAGAAAATCAAAATTTCCGATACGAAACCGCTGGTACCAGGAAGACCCAATGAAGCAAACGCGGCAATTAACAAGGCAACAGCTGTAAAAGGCATTCTAACCGCTAGACCTCCCAGGTCAGGTATGTGCCTCGTATGAGTTCTATCATAGACAAATCCCACCAAGAGGAACAGCAACCCGGTGATTGTTCCATGGGTAAACATTTGCATTGAAGCCCCTGTAGCTCCAAGAGGTGATATCACCCCACTTACACCTGCTACCGAGGCTAATCCCAACACGACAAAACCCATATGGCTTACACTACTGAATGCTACCAATCGTTTTAAGTCGGTTTGTTGAAAAACTACTATTCCCCCATAGACTATGTTAATCACTCCGGCAACCGCTAGCATCCAAGCTACTTCCGAAATGACTTCTGGAAACATCGTCATACATACTCTGATCAGACCGTACCCACCCATCTTGAGGAGAACACCTGCTAAAAGCACGCTGCCTGCAGTTGGAGCATCAGTGTGAGCGTCAGGCAACCATGTATGCAACGGCCACAGAGGCAATTTCACTGCAAATCCTATAAATAACGCGGCAAACACCACTCCGACCGGTAGTATAAGTTTCGCATTTGCAATGGCAGATGGTAGTGCAATCATATCTAGAGTGCCTGTTGAAAAGAACAGCACCAATATGCCAATAAGCATGAAGGCACTTCCAGAAATAGTAAATATAAGGAACTTCATTGCGGAATATTCCCGTTTCCCTTTAGGATCACTTCCCCAAATTGCGATCAAAAAGTACATAGGGATTAATTCCAGCTCCCAGAACAAGAAAAACATCAGAAAATCAAGAGAAGTAAATACTCCCAGCACACCTGTCTGAAGGACTAGAATCCAAGCGAAATATTCTTTAACCCTATTCCGAATGTGCCATGATGCAACCACCGCAACAAATCCTAGTATTCCAGTGAGCAGGACTAATGGCGCACTTAAACCATCTATTCCCATATAGTATTCGACCGCGAACTTGTCTCCTGCAATGGCTGGTACCCATCCGCTAAGTCGATCAACTAATTGCACACCCCCAAGCCCTGTATCATATGAAGTGAATATGTACAGTGAGAGTAACAGGCCTACGAACGATGTCGCACCCGCGAACCATCGAATAGAGCTATCGCTTTTAAGAAGCAAAACAATAGCTAGTGCTCCCGCTAAGGGCAAGAACACGATAACGCTTAAAAGTCCAGAAAATTCCAAGTCTTTAAACCTACCTAAAAACTAGCAATATGCCTAATATCAATACCGTACCCACAAACACAACACCACTGTATACCTGCAGTTGCCCAGTCTGAACCTGCTGTGGAATCACGCCTATATGCAAGCCCAACCAACCCACGAATCTGGCTATACCATCAACGAAGAATCTATCTATCAAATCAAATAAGCGACATATATACCGGTTGAATATACGTCTAATTATAAAGTCTTCATATAACTCATCCATAAAGTATTTTCTGTACAACAACGTGTACAGAGGTTTTACTTTACTGCCCACATTTTCGGGAGATATGACATTTGCCTGATACATTAGATAGGCCAGTCCTATCCCCGCTACAGCGATTAAAGTAGAGACAATCGCCAATACAACATTAAATTGTCCACTCTCTACATGTACTGCAGAATTACTGTCTAGAAAATGCGAAAGCCAATGTGCCGGTACAATCCCTAGATCTATCACAGAATTAGCCAGAAACCCTACAGCGATAGCCGGCACACTAAGCACCAGCAATGGAAGCACCATTGAAGATGGGGACTCCATCAAGTGTACTTCACCTAGATGAGATTGTTCATCAGGATCACTCGCGGCACCTCCTCTAAATTCACCACCAAAAGTCATGAAAAGAGCTCTGAACATATAAAATGCTGTCATAAATACCGCAACAAGAGCCAACCAAAAAACTATGGTCGAAATATTCGAACCACCGGACAAAGCATGACTCAATATCTCGTCTTTACTCCAAAAACCTGACAATGGAAACACTCCAGCTAAACTTAAGCTTCCAATGAAAAATGTTGCATAGGTCCAAGGCATCACTTTCCTGAGTCCTCCCATGTAACGCATATCAAATGTCCCGGTCGCATGATTAACACTGCCCGATCCAAGGAACAGCAAGGCTTTGAAAAACGCATGAGTGAATAGATGGAATATGGCCGGACCGTAAGCTCCAATCCCCAGAGCTAACATCATGTATCCCAACTGACTAACAGTCGAATATGCCAGCACTCGCTTGATATCGTTTGAAACCAAACCCATAGTTGCCGCGAATACAGCAGTTATACCACCAATAATTGCCACAGTGTTCAAAGCAACATCAGAAGCTTCAAATATCGGGAAAAATCTCGCTACCAAGAAGACTCCTGCGGCCACCATAGTTGCAGCATGTATCAAAGCGCTCACTGGAGTAGGACCTTCCATGGCATCAGGTAGCCACGTGTGAAAGGGGAATTGGGCAGATTTCCCCATAGCCCCAACAAATATCCCCAAAGCGACCCATTGAGCTAAGTCCGAGCCTAACAACCCCGCCTCAACAGCCTTGTATAAATCCGAAATAACAAACGGGTCAAGACCGCTGCCAGAAATATTTCCTGAATTCATGAAAAGGTATAAAATGCCAATTAATAGGCCAAAATCCGCTACCCGAGTGATGATGAAAGCCTTTTTAGCGGCGGCAGCGGCAGATGGTCGATGAAACCAAAATCCAATTAACAAATAAGATCCAAGTCCCACTAACTCCCAAAATACAAACATTTGGATAAGGTTGTTAGCAAGAACAAGCCCTATCATTGCCATTGTGAACAACGACATGTACGCATAATATCTTGTGTAGCTTGAATCGCCGTGCATGTAGCCAATGGAATATATCTGGACTAGCAAGCTTACTGTCGTGACAGCAATCAACATTATGGCAGTCAGAGGATCCATAATGATCCCAATTGCAAAACTGAAACGTCCAACAACAAACCATTCATGTACGGGATAAGATATAACACCGTGATTGGTCACCACACTAATCAACGCCCAAACGGACAGGGCTAAAGCCATTCCAATTGAAAATATAGTTACCGTGGCAGCAAGTTGAGATTCCGGTCCTTTAACCGGTCTAACCAATATGGCGACCAGCAGGAACGAAATCAACGGCAAAAATAATATCAGCCACGCTGCAAATTCTGGCATAAGTTACAATTTCCTCAATATCTCATCGGCGACATGCTCTCTGCCTTTGGGCACTAACACCCTAAACGATACAGTTTCACCCCAAGATGCAATATCGCCTTCAGGTATAATTTTGGTTGGAAGCCCATCACCTTCAAGAACATCCTTCCACATTTCTGCGATCATTAAATTCGGCACCAATTTATAGTCTATCCACATACCAATCCCTATTGCCTAAGTTCCGCCGCATCTGTCACAAATATGCTGCTCCGGTTCCTAAATATAGTTAATACAATCGCCAGGCCCAAGGCGACTTCCGCTGCCGCAACAGTAATTATAAAAATTGCAAAAACCTGCCCAGTTAGTAAATATTGTAGGGTTTCTACAGAACCAGAAGATTCTCCAGCGATTAACGAATACGGCACTATGTACCTTGAAAAGGCCACAGCACTGATGTTCACGGCATTAAACATTAGCTCCAGAGACATTAAAACCGTAATAGCATTCCTTTTAGTCATCGCTCCATATAAACCTATGGAGAAAATAACAGCTGATACTATGAGAACATTCTCAAGTGTCACTTCAGTCTCTCTCCCTAATCAGAGCTAAGGCACCAATCACAGCCGACAAAAGAAGAACTGATGCTACTTCAAACGCAAGTACAAAATCCTGCAGCAACATACGGCCGATCCAGGGAACAGTATTCGTAAAGACTCCCGAGATCATTGTTGGCGTGGCGTTGTAAGCACTATTCATACCATCACCAGAGATTCCATCAGAGAGTGTTAGCCAATTCGTGGATAATATAACCACAACGGCAATCACTCCAAATCCAACAGCCAGTATACCCGCGGGAATAGGCAAATTGTTGGCCGGACTGCCGGACTCGACATCACGTGTCATAAATATCGCAAATATGAGCAAGACTGATATGGCCCCAACATATATAAGGATCTGAATAATTGCAAGAAATTCTGAGCGTAACATGATAAACATCCCAGCTACGCCAATAAATGCCACTATCAGAAACAACGCGGCCCTAAATAAATCTTTGAGCTGTACAACGGCAATGGCAGCAACTATCGTAGACACGGATATTACCCAGAATACGATATCTATGATTGCTGTATTTTCTACGCCTTCTCCAAACATTATCTTTTGACCCATTTCTCCTCTTGATGTGCCACATCAGGCTTCTCATGCCTACCTGCCTCTGACCATTTCAAAACGGAGTCAGATTGGGGATCAAATCCCTTATTTTCAATTTGTGGCCTAAACCAAGTGCTTGGTCTTTTTGGTGACTCATTAAGTCGTTGCTTGTCAATCACCAAGTCTTTCCTACTATATTTTCCTTCCTCAAAACCGCTTCCCATGTGCAAAGCATCATAGGGGCATGCCTCTACGCACAATCCACAAAACATGCATCTCCCCATATCAATATCAAAAACGTCCAGAATATATTTGTCGCCTTCTTGCATCATCTGGCCACTTGGATGTGTCACAATTCTAATAATGCCTAATGGACAATACTTAGCACAACTCGCACAGCCTGTGCAACGCTCTTCATACCAACTAAATTCTTCACCTCTAAACCTTGAATGTTGTGGCATACGATCTTCTACAGAAGCTAACCCAGCTAGAGCCTTAACTGCCATTTTGGGTTGAGCAAGCAAGTAGCTAACAGGGTTTCTATTAGACATCTTTGCTAATCCCAGTAACCCAATCTTCCTATCCGGATATTGATGTACAGTGAACATTCGATCCGGTTTAATAAGATTCTTCATTGTTACACCTAGGCCCTTGGCCAATCCAACACCATACATACCTAATCCCCTTCCGCGTACATGTTAGCAAGCGGAGACTTCTTAGGCATTGGTCGGTCCCACTTCCGCTTACCAAATATTTTCACCATACATGCTATGGTGGCGATTGTAATTACCCAATTTATTGCTGACATGACCCATAAATCATTTGGCTCTAAGAGTCCTGTAACAGGGTCTTGCAAAAGTATTATCTCCAGGCTAACTGCAAAAATATTAATAAGGGACATTAGGAAAAGGCCTTTCCACGCAAAAGCCATTATTTGATCGATTCTAAGACGTGGCCATGTAGCTCTTACCCAAAGTAATAGAAAAATTATCAGGAATACTTTTGATATAAACCAGATCTGTCCCGGGACTGGGTCCCATCCGCGATCACCTCCAAAGAATAAGACCGTAGCCACAATTGCTGTAACTACAGGCGCCATAAATTCTGCCAACTGGAATATTGCAAATTTCATGCCACTGTATTCCGTATGATAGCCCGCTCCAAGTTCTGATTCTGCTTCTATTTGATCAAATGGAGTTCTACTCATTTCTGCAGAGGCAGCTGCCATAAATACGAGGAATCCCATCGGTTGAACTATCCAGAAAGGAATTTCTTGCAGTAGAACTATATCGTAAAGAGATAGAGACCCCACCATGAGTACAACACCAGTTATGCCTAAAGCCATAGGAACTTCGTAGCTAACCAGCATAGCCACGCCACGCATAGCGCCCAACATAGCATATTTATTCCTAGAAGCCCATCCTGCTGCCAATATTGCGATTGTATTAACGGAGGTAATTCCTATTATGAATATTGCTCCGACATTAAGGCGACCCAAAAAAGTATTGTCCCCAAATGGTATTACGGACACTACCAAGAGTGTGGATGTTAGAAGTATAACTGGAGCTACGTTGAACACCATACGATCGGCAGACTCTGGAACGGTGTCCTCTTTGGTCATAAGTTTAACAACATCAGCTAAAGGTTGGAAAAGTCCAAAAGGGCCCCATCTGTTCGGTCCCAGCCTGGAATGAAATCTACCGATAACTCTTCTCTCAAACCAAGTGTATAAAGCGGTGCTGATTACCATCGCATTTATTACCATAAATGATAAAAGCACCCCAGCTATCAAGTAAGCCATCCAATCAGGAAAGAACGAGCTTATTAAACTCTGCACACTGAGAAAATCAAGTGATCCAATCAAAGGGATTTCCACTACCTATCCACCTCACCCAAAACAATGTCTATTGAACCAAAAATAACAATAAGGTCACTCATTTTCCAGCCAATCAACATATCTCGCAAAACCGTCAAGTTGATAAAAGACGGTGCTCTAACATGCCACCTGTAGGGGGATATCCCTCCATCACTAACCACATAGAACCCTAATTCACCTTTAGGGGACTCAATAGCAGAATACACATCTCCAAGAGGAGGTCTAATGAAATATGGGGTTTCTGTCCTAACCGAACCATTAGGAATTCTTTGGACGCATTGTTTTATTATTCGAAGACTTTCCCTCATTTCCTGAACCCGTACCAAATATCGATCAAATGTGTCACCAATCGCACCTATTGGTACGTCAAAGTCGAGACTTTCGTATATTTCATAGGGATTTGCTCTCCTAAGGTCCCATTCCACACCAGTTGCCCTAAGCATTGGTCCTGTAATTGAAGAATTTATCGCCATCTCATCCGTAAGTATACCGACATCCCTAGTCCTAGTAAGTACGATCTCGTTCCCAGTTATAAGTCCTTCAAGTTCATCTATGTAGCCCGGCATATCTCTCAAAAAAGTGTCCAGAGCGGGCCAAAAATCCTCTGGGGCATCTTGGAACACACCTCCCGGACGCATATAACTTAAAGTGATTCTAGCACCACAAAGCATTTCAAATAGATCGAGAATACGCTCTCTCTCCCTGAAGCAATACATCAACGGCGTTGCAAGAGCGCCAAGGTCATTCAGCAAAAAGCCAGTTGCCATGAGATGGCTGGCTATGCGCTGGAGCTCGACGCTAATAACCCTGATGTACTGCGCTCGCTCAGGCACTTCTATATGGGCAAGTTTTTCAATAGCACTCACATATGCCAAATTATTAGACATGCTAGCAAGGTAATCCATCCGATCAGTTAGCGTTACGCACTGGACATAGGTACGTCCCTCTGCTAACTTCTCGGAACCTCGGTGTAGGTAACCAAGAACTGGTTCTGCATCCACCACCACTTCTCCATCAAATGTCACCCTAAGTCTGAACACACCATGTGTACTGGGGTGCTGAGGCCCAAGATTTATTGTTACAGGTTCAGTTCTAATTTCACTCACGGTAATCCTCCGTGACCTCATCTTGGCCCAAGTAGTCCTTGCGCAACGGGTGGCCGTCAAATCCCTCCCAGAGTAAGATTCGCTTCAAATTTGGATGGTCAACGAATCTTATTCCCATAAGATCCCATACTTCTCGTTCTTGATAGTCAGCTCCCTTCCAAACTTCTACTAGGGACGGCATTGACAATTCTTCATCTCTCCCATAACAACGAGATTTTATTATGAGACTGGAGTTACGCCTCATTGACAACAAATGGTAGACGAGTTCAAAATATTCTATATAGTCTATTGCCGTTATTGAGGTCAGAAAAGAGAAATCTGTCTGTTTCTCATCTCGTAGATATCTTGAGACTCGCAACAGATCATCTTTGCCAATCCAAACATCAGTCTCATTAGAATCAAGTACTGACCCAGGTATGGCATCTGAAATCATATTGCCCATTTCTATCCCCGACAACACTTTAGTCATACTATTTGCAATCATGCCTTTCTGGATATGCTATATCGTTTGATCTTCTCATGAAGCTGCATTATGCCGTACAGCAAAGCATCTGGCCTTGGAGGGCACCCAGGCACGTAGACATCTACAGGTATGATATGATTCACGCCAGGCACCACGCTATAACTACCGTAATATGGACCTCCACTGGTCGCGCATACACCCATAGATATTACCCACTTGGGCTCTGCCATTTGCTCATATACTCTCTGTATTGCTGGCGCCATTTTCCAGGTAACAGTCCCAGCAATCACTATTAAATCCGCCTGTCGTGGAGTCGGACGAAACACTTCCATACCAAATCGGGCCAAATCAAACCGAGACATCGCACTAGCCATCATTTCAAAAGCACAACATGCAAGGCCAAAAGACAATGGCCAAACGGCGGATTTGCGCCCCCAATTGACAAGAGCATCAATTGACGTAACCGCTACATTACGGTGCAAATCATCCGGGACTTCAATTATAGGTTCAGCTAGTGCTTCTTGGTGAGTAGACTTGATATGATTAATTACACTACCCTCTTCTATGTCAACGTCCCATGTTGTGTCGTGGAGGGGTATACTCAGTCGTGACTCATCATTCATAAAGCCTAACTCCATTCTAGAGAACCTTTCTTCCAAGCATATAGCCAGCCTACAACCAATATTGCTATAAATACCATCATCTCAAGGAAAACAAATATCCCGAATTCCCTAGACAGAACTCCAAAGCTAGCAGCCCAAGGAAATAGGAATACCACTTCCACATCAAAAACTATGAAGACTATGGCAAATCCGTAGAATCTAAAATTGAACTGACTCCATCTACCCGACAGAGTTTCAAAACCGCATTCATATATACTCGATTTTATGGAGCTTGGCACGTGTGGTCGTATGTTCACTAGAGATAACGCCCACGACATAACTAACATGCCTGTAGGTACCGCAACCGCAAGTGCAGCAAAAATGCCGATGAGGCCATACTGACTAAAGTATTGATCAACCATTTAAGACTCTACGCGTATAGGCGGATAATCGCCGAAAATATAGCACACGCCAAGTCGCCATTGCAAGGGAAATTTCTGCCTAATGAGCAAAACATTTTAGAAGCGAGAACACCTTAAAACAGGCATTGACACCCCATATTCTTGGTGCTAGTGTGAATCACGTGCCTTGTCAAACATGAAGACATGACTACCAACATCATCAGAACTCGGCATTGTGTGATAATTTAATTAAAGTGACTAACTAATAATTTACTGTAGGAATTTCGCGTAGTAATACATTGCATCCAAAACACCCTCCACAGATGTTTGAAAGATATAGGACCCAGATAAATACGGCGCTAAGAGGCGCCTTATCCAGTAATGACATAGCAGTCTACCCGATGCTGAAATACTACATGGGTTGGGTAGATAAAAACAATGTGCCTATAAATGCCACAGGTGGAAAATTCCTGCGACCTACCCTGTGCCTTTTCGCATGCGAGGCAACGGGTGGTGACGTAGCAAAAGCGATGCCAGCAGCAGCAGCGTTGGAGCTTATCCACAATTTTTCACTGATTCACGATGACATCCAAGATCAAGACCGTACAAGACACCACCGAGAGACCCTCTGGTATCTATACGGACTGCCTAAGGCTCTTACAGCTGGCAACGTTTTGCGTGTCTTGGCCGACACGACTCTTCACAATCTCCAAACGGCAGGACTAAGCTCAAGTCAAGCCCTGAAAGTTATTGGATTACTGACAGAAGCATACCTCGAGATGATAGAAGGACAATATCTAGACATTTCTTATGAGGCAACAGCTAACGTCAGTTTGCCACAATATCTCGATATGATAAAACGCAAAACTGGCGCGCTAATTAGGTGCGCTCTCAACATGGGAGCTTTAATAGGCTCAAATAATTCCGATGTTGCGAATGGGTTTAGGTCTATCGGGGAATCTGTAGGACTTATATTTCAAGTTCGGGATGACGTTCTGGGAGTTTGGGGGGATGAAAGCTTGACTGGAAAACCTGTGGGCTCAGATATACTCCGCAAGAAGAAGGCCTACCCTGCAGTACACGCTCTCTCTGAAATCGAATCTTTCGACAAGCAAACGTTTTTGGGAATTTACGAAAAGCAGGAAGATTTGACTGACACAGATATATCCCAAATCCTGAAATTAATGGACCTAGCTAATACGAAACATTCCGCGGAAGCGATGTGTAAGACTCATGCCCAGGTGGCAATCAATCACTCGAGGAAGGTTAACCTGGACAGAAGCTCAATGAACGAGTTAGATGATCTGATTCAATTCCTGATGATCCGAGAATATTGACTTGAAGCAGGATGGATAAATTTTGCTCCTAGCCCGGATGTATTTGGCGCTGGAGTAGGTTACAAACAATTGAAACAACGAACAAATATATGATAGCCTTCACTGTCGGCGTTAGTGTCCCACTTCCAGTGAGGGTTGACGTAGGAGGGTGATTTCATGAAGGTGGTACCAGAGGCTCTAATGAAGGCCTCTCTATTTCGATTAGAAGTTGATGTCAAATCTGCAGGAATGCCAGAATTTATAGACATCACCGAGAATGTGGAGAACTTTGTTGCCCTTTCCGGGGTAACTAGTGGGTTTGTAGTTGTATTTTCTCAGCATACTACCGCCGCAGTTGTCATCCAAGAAAATGAACCCTTACTTCTCAAAGATATGTCTGATGCGTTAGATCATTTTGCGCCAAAAGCCGCAAATTACAGGCATAATGATTTTAAAGTTAGAACGGTTCATATGCATGAAGACGAATGTCCGAACGGCCACTCGCATTGTCAACATCTCGCATTAGGATCCAGCGAAACTATCCCCATTTCTGAAGGAAAATTAACACTCGGTAAATGGCAACGAATATTTGTGGTTGAATTAGACGATGATGCTAGTAAGGAATTCAGACAAATCTTAATTCAGACCTTGGGAATCTGACAGGCTTGACACATCAAGACCCATTAAAATCTGGTTTATGCATGAAGAAATAGAAAAAGGGTACGAAATCTGCGCAAGCGCGACTAAGGAAGCAGCGAGTACTTTTTATTACGCTTTTCACACACTTCCTCCAAACAAGCGACGGGCGATTTATGCTGTGTATCACTTTTGCCGAATGTGCGACGATATAGTAGATGACTCTGGTGCGACCGAAAAAAAGAAGCTCCAACTCAATCACTTACGTAAGCAGTTTTTTGCATTAAACGACACCGGTACTTCCGAACCTTCAATAATTGCACTTAAACACACTTGCGCCTTATTTGAAATACCTCTGGAATACTTCGAACAACTTTTAACGGGTGTCGGCATGGATCTTGAAAATCGCAGGTACGAAAGATTCGAAGATCTCTACCAATATTGTTACAAAGTCGCATCCGTAGTAGGGCTTATTTGCATCGAAATATTCGGCTATCAAGATAAATTGGCTAAACAGTTCGCCATAGATATGGGTATCGCAATGCAACTAACGAATATCCTGAGAGATATCAAAGAAGATGCGGAAAAAGGTCGTATATATATACCT
>Ga0310344_10002081_pt1 | contig 15102 bp, 14 predicted proteins | sample HC15DNA20200_MG_FD_203801 | JGI IMG/M metagenome (GOLD analysis project Ga0310344, IMG submission 203801) | Marine microbial communities from station ALOHA, North Pacific Subtropical Gyre - HC15-DNA-20-200_MG | ecosystem: Environmental > Aquatic > Marine > Oceanic | place: Pacific Ocean: North... | reverse complement strand
TTGCGGATCATTTGCGCGAGAGAGATACCTAGCTCTGCTGTACTCATCGCTCCCGCCATTGCAAGGAACATCTTTCCGCCATTTGATAAATGGCTTTCATAGCCTATCGCCGCATCTCTAAGGGCCGACGCATTAAAGTGTCGATAGTTGTGATCAACGAATTTCCGGATAGACAAATTTACTCCCAGTCTGAGGCCACGGTTCTACCTGACATATCAAATTCTCTTGCTTGTATCCTGTAGCTCAAATTTCCGCCAAGAGGGCTTCCAATTATTGCAAGCCCTTTTGATAATTCCAGCTAAGCCCGAGCCTCGAAGCCAAAGATGCATCCCCACACAGACTAGGGTCAGAAAACCTTCTCTGAACGACCCAAAATCCTTTCGTATTTGAGGCCTTCCTCTCGCCGACCTCGCTCATAGACCAATAAGATGAGCTCGAATCACTCCTTTTTCCGAATGCAGCTGTTTTTTCCCCTTCTGCAAAAGGAGTACTAATTGTACCTTCAACAGGAAAGACAAATCGATCTGATGGAAAGAGTTCGAGCCATTCTTTTTCTGCATCAGGGAAACCCTCGCTGGCGTACAGGCTTACACTTAGTTCATAAAGTTGATCCCAGCACGCCATTGCTACGACAGAAAGTTGGGGAGAATTCGTACTTGCTCGAAATGACCCCCTAGGTGCGCTGGTCTCCTGAGAAAAGTGGCTCACAATTTCTTGTACTGACAAAGCGTCCTCCTCGAGCTTTTCGAGTTGGCCAAAAAAGTTGCCATCCGTAATTCCTGTGGATAAGTTAAATCTGCCGTTATATCTCTTCATTACCTCGATAAACTCAGCAGTACTGTCCCCAAGCCTCAGGCCCATTACCAATGAAGCCCGCAAGAATTCCGGAGGGCGCTCAGAAAGCCGCCCTATTGCCCAATCTCGCTCAATCTGAGGATCAGTAACATACGTATTAGAAACACAGCCACCGAGAATTAAAAATCCAAATGTTACAATGAAGTAATGAGTTAAACGCATAGCTCACACCTGCCTCTTATCTATGGCCTAGTCGATTCTTCTACCAGGCTTTCTGCCATCCTACAACTAGAGTGAGATCCGTTTCAAGCTGAGGTCCGTCCAAGTTTCTGTAGACCGGAACATTAAGTTCCGCCCCGAATCGATGTCCATCGAAAGGTCCACCAATAAAGAGCCAATTCGCGCCAACCGAGGCGTTCACCGTTCGGCCTGCTCGCCTATCGGAATCAGCCGTGGGCGTCATCATCGGACTCTGCACGTCGTCATCCCCACGAATATTGCCCCAATCTTCATAATGAAAACCCAAAGAGGTACTTAATGAACGTCCCCACAGGCGCTGGAGCCATATAGAACTTCCAAAACGATGTCCCAAAGAATAGCTCTTATTATTTATCCCTGTACGCAAGGTACTTCTAAGTTGAGCACCAAAACTATAGTTCTCTGTAGAGCCAGAATATGTTATCCCGGGAAGAAAATCGTAGGTGCCTGAACCGATTTGCATCGGATAGGGTAGACGAACTCTACCCGAAAAAGTCGCATCTTTTTTATTAATACTGCCAGTTGGAAGGCTAACACCCAGGTTCAGATGAAGGTGGTGATCAATTCTATTGTCGATAAATTCACTATGCCAGTCGCGTAGTCGAAAGAGTCCGTTCAACTTAACATCACCAATACCGCGGCTTCGCGTTTTAATTTTAGCTCCCATTCTGTTTCTAATTTTCATCGACATTTCGACAAATGGAACCATTACACTCAGAGTCACATTGTCAGTCGGGGCCCACATTCCGCCCACCATGTGCATTTTCATGTCCATTTCTAAAGGCGACATCATAAACTGTGAAAGTACTTGCGAGGTGCTCGTTGAGCTTGTCCCGTCTCGGTTACCATCCATGCGCATCGACATGAAGCGATACGAGAGCATAAACTCCCCGGCATCATGCATGTGGTCTCCCATCACGCCGATGGGAGCGTGACTATCAGCTCTGGACTGAACAGAACCAGAAGAAGGCATGCCTGCTATAGCAACATTAGAATTCGTCAGAATCATGCAAGCTGTTATTTGAAAGAATCGCTTAAAAAAACCGCTAAACGTAATAGGGTTCACAATTTCCCCTTTCGGAAATCAAGAATTGAAGGCTTATAATCGATTGAGAAAAAATCTATGAGAAAAAGCGGTCTATCTTAGGAACGACATCAGGCAGTTCGAAAAACCTGTTCCCTTCATCTTGTTCATGCACGTACACGTCGAGACTAAGCAATAATACAGTCAAAAGGATCGGCGATTTTGCCGGTATTTGAGCTGTTCCAGTGGAGGTGGCCTTCCAAGAAGCCTTGACGCATACACAAACGCCAACGCTCATCTCCGTACCTGTGTTCCCCCTTTGCGAAGAAACACTATCTTCCTGCCAAGTGGCATCAGCCGCTTGGGTCGTCCCGCTGGGACAAAGAGGCAGCGACACCACCAAAGCGTACGTAAAGAGAAATACCAAGCAAAAGTGCCTGAACATCCCAAAAAGGTATCATAAGAGGCCATGTCTATAAACACGGATGGACGAATTCATTAAATGACAAAAATCTCCGCGACCCGTTTTGCGCCCTCCCCAACCGGCCATCTACACGTAGGTGGAGCCCGAACCGCGCTCTTCAACAGAGCGTTGGCACGAAAACTTGGAGACAGTTTCTTGGTTCGAATCGAGGACACCGATCAAGCGCGTTCCTCCGAAACTGCGACCTTGGGGATTTTAGAGGATCTGTCTTGGCTAGGTATCAATTGGGACGTAGGGCCAGTTCATGGCAAGAGTGGCGGTGACCCAAATAACATCGGTCCGTTTTATCAATCCCAACGCCTGTCAATCTACAAAGGCATTGTTGAGCGACTTTTGGAAACAGATCTTGCATATCCCGCCTTCGAAACTCCCGAACAGCTCGACAAAATGCGCAAGGACGCGCGGCAAAAGAAAGTAAACTTTCGTTATCGTCGAGATATAAGCTTCAATCGGACAAACGCGATCGAAAGGATGCAACGCGAACCGCACGTCATAAGGTTCAAAATGCCTGATGGTCCAATAGAGGTTACTGATCAAGTTCTGGGTGAAATTGCATTTGGGGACGAACATGTGGAGGATTTCATAATTCTCAAACGTGATGGTTTCCCGACATACCACCTTGCGGTAGTCGTCGATGACGAATTTATGGGCATAGGACACGTATTGCGCGGACAAGAACACTTAAACAACACTCCACGTCAGGTCGCTCTCCAAAAAGCGTTACACTATGCAACACCACTTTATTACCATGTTCCTTTAATCTTCAATCAAGATGGTTCAAAAATGTCTAAGCGCGACAAAGATAAAGTTGTGCGCTCATTCTATCGAGAAACCATAAACCGAAGCGAAATTTCAGAAGACCTACCCAAGCTTCTCCAAGAAGAAGTCGCTTTGTGGGAAGAGGACAAAAATCGTCAGCTATCGTCTACGAGTCTATCCTCATTAGCTGAGAGGTTAGAGATCGACCTTCCCGAGATTGATGTCGAAGACTTCCGTAAAGCAGGCTATTTGCCTGAGACAGTTTGCAATTTTCTATCTCTGTTAGGTTTCTCACCTGGGAAAAAAGACAACGCGGATGAAAATCTCGAACGTTTCGACCAGAAGTACCTTTGTGAAAACTTCGAAACAGCAAAACTAGGGCATTCTAATGCAAAGTTTGATAGAAAAAAATTGCTGGCGTTTAGTGCTGAAGATATCAACAACTTAACCCCAGATTCTTTTCTAAAGCATTGGGAAGAGTGGGCCAAGCGATACGAACCTTGGGTGTTTGATTCATTCGGCCTAGCGAAATGCACTCTAATGGCGTCAACTCTTCAGTCGCGATGTAAAACTCTGGCCGACCTGACAAGCCAAAAGGGACCCGGTGCATTCCTTTATCTCGATGATCGAGGCGTCGTGTTTGATGACAAAGCCGTCGCTAAATTTTTAATGAAAGGAGAACCCAGTGGTTTGAAGCTTTTATCTGAAGTGCGTTCGGTGATTACTAATATGATTACTTTTAATCCCGAAGATATTGAACTTCGGGTACAAGAATTCGCGAACGAACATCAAGTTGGCCTCGGAAAAGTAGCGCAACCACTCAGAGTCGCGGTCACCGGAATTGCGGCAAGCCCTCCTTTAGGGGTTACCTTGAATATTCTAGGTAAAACATCGGTACTTACCCGAATTGATTCCTGTCTTAGCCAACACCTAAAAGGCTTTTCTCAAAACTGAAGGCGACTCAAAATCAGGGAACCAGGGTCATAAGATGAACCAGGGTCATAAGATGAAACTAGCGAATACACCAAAATGATCAGATGGATACACTCCATCTATTGCTGTATCACCTACAACCTGACATGAATTTACTATGGCTGAGGAATCTTTCGAACTCCAGATGTAATCGATTCTTACTCCGCGAGAATTTTGAACCTTCGCATAAGGGTTTTCGATACTCCATGTTAAACCAAGCCCTTTTCCAGCTGTTTCAAAGGCGTCTAAAAAGGTCGGCTCAAGGACAGCTGTAACTTCTTTTCCCGGGGAAGAATTGAGATCACCCAGCACGAAATGATGACTACTTTTAAGTCCCCCACAGTCATTTAAGAACATGTCATACGCCGAAATTAAATCTTTTGCTTGAATAAACCTTACTCCAGATGAACGGTGATGCAGATGGGTGCAAGCCGCAAAAATGCTTCCCTCTACGCAATCAATTTCTACAAATATTGCTGCTCTCCGCTCGGACGATCCTCCGCTTGAAAGTGGATAGTTCCTCACGTTTCGAAAAGGAAATCGACTCGCGATAGCGTTGCCGTATAAAACTCCACTTCTTTTCCAAAAAGGAACTACTTCCCCATAAGCTACTTCGTAGCCTAAATCGGAAACAAGATCCTTTGCTTGACAGTTATTTCCATCGCGGAGCACCTCTTGGAAACCGATGACATCAGGCGAGAGTCCCTCGATCAAATGCCTTTGCGCTCTTTCGCGATTCGCCGAAGGGAGATTATCGTGCCAGAGATTCAGTGTGAGAATCTTGAACGAGCGAGTCTGATCACTCATAGCATTCTTGCTACAGGGTTCATATGAATGGCTCTCGTCATAGCTCTATTAACCTCACTAGGGCTTTGCGGCTACCGTATCATGAGCCCATCCTGAAGACTCCGTCCTCGCGGGGATTTCTTGCCCTTCAACAGACTTGTAACCTGGTAAAGTAAACAGTGTTATGATGAGGACAAGCAGTTACGGAGGATTTTAATGCGTTTTGGCTTCATGGAAGATTTTCGAAATCCAGTTCAGTGGCGAAGGCCGTTTCCAGAATTTTATGAGGCCATCCTCAAACAAGTACAAAGAGCCGATGAGATCGGCTACGACAATGTCTGGCTCACCGAGCATCATTTCACTGATGACGGCTACAACCCTTCTCTCCTGCCCACCGCCAGTGCGATAGCAACTCGAACAGAAAATATCAGAATAGGTACTTTTATACTTCTTCTTCCATATCAACACCCGGTGAGATGTGCCGAAGACGTCGTCTGCGCAGATATTTTCTCAAATGGGCGGTTCGAGTTTGGGATTGGGCAGGGTTACTCTTATCACGAATGGAACGCGCTTTGTATGGATCGAAGTGAACGCGCCGACAGGATGAGCGAAGGAATTGACATCATCAAAAAACTTTTCACCGAAGAAAAGGTTTCTTATGACGGAAAGTTTACTCAAATTAAAGACCTTCGACTTTCCCCAAAACCGATACAGCAGCCTTACCCACCTATTTGGATAGGGGCTCGAGGACCCAAAGCGATCCGGCGTGCAGCAAAAATGAGATATCACTTGATGGCGACGATCGGCCCAGATCCGGCTCCCTTGTATCAGGAAACGCTAAAAGACGAAGGACTTGATCCAAAAGATTTTAAGGTCGCACAATTGCGAATGGTATATACAGCGAAAACTGACGATCAAGCCTGGGATGAAGTTCAGGAGCACATGTTCCATTTATTTGAATTTTATCAAGATATTCTCTCCGAAGCGAAAGACGCCGAGGGTGACGATATTCCCCTCCCATTTGATCGCCCAGAGGAAATCAGACACTCTCCTGCCGCACAAGGTCTGATGGTCGGATCGCCAGAAACTGTTGCTGAAAAAATGGAAGATTTTCGAAATAGTTACGCGTGTACAGACTTTATTATGGCCACACAACTTCCCGGATTAGACCCCGCCAAAGGGACACAGGCTCTCGAATTGTTTGCAAAAGAAGTGATGCCAAATTTTCGCGACTAAAGGACTCTATTCCTCCAAGTAGCGCGGAAAAAGGGCGGGGCCTTCCAAAAGCTCGGTTCCTTCAGACAGACCACCCCATGCGGTCCACTGTTCTAAATCGCCGGAACCCCGATTTTTTAGAACTTCTGTATAAGAAAAGAGACCCGACCGAGACCACACTTCAGTCATTTTTTCTGTAAGGGCCGGCCAAAGATAGAGACTCGCAATCCTGTAGGACTCCGCACATCTGTATAAAATTTCCTCAACTTGAGAAGAATTACTAGCGTCCTTAGCTAGTTTGAAGGGCTGAGTCTCCTGGATGTAGCCATCGATAGCCTTAATCATTTCAACTCCATGTGAAACGTACCCTACACCCAAACTATCTTGTGGCTTCTTAGATGCGATCCTCTCCAGTTCTGCCCCAAGCCCCTCACCGTCTACTTTCCGATTTAAACGACCTGCGCAGTATCGGCGAGTCATATTCACGATCCGATTCCATGAATTTCCTACTGTATTCGCCAAATCCGAATTATAAACTTCGATAAATCTGGAACGAGAGAAATCACCATCCATAGTGTCCAGGGGACCTTGAGTTGCAAAAAAGAAACGTAAAGCATCCAGACCAAATCTCTCTTTGTACCCGTGGAGCTGTTCAAGATCTATAAAGTTACCCAGCGATTTACTCATTTTCTGCCCCTCACTGATCCAAAAACTATGGGCATACACTGTATTAGGTACAGAAAGCCACTCATTGCCACGCGCTTTCGATATAGCCATGAGCAACGAGGGCCAAATCACGGCATGAAACCAAAGAATATCTTTCGCAATGAGATGTACTGTTGCTGGCCAATAGTGTCGACGACGATCTATATCTATCGCCGACGCATAATTTAAAAGTGCATCTATCCATACATAAATCATATGTTTTGGATTTCCGGGAAAGCGTACTCCCCAATCGCCTCCGCCGGTTCGTGAAATCGGGACATCGGCCAAACCCTCTTTAATTCTGCCAATAACTTCGTTCTTTCTTGCCTCCGGCTTCACAAAGTCGGGATTCCGCTCCAAGAGTTCGAGCATGGGCTTTGAGTACTCAGAGAGACGAAAGAAATAGTTTTCTTCAGCTCTGCGCACCAGGGGTTTGCGTGTTATGGGTGAGCAAAAATCGTGCTCTTTAGCGCGACTCTCAGGAACATACTCCTCCTGGCTCACATCGTACCAACCCTCATATTGACCAAGATAGACATCCCCTGTCGCTTCTAAATCTGAAACCACTTTCTCCACGAATTCAATATGTCTCTGTTCCGATGTTCTTATGAAGTCATCATTGGAGATACCGAAATCTTGAAAAGCTTTTCGAAAAGCTCCCGCGTTTTGATCAGCCCAAGCTCGCGTGGAGAGCCCTCGGTCTGACGCCGCGTCCACTACTTTCGCGGCATGCTCATCTGTCCCGGTAAGGAAGAATACTTCTCTACCAATCATCCTCTGGCGCCTGGCTACGATATCCGCAATGGTCGCAGTATATATATGGCCAATATGAGGCCGGTCATTAACATAGAAAATTGGTGTACTAATGTAGAAACTGTCGTCAGAATTCATTTTTTTGCCCACAATGCCCGAAGCTTACTAAAGCTCGGGTCCACTCCCCACCCTCAACTATTAAACCCCCGACTTACAGCCTAAGCTCTGATACCTTCTAAGCATGAGAGTAAGACCCCGACGAAATCGTGCTCACCCTACTCTAAGAAAAATGATTAGGGAAAACGAGCTTGCGGCCAGACATCTCGTCCTCCCTCTATTCGTTCAGGAAGGTCAGGCGAATGAAACTCCCATCTCTTCCATGCCTGGCCAATCCAGACTTTCCTTGGATCTGATCTTGAGACGAGCGGAAGAGGTCGTCGAGGCGGGAATTTCCGGGGTAGCCTTATTTCCCTCAATCCCTGATGACGAGAAAGACACCGTTGCAAGCGCGAGTACCAAACCTGACGGTTTATTACAGAGAACGATCCGCGCTCTAAAATCTAGTTTTCCCGAATTACTCCTAATAACTGACGTAGCGCTAGATCCATACTCATCTGACGGCCATGACGGCGTTTTAATCGATGGACGCATCGATAATGACCAGAGCCTTCCAATTTTAGCGGCCATGGCCGTCTCTCAAGCTGAGGCCGGTGCAGACATAGTCGCTCCTTCAGACATGATGGATGGCAGAATTTCAGCTATTCGAGATGCATTAGATCAAGCGGGCAAAACCGAAACTGCGATTGGGAGTTATTGCGTTAAGTATGCGTCTTCTTTTTATGGACCTTTTCGAGAAGCGCTAGATAGTGCTCCTAGAGGAGGAGACAAAAAAACCTATCAGATGGACCCAGGTAACGCCCGAGAGGCACTTCGGGAACTTAGACTCGATGAAGCAGAAGGTGCCGACTGGGTAATGGTTAAACCTGGACTTCCATATGCAGATATTATCCACTTACTCCGCACCGAAACGGATCTTCCAGTTGCCGCTTACCATGTAAGCGGAGAGTACGCGATGCTTCGAGCAGCAGCTGAAAAAGGGTGGCTCATTTACGAAGATTGTCTCATGGAAAGTCTCCTTACCTTAAAGCGCGCAGGAGCCGATATTATCTTCACTTATGGTGCCCTAGATGCCGCTAATCTTCTCCGTGAAGAGTACTGAGCTCCCGTGACAACTCCTCCTTACACTCTGAAAATCGCGAAGGAAGATCTCAAGTTTTCCGCGGCCCATTTCACTCTCTTCCCAGACGGAAGCGGCGAACTTCTACATGGCCACAACTATTCTGTAAGCATCGCAATCTCCGGTACAGAACTCGACGAAGCTGGCTTGCTCGTGGATATCGCTGCATTGAAAAAGCACGTGAGGAGTCTTTGTAAAAGCTATGACGAAAGGACTTTAATTCCTACCGAAAGTCCTTGGTTAAAAGTCGAAGTGACGTCTGAGCAGATAGAGGTCAGATTTGGTAAGAGCCTCTACAGCCTTCCCAGAAAAGATGTCGTCCTACTACCCCTTGCCAACCTAACCATGGAACTCCTCGCTAAGCACTTATGGAAGCATACCGCGAACTCGATGAGCCGTACGTCCTCAAATATTCTGGAGGTCGAAGTACAAGAAACTGCAGGGCAAAGTTGCGCATATCGCAACTCACTCTCACACCAAAGAGACTCGGAGAAATAATCGTTTCTATGCCTCTGACGTTAAAGAAACACCCAACATTTAAGGGAATTCCAGGCCCGGTCTTATTATGTGTGATGGATGGAGTAGGAATAGGCCGACAAGATCAAACCGATGCGGTGTACATGGCGCGGACTCCGACCCTCGACTGGTTAAAAATGAACTCTCCGACTTCTAGGCTCATTGCACACGGCAAAGCCGTGGGAATGCCTAGCAATAGCGACATGGGAAATAGCGAAGTAGGGCATAATGCTCTTGGTGCAGGTCGTATATTCGATCAAGGCGCAAAATTAGTGGAAGGATCACTAGCACGTTCCGAATTGTTTGAAGGAAGTAATGCAACGGTATGGAAAAATCTAGTTTCCAGAATCGCTAAAAGTGGTGAACCGCTACACTTTATTGGTCTCTTATCCGATGGAAATGTTCACAGTCATATAAAGCATCTTTTTTCGATGCTGCATCGATGTACTTTTGAAGGCGTAAAAAAAGTAAGGCTTCATGCGCTTTTGGATGGCCGTGACGTCCCTGCACAAAGCGCGTTGCAGTATCTGGATGAAACGGAAGAGATCCTCGGCGAGATATCTCAATCCAGTGACTTTGACTACCGGATTGCCTCAGGCGGTGGCCGAATGAACGTAACAATGGATCGATATGGTGCCGACTGGGATGTCGTGGAGAGAGGTTGGGCAACCCATGTTCACGGACTCAGTAAGCCTTTCCGAAGCGCACGCGACGCGGTTCTCTCTTTTCGTAAAGAAAATCCAAGCTTGGGCGACCAGTTTTTACCACCTTTCGTCGTTATCGATGACAAAGGCAAACCAGTAGGACCAATTCTCAATGGAGCTTCGGTGATCTGTTTTAACTTTCGTGGTGATCGCGCGATTGGAATCAGCAGAGCTTTCGAGGAAGACGATTTTGATTGCTTTGAAAGAGGTGAAATTCCGAACGTTGCCTACGCAGGTATGATGGAATACGATGGAGACCGAAAAATTCCGAGAAACTTCCTTGTTTCAGCTCCTGAAATTAAGGAGACCTTGGGAGAACTGCTAGCCTCTGAAGGACATGAACAACTTGCCATAAGTGAAACTCAAAAATTTGGTCATGTAACTTACTTTTGGAATGGAAATCGAAGTGGAAAGTTCGACGAAAAGTTAGAGACTTATATAGAAATTCCGAGTGATAGAGTTCCTTTCGAGCAAAGACCGTGGATGAAGTCTGCAGAAATTACCGATCGATTAATTGATGAGCTCCAACATGGGGCGTTTAAACATGCAAGAGTCAACTACGCCAACGGCGATATGGTAGGCCATACAGGAAATTGCGAGGCCACCATTCTTTCTGTTGAAAGCATCGACCTCCAGCTTTCACGCTTGATCCCAGTAATAGATCGGTTACAAGGAGCTCTGATCGTTACAGCAGATCACGGAAACGCTGACGAAATGCTAGAGATCGATGAAGGTACTGGTCGAATAAAACTCGACAAACGAGGTGACCCAACCAGCAGGACTAGCCATAGTTTGAATCCGGTACCTCTCCATGTATACACTCCAGGGCTGAAAATCGGTCTCCCTTCTAACAATCCTCTTGGACTGGACTCCATTGCGGGTTGCATTCTACATCTTTTGGGCTTCGACAATCCTGATGAGTACCGTCCGTCCCCACTGAAACTTCTTTAGAACAAGTATTGGGAAATAAAAGTTCTCATCAGTTTTGATGTATAATTGGGAGTTCCGCTACTTCATTCTTAGAAAACCGAGAGAGGAGCATTACTTTGACCCCCGTCCACTTAGTCGCTGGATTCCTTGGAGCTGGAAAAACTACGGCGATAGGAAATTGGCTTAAGGAACGAAAAAACGAGCAGGTAGCACTAATCGTAAACGATTTCGGTGAAGCTGGTTTCGATGACATTAGCCTAAGCGAAGAAGACCCCTTCGAGATAAAAAACATTCCAGGCGGCTGCATATGCTGCACTGCGCCGGAAGGATTTGCAGATGCACTTACCGCCGTACTCGACCAAAACCCAGACAGAATCATCATTGAACCTACTGGCCTTGCCCGTCCTCAAGACCTCGTAGACGTTATCCTCCGACCCCCATTAAATGCCAAAATCGAACTTGCACCGGTCGTCGTTCTCGTTGACCCAACTCAACTGAGTTCTGCCTCTAAAGAGTCCGAACAACTAATCAAAGAGCAAGCAGAGGCGGCTGATTTTTTAGTAGCAAATCGTATCGACCTAGCGGAGCAAGAAGATCTTGAAGAATTTGATCGATGGGCCAAGTCTCTCTGGCCTGGCCCAATAGAGACCTATCGCACGAGTTTCGGAAGGCTTCCTGAAGAAACGCTTGAATGGCCAGAGAATGAGGGACTCCGAGCTCCAAGCGGGACAACTAAAACTCACTCACACCATTCCACTGAAGGATTTGTTGCTCGCTCTTGGAAGTGGTCACAAAATGAGATCTTCTCATATTCGCGCTTACAGGAAATTCTCGCGAAATCCGTGAGTGACAAAAAAGGTGGGACCTTAGTCCGTTTCAAAGGGATATTTCGAACTCAGGAGGGAACATCTTTCCTCGAAATGTCCGGTGGTATTCTTCACGATAGAGTCACTTCTTACCGAAGGGATAGCCGTGCCGATGCAATTTTTGAAGGGCCAGAACAGTCTAAGCTAGATTCGATGGAAGAAGGTCTAAAAGCCGCTCTTCTAAAGGATGAGGAACGAGATTTACCGATCGACCGCATTCAAATTAGCCCGGAAAAGGGAGAGCCCTATCTCGTAGAGAGAAGAAAACTAGCCAGTCTTCCGGAAGGGCTCAAAGATATCGGGCAAGTCTTTGAAAGACGCAAGGGAGCCGCAGCACGACTCGATAGTCTTTGGACTGAACTGGACCTTCACGAGAACGGCCGAGCGATTGTTGTAGCATTTGACGGCTTCGCGACAGAACCTATTCCGATTACGTCTCTCATGTCCGGCTTCTTAATCCATAGCCTCGATGGCAATCCTTTACCAGAAGACAAAGGAGGACCTTTTAGACTCTTAATCCCTGAAGAAACTCCAGGAGTTCCATCCTCATGCGCGAACGTAAAAGGCGTAGTAAAAATAGTCTTACGAGACTAATGCCTGCGATTAGTGATATCCTCAAAAAAAGCATCACCTTTACTGAAAAAGAGAGAGTGTAATTCATGGCCAAGAAACTTCGATTCGGTCTCTGGTACGATTTTCGAAACCCCCCGCAATGGAAGCAGGATCCTACTAAATTGTATGGCGCAATCGTGGACCAGTGTGTCCGAGCTGAAGAGCTGGGTTGGGACGACATATGGCTATCGGAACACCATTTTTGGAAGGATGGCTACACACCTTCTATGCTCCCGCTTGGCTGCGCTATAGCTGCGCGTACTAATCGCGTTGAAATTGGGACCAGTGTTCTTTTAGTTCCGATGCATGACCCCGTAAGGGTGGCAGAAGACGCAGCAACCCTTGACGTTTTATCTGGCGGAAGACTCCAGTTGGGTTTAGGAGTAGGTTACAGGGTTGAAGAATTTACCGGTTTTAATATTCCTCGCGAAACACGCGCAGGTCGAATGAATGAAGAACTTGAAATCCTTCGACGGCTTTTTAGCGGCGAGCAACTGACTTATGAAGGAAAGTTTTATACGTATAGAGATGTCAGTCTCCAGCCGCTCCCCGTGCAGAAAAATCCCAAACTTTGGGTTGGTGGATTCAGTGAACCTGCCGTCCGTCGCGCCGCCCGCTTAGGAGACGCTTATATTGCAATAGGCCCAATAGGTCCGTTTGCTGATCTGTATCGTCAAGAGCTTGAAAAAAATGGCAAAGATCCTCAAAAACACGAAATTGCTGCGGGATACATGTGGCTACAAGTTTCGAGAGATCCGGAAGCTAGATGGAAGGAAGCAGAGAAACACTTTACATACCAACTAAACTGTTACGCAAAGTGGTTCTCGGATGCAGGAATGCAATTTTTCGATCCCGTATCTTCGCGAGAAGAGTTGGAAGCTCAGACCTGCCACATCGTAACACCTGAAGAGGCCTGTCAAAAAATAGAAGACTATGCGGCTGAGACTGGAATTTCTAGGTTTTACGGCTGGGCGGTTCCACCTGGCCTACCTCCATCTTGGGCGGACGAACATGTCGACCTCATGGCTAAAGAAGTCATACCTAATTTTCGATAGGTCACTAAAATCAGGTAATACAGACGTAAGGCCTACTTTGTGTTCATATAACACATCGAATTCTAATAGGTGAGAGAGCAGATTAATCTCCCTGCGCTTCCTCCGGAAGTTGATATCCATCAACAGCCATCCGAATTTTGTATAGGCTCTTTCCAGAAGTTACATAGAGCACTTTTCTCTCTTCACCTCGACCAAACCCAACGTTGGTCGGCAATTCATTTCCCGTCGGAATGAAAGCGAGCTCTTTTCCCTCAGGATTAAAGACCCCGATTCCGGGTCGGTTTTCGGCCCGCAACGCGACGTATATATTCCCCTCTATATCGGCAACCAAACCATCCGGTCCGCTGTAAGGGGAATAGTTAACTAATACTCGACGATTGGTTACGGTTCCGTCTTTTCCAAGGTCGTAGGCTTGCAAAAGGTGATCTCCTTGGATGGGCGCTGCTTCATCTTTCCCAAGGCGCAGCATATCAAGCCATCCATTATCGTTACTCACAACATAAAGAGTCTTTTGATTGGGAGACACGAGGACTCCATTTACCTTACCGCCGTTCGTGATAACCCTATGAACTGTCCCATCCGGATCGATCCGGTAAACGGCATAACCAGGCTGGAATACCGGCTCGTGTCCCAGATAACGAGGGTCAGAGAAGTAAATGCGCCCCTCCTCATCTATCGTAATATCATTGGGTGCGTTATAAGGCCTGTTTTTGTACACGCCAGTAAGAATAATGCTTTTACCCGTCGTCATGTCGGTTCGCACAATCATCCTGCCACCATAGTCTGCACCAAGAGCAGCAATCATATTTCCTTCAGCATCAAATTTTATGCCATTGGCCATCCCGGACGGGCTTCTAAAAATTTTACTTTCTCCACTCTTCGGATCGTACACCCATATATTTCCTGCCTGCGAAAAACTCTCCGTTTCATTTTTGCAAACGGAAGTAAAAGTAATATCAGAAAAATACATCAGGCCGTCATGACCTGCGGCCACACCTTCGGTTATATAACAACCTCCGTCAAACAAACGCATGAGCCTCGACTCTTCCGGAAGAACACTGGAATCTCCCACCGGTTCAGGAAATCCTGAGTCTTCTCCTGGGTAAAATTCAACTGCAGAAACGGACGACGCAATTAAACACAAAAGACCTGCAAAAACGATTCTGAATATTTCCACTGATTGGCTCCTTATTACACACTTTAAATCAAGTGGCATATTAACTCTCTGTTGCGGTGTTCTGATTAATTTAAGACCGATAAGCGATATATTCCAAACCTTTAGAGAATTCCGTTAACGCTGCTGACTCTCGGTCTCTTTCTCTGTTTTCAACTTATCAAGGAGACGTTCTGCCTCATCCTTAGCCCACTTCACATTGCCTTCCTTGATATCCTCGTAGCCTCGAATTCTATCTGCGAGCATGCACAAGTCAT
>Ga0310344_10002080_pt1 | contig 15108 bp, 13 predicted proteins | sample HC15DNA20200_MG_FD_203801 | JGI IMG/M metagenome (GOLD analysis project Ga0310344, IMG submission 203801) | Marine microbial communities from station ALOHA, North Pacific Subtropical Gyre - HC15-DNA-20-200_MG | ecosystem: Environmental > Aquatic > Marine > Oceanic | place: Pacific Ocean: North... | reverse complement strand
TCCGTGGATGAATGAATGCGACGAGAGCTCCTTCCGCCCCATCACGAGGAATATCATCAATTAACTGAACGCCGCGCTCGCGGAGATAATCCAACGCCTCAACGAGGTCGTCTACGCGAAAGGTAATGTGATGGAGACCAACTCCTCGCCGTTCAATTGACCGCGCGATTGGAGACGCATCCGACGTTGCCTCCAGCAACTCGAGCTTAACATTCCCCGCCTCAATAAAATGCGCGCGAACGGCCTGAGATGGCACACTCTCTGTCAGCTCAACTTTCAGACCGAGACCCTCACGATAAAACCCAAGCGCCTTTTCCAAATCGTCGACAGCAATACCTATGTGATCAAGAACCACTTTCATATCAAAGACGACTCCTGAAAATCATTTTCGCCACACTCTCCGCCGCTGTATATGGGTCGACTTCCCGAGACACAATCCGTTCAAGTGCATCTTCTAATACAGTGGTCTCCGCCAACGCGACTCCGATTCTACGACGCAAAATTTCTTCAACGCGCGCGCGCGCGCGCGTACGCGCACGCTTATCATCATCACCAACACGCCCCACCAAATCAGACAGGGCTGCTTTTAATTTATCAATCCCATCTCCATTCACTACCGATGTTCTGATAACCGCCGGCCGTTCAGAGTCTGATTCGGATGAACCAAGCATTAACATCGCTTCGATTTCAGATGCAGTTCGATCTGCTCCCTCCCGATCTGATTTATTGACAACAAAGACATCTGCTATTTCCATCACTCCAGCTTTTATAGCCTGCACATCGTCACCAGCTCCAGGCGCGACGACAACGACTGACATGTGTGCGGTACGACTGATGTCAACTTCTCCCTGTCCAACTCCAACAGTTTCAATGACTACAACGTCAAAACCTGCTGCATCGAGAATGCTGACCGCATCCTGAGTCGTCGGCGCCAAGCCTCCCAAATGTCCACGCGTTGCCATGCTCCGAAAAAAGACCCCAGGATCTAAAGTATGGCGATTCATTCGAATACGGTCACCTAATAAAGCACCACCCGTAAACGGACTTGTCGGGTCGACGGCGAGAACAGCAACTTTACGTTGTGCATCGCGCCATAATCGAGTGAGCCGATCTACAAGACAGCTCTTGCCAACACCAGGTGGGCCAGTAACCCCTACGACCGTCGCATGTCCTGTATGCGCATGCAGTAAGCTAATCAAACGCCCTGACTCGGAGCCCTCGAGTTCAACGGTAGAGATGGCTCTCGAGACTGCACGGGTGTCACCAGACAATATCTGGCTAGTAAGGTTCATTAATAGATCGACCTGCGTTATTCTGCATTTTGTCACGTAACCACGATAAAAACGCTTTCTGCGACGAGACCGGCATATAGCGGATAAGAAAAATCGGTACTTAGTTCAAAGTCTAATCGGTCGATAAATAGATTGTGCGACTTGGAAAACAAATGATTTTCAGAGTTCTACTATTAACACTATTTTCTGCGACCCTCGCTAAGCCAGTTTTTGCAGACGCTACCGTGTTCGTTGGCCCAAACCAGACGCCCACGACCAGACCGACCTCCGGCGTATCTCTAGGACTCTCACTCTTAATTATCGGATTTGAATTTGAGTACGCCTCCGCCCGAGAAGACCGCCTGACCAAAGCTCCCGCTCTCAAGACGAGTATGTTCAATATACTTATTCAAACACCATTTAGTAGTCTCGCTGGCCTTCAGTTTTACGCTACTGCCGGCGGCGGCCTTTACCGAGAGCAATCTGTGGAAAACCTGACAACTGGTTTAGGAAGCAATGTCGGAGGAGGGATAAAAGTTCCGCTTACAGGTCCGTTTCGTCTACGGCTCGACTACAGACTCTTCTCTCTAAGAGGTCCTGCATTATACCCTCGCCCTCAACGAATTTATGCAGGACTCAACTTATCGTTTTAGGGATTAATTTCAGCGAAGTCCACAACCAGTTCAAGGTTAATCGGCATCTGTCCAAGTCCGAAGGAATCATTAAAGGTTTCGTAAAGCCCTTGGACCTCATTCGGGATTTCTTCATTCAAAATCTGCGCAACAGAATAATCCGCCTCAGGAACAGTCGGATCAATAAACCAGACATAGAGAACATTGTTATTTGGCCCTGGCTCTATCGCCTTATAAACCTTCCAACCAGAAGCCTGTTGAACTCGCTCAGGATTCTCACTTTCAGCCATCACCTGACCCAAACGTGTCATCACTTGTTCAAAGGCGTCCGTACTGTCTTGTTCAATGTAGTTAAATACCATGCCCACAGGCTCATCTAGTGTTTGAAAGGCCTGAGCCTCCGCTAATCTAGGCGATAAAGAAAGTCCCGCCACTAACCCGATGCACACTGCCAGCGACAAGATAAAACCGCACCAAGCCAACTGCCATCGCGACTCACCGAATATCAACATTCGAGACATCAGTTCACCTCAGCACACATTTGTTCTGACCATTATCGAGTCGCGGACACCGGAGGAATCCAGCAGCCACGCGCATCGCAAGAAATGCGAGCCATCTTGAAGGAATACGCAAGACACCGCGAATATGCACGGCTCTCAAGCAAAAACGGGTGACGGCAGACTGATACCCACCGTCACCCTAAATAAGAAAAATTAACTGAATTAAAAATCTGCAACCAGTTCGAGATTGACAGGAAGCTGCTTAACTTGCCCATCCGTAAACGCGTTGTTATAACTTTCAAAAATCTGCTGCATTTCGTCCGGCATCACAACTTCATTAATGATCGTAGCGGCAGCATAGTTCGCCCCACTGACTACCGGATCGATCGCCCAAACATAAGGCACTGCGCCCTGCCCCGTAAAGTCGGCCCCTGCGCGAAAAACCTTCCAGCCACTAGACTGGTCTGTCTTTCCTGTCTCACTAAGGGCGTCGCTCAATCTCTGCATGACGGCTTCATAGTCTGCAGTCGAACCAGGCTTAACGAAATGAAACATTAAAGCCGCACTTCCATCGAAAGTAGTTGTCGGCTGCGCCTCAACGGTATCGGCCGTTACAAACATCCCCAGCACTATGCCAATGGCGAGAGTCGCGATAAGCGCACTGCCTATCAAGAGCCGCTGGCGAATCATTGGTCGGTTTAAAAACGAGCTCATCTTTCTCTCCTCCTAGTCGGCAATTTCTTCCTGAATAGCTGGTTACTTTACCGTACACAGCACTCTAGACAAAAGTACTCATTACCTCATTTGATAGCAGCATACCCTTTCGACTTAAACGCCATCGGCCCTCTTGCTCAATTAAGAGCCCTTGGTTCATATAAGGCGCCAAATCAGGACCAAAACGAGTTCGCAAGTTTACACCGTATTGCTCACCAAATGTATGTATATCAATGCCTTCATTCAGCCGAAGTCCCATAAATAGCGCCTCCCCTATCAGTTCTTCATCGGTCAACTTCCGGCGCCCTTCAGAAACAGCTGCTCGGTGTTCAATCGCGTCTATGTAAACCGTCGTTTCAGATATGTTTTTCCATCGGCAACCATCAAGCATCGAATGAGCGCCACAGCCAAACCCAACCCAGTTTTGATAGCGCCAATACTTCAGGTTGTGACGAGACTGCCGCGCCGGTCTGGCCACGTTCGAAATTTCGTACTGCTGATAGCCAGCATCATCAGTCACGCCTAACCCATCAAAATACATACCAGAAGCGTCTTCCTCCGGCGCAAGCGACCAATCACTGCGCGCCATTTCATCACGAAGCGGAGAATTTGGATAAATCTCCAACATGTACAACGAAGCATGGTCAGGGGCACACATCACCATTGCATTGATTGATTTCAAGAAATCCACCCTTGTTTGACCAGGCAACCAAAGCATCAAGTCAATATTAAGGTTGTTACAACCCGCAGAACGAATCGCTACTACCGCGTCTTTCGCCTCATCGACCGAGTGTGCTCGACCCAAGCGCTTCAATTCATTATCAAGGAATGACTGAACACCTAGACTCACACGTGTAATCCCGGCCGCAAGAAATTCTTCCACACCGGACTGAGTGCAAGATTCTGGATTCATTTCCAAGGTCGTCTCTACGTCAGAGACAACGTCGAAGGCTGAACGGCATGCTTCTAGGATCTCAGACACATCGTTTGCAGAAAGGAGAGACGGCGTTCCACCGCCAAAAAAAATAGAGTCTACCGAGCGCGAGTCGTCCCAACGCTCTATTTCATCTTTGATCGCGTTCACATAACGTTGTTTCAGCGTCTCATCATACAAACCGCGATTAAAGTTGCAGTAATCGCATATAGCAGAACAAAACGGAATATGTAGGTATACCCCAACCTCACCCGAGGTAGAACAAACAGCCGAAGACATATTCGAAAGACGATGGTTGTCAGTCTTCAAAATGCTAACTACTACCAGCCTTACCGCCAGACCACCCGAGTTCAAGCTGGCCTTCACGAGATGGTCTCGTTAAACGCGCTCGAGCTCTAACTCGGCTTCTTGCCGGCAAAGTAGAAACCGCCTTAGACGGATTAGACTTCCACTGTTGAAATAATTCCTTGGAATTCGGTGGGTTATCAAACCCTCTGTAGTCGGGGCCGGTAAACTCTAGAAAGTCGCACATTTCGCGAAGACGCGAGTACATTCTTGCACCAACCCGTACAAGAAGTGACTCCATATTGTCGCGGTCAGGTACTCCCTCATAATTTGACGTAAACACTGTAGCCAAACGATCGTTATAGCGAGTATTCACGATAAGATTCATCGTTTCCTCTACCCAGTCTGTTAGCCTCTCTGCACCAAGATCATCGAGTATGAGCAACTCGGCGCCCATTACCTCTTCCAACACATCAGCCTCTGACGCACGCGTAACAGGGTTATAAGTACTCTTAATAGTGCTAAGCAGAGACCGGGTGTCGTAATACACGCCACGAACCCCATTTTTTTCCGTAACTTCTTTAAGTACTGACACCGCGAGGTGTGTTTTACCGATGCCAGGAGGCCCGATAAAGATTAGACCTTTATCAATGGCCGGAAAGGTGGCTGCGAACTCACGTGCTTTCTTAACAGCCCTTACGAGTTCGTCGTTGGGATAAGTTATAAATGTGGAAAAATCACACTGATGATATCGAGACGGGATCCGAGCACGTGACACCATCTTGCGGGCGACATCAGCACGCCAACAATCACATCGTTCTACACGACGAACGCCATCGAAATACTCCGGAAACCAACCCGTATCGTTACATTTAGGACAACTCATGACCGTCTGCGGTCATAAGAATAACCGATAGCGTCCGTCGCTACGAACGTTTTAATTTTGTTTTTTTCCGCGGTTTCGAAATGTCTCGACCGCTCACACTAGTATTTCTGATATCCACTGTGCGCACGAGGTCCGCGGGACTAGATTTTACTAAAGCCGTACCGAGTCGCTCTTCCCAATCTCCAAGGCCACGCGCGAGTTCATGCTTAACATAGTTCATAAACTCATCTACCTCGCGTTGCATACGATCCATTTTCTCTCGCATATTAAGAATGATCTCAACACCCGCTAAATTCACACCAAGGTCACGGGTTAGAGAGAGGATCGTCTCGAGTCGCTCAAGATCTTCCTGGCTATACAGCCTTGTATTCCCTTCCGTGCGAGAAGGCTTGAGCAAACCTTCTCGTTCGTAAAGTCGAAGTGTTTGTGGATGAATGGCGTAGCGATCCGCGACGACACTAATCATAAAAGACGCCTTTTCGCTCTGCTTTATACTCATCTAGCTACTCCTCGAACAATGCCTTCCGAACGTCATGCGAGTGAATTCGACCGAATTCTTTCAGAAGTTCCTTTGAACGATCGTCTGTGACAGGCGGTGTTACTACATTCACCTCAATGACAAGGTCGCCACGTGCACCACTCTGTAGTGACGGTACGCCCCTTGCTTTAATTTTGAAGTACTGGCCCGATTGCGTCCCAGGAGGAATACGTAATTTCACATTTCCCTCAAGCGTCGGAACATCGATCTCTACACCTAGTGCAGCCTCGTGAATCGCCACCGGCAGTGTAAGGAAAAGGTTCTTGCCATCACGTCTTAAAAACCGATGGGGAGAGACTTTCACCGTAATATATAAGTCGCCTGGGCGACCGCCGAGACGCCCTGCATTGCCTTTTGATTCGATTCGAAGTCGTGACCCATCACTAACGCCAGGTGGTACTTGGATAGTAATGTCTTCTTGAAGGGTGACAATACCGCTCTCACCACACGCACTACACGGACGAGTTGTTAAGAGCCCGGTACCACCACAGAAAGCACACGACTTGGAAAAAACCATATGCCCCCGCCGCCACCTAGTGGACCCAGTCCCCTGACAACGCGAGCATCGAAGTTCAGTGGAGCGACGACGACCACTTCCACTGCATCCCGCACATAGTTCAAGACGGGTTACCGTCAAACGACGCTCACCACCAGCTATCGCTTCTTCAAATGAAAATGAGACTTCCCCGTGAAGATCGCTACCTGTCTCTGGTTCACCTGGTGCGGGATTTCGAAGTTCAGCGGCTTTTTGAAATACGTCTGAAAACAGTTCATCGAATGACACTGATGCATCAGACCCAGCCGATGAAAAATCGAACCCTTGAAACTCGACCGTTGACGTCGGCCGGCTCGATGCAGGAATACCGTTCACATCATAGTCCTGTCTTCGACCAGGATCGCACAACGTTTCATATGCCCTGGTTACAAGACGAAAGAATGCCTCGGACTCACGATCCCCGGGATTGATATCTGGATGGTAACGTCTCGCCAAGCGCTTGTAGGCCTGTTTGACCTGGGAAACGGTAGCCGAACGTTCAACGCCAAGTATGACGTAGAAGTCCAGTTGGTCCACTAATCACCCCCGTAAGAGAAAAGAAACTACTTTTTTTCTTCCTCAACTACTTCTGCGTCAATAACATCTCCCGAGTCTTGCTCCGAATGTTGCCCTGCTGGATTAGCTTGACCGCCATTAGGATCGCCGCCTTCCGGAGAAGCTTGTGCTGTATTTGCGTAGAGAGCTTGTGCTGCTTTTTGTTGTGCCTCATTTAGTGTTTCGAGCGCAGCATTAATCGTGTCAACATCACCGTCTTCATTGGCCTTCTTCAGATTTGCAATAGCGTTTTCGACCGGCTCTTTGTCATCAGCTGATAGCTTGTCGCCAGCGTCATTCAGCATTTGCTCAGCCGCATACACGGATTGATCCGCACGATTTTTTACTTCCACCGCGTCCTTATTCGCCTTATCTTCATCAGCATGAGATTCGGCATCTTCCATCATTTTGTCGACCTCTTCTTTGCTGAGGCCACTAGACGCAGTGATTGTAATTTTCTGCTCTTTGCCTGTGCCTAAATCTTTTGCTGACACGTTAACAATTCCGTTTGCATCAATATCGAAGGTCACTTCAATCTGCGGTACTCCACGAGGCGCAGGTGGAATACCATCCAAATGAAATTTACCTAGCGTACGATTGTCCTTAGCCATAGAACGCTCACCCTGAAGGACATGTACTTCCACACTAGGCTGACTATCCGCTGCCGTCGAAAAGATCTCGCTCTTCTTTGATGGAATCGTTGTGTTTCTGTCGATGAGAGCCGTCCTAACCCCACCAAGTGTTTCAATCCCGAGAGTAAGTGGAGTTACATCAAGCAGTAACAAATCCTTCACTTCGCCAGCCAGTACTCCGGCCTGCACACCGGCTCCAATGGCCACCACCTCATCTGGATTAACTCCACGGTGTGGCTCTTTACCAAAGAGCGCCTTAACAATCTCTTGAACTTTCGGGACCCTAGTCGACCCGCCGACAAGAACAACCTCGTCGATACTTGAAGGCTCTACTCCTGCATCCGACAGGGCTTGCTTAACCGGCGCAACCGTCCGTTGGAGTAAATCGTCAACAATTTGCTCGAATTTGGCACGAGTAAGTTTCTTTTGAAGATGTTTTGGCCCAGACTGATCTGCAGTGATAAATGGAAGGTTGATTTCACTTTCCATAACTGTCGAGAGTTCCATCTTGGCCTTCTCTGCTGCTTCCTTAAGGCGTTGCAGTGCCATACGATCTTTACTGAGGTCGATACCTTCGTCCTTTTTAAATTCCGCGACTATCCATTCAATAATTCGTTGATCAAGGTTGTCCCCACCTAAATGTGTATCACCATTCGTTGATTTAACTTCAACGACTCCTTCTCCCACTTCCAAAATCGAAATATCGAATGTCCCACCACCGAAATCATAAACAGCGATCGTTTCATCTGTTTTCTTGTCGAGCCCATACGCGAGTGCCGCAGCGGTCGGTTCGTTAACGATACGCTTCACTTCAAGTCCGGCAATTTGGCCAGCATCTTTTGTCGCCTGGCGCTGTGCATCATTAAAATATGCAGGCACAGTAATAACCGCCTCGTTAACCGACTGACCCAAATACTCCTCGGCAGACTGCTTCAGTTTTTGCAAAACCATCGCCGACAATTCTGGCGGCGACATTTCCTTTCCACCGACCCCAACACGAACATCACCATTCTTGGCGCGCACCACGTCATATGGCACCATCGTCATTTCCTCGTTGACTTCATCGAAGCGACGCCCCATAAATCTTTTGATAGAAAAAATCGTATTTTCAGGGTTAGTGACCGCCTGTCGTTTCGCGACTTGCCCAACCAACCGTTCATCAGACTTAGCAAAGGCAACAACTGACGGGGTCAGTCGATTGCCTTCAGGATTAGTAATGACGGTGGGTTCACCGCCCTCCATTACTGCCACGACAGAGTTTGTGGTGCCAAGGTCAATTCCAATAATCTTGCTCATAATGCGTTGTCCTTACAACATCGCAGCAAAAATCTCTGCGAATCAGATACATAAAGGCCGATAGCCAAATAAAACTAGGCCAAACACTTAAACTTCGTTTTTATATGAGTGTAATAATATCATGTTTTATGACAATAAATACTTATAATATTATTTCAACTTAAGACTTAAGCCTTTAATATGATAATAAGATCTTTTATATCAACAACTTAAAAGATCGACTGCCCTTTGACATTTCTGACAGTTGAAGTCAGATTAAGGACAATGAGACAACTTTCTAAAAACTATCGGTAGAGCACACGATTAGACTATATGCATTGGACCACCAATTAAATCCAATGGTGATTTAAAATCACTAACCGGAGTTCTTGTGAGTTCATTTCCTAACAGCAAAGTCCGCAGAGCGATCATTTTCAGTATCTTTGCAATTACAGCGTTGGTCGGGTTAATTAGCGGGGCACTATTCGCTTACTCACCCGATCTCCCTGAAATCGAGAACCTCGACGACTATGCACCTGGAACGATCACTCGGGTCTTTGACCGTAACAACAAGCTGATCGGTGAATTCCAAACCCAACGTCGCGACATCATCGGCTATGACGACATCCCGGAAGTTTTAAGAAACGCAATTGTCGCAGCCGAGGATGGATCATTTTTTGAACATAACGGCATAAGCATCCCTGCCGTAATCAGAACAATCGTTACCGATCTATCTCGGGGTGAACTTGCTCAAGGTGCAAGCACTCTTACAATGCAACTTGCCAGAAACATCACAGTCGGCGGAGAACGCCTAGGGCTTGAGAAAAATTGGGAGAGAAAACTCCGAGAAATTTATTACACCTTCCAACTCGAAAAACGGTACACCAAGAATGAAATTCTGACACTTTATGCAAATGAGATGTATTTAGGCACGGCGACACAGGCCGCCAACGGTGTCGAGGCGGCATCTCAATTGTATTTTGGGAAAACAGCCAAAGATCTAACTCTCGGCGAAGCAGCTCTTATCGCAGGTATTTTTCAATCACCAGCCCGCCAGAGTCCTCTTGCAAGCATTGAACGCGCAACAGCACGGAGAAACTACACCCTTAGACGTATGGCCGCTGAAGGTTTCATCACAACTGACACAGCAGATTCTGAAATGGCCAAACCGATCGTACTTGCAGAACGACAACAACGTGTGAATTCAGTTGCACCGTATTTCTTGGAAGAAGTACGCCAACATTTAGAGAAAGAATATGGCGCAAACCGCCTCTACGAAGACGGACTAACCGTACGCTCAACACTGGATATCGACTTACAACGTGCGGCCAACACGGCAGTATCACAAGGCCTCAGAACACTTGATAAACGTCATGGATTTCGTGGTGCACACACTAACGTCTTAACGGGAGACAGCCCCGTTTCAGCTGTCGAAGACTTCTCTCATTCACGTTGGCAGTACCCACTTGCTGCTGGCGATATGGTTCCTGCTGTCGTTACAGGAATGACGGACAATACCGTCGAGGTTACAGTCGGCGATTACGTACTAGATATCGACCAAGACGGCTACCGTTGGGCCCGACGAACATCGCCCAAAGAGCTATTTAAGATCGGCGACCTTATTGACGTAACGCTGCTAGACCTACCAAATAATGAACAGAAGCGTGGCAAAGCGACCTTGGACCAACAACCTGAAGTCGAAGCATCGCTAGTCGCAATAGACAATCGGACCGGCCATGTTCTCGCTATGGTTGGCGGCTATGATTTCCAACGAAGTAAATTCAACCGTGCAACACAGGCCTTTAGGCAACTTGGCTCGCTTTTTAAAGGCGTTTTGTACGCTGCAGCCGTTGACCAAGGATACACAACAACAACTATTCTTGAGGATGAACCAGCCAGTTTTGAAGCCGGACCGAATCAAGAGCCGTATCGGCCTACAAACTATGACAACGAATACGAGGGTCCCATCACCCTTCGGTGGGCTCTTGAGGATTCCCGCAATGTACCAGCTGTTTGGCTGATGAATGAGATCGGACCCGATACGGTCGTAGAATTTGGAAGGCGCGTTGGTTTTAGTTCGCCTATTCCACCGTACCTTTCTGTCGCATTGGGAGCAGCTGAAGCGACATTAATGGAGGTTACCAGCGCTTATTCAGTTTTTCCAAACCAAGGAAAACGAATGGTCCCATACATGATTGAACGCGTGATTGACCGAGAAGGGCAAACACTTGAAGAACATCGCCCCCAATCTCGCGATGCACTCAGAGCCGATACTGCCTACATCATGGTGAGCTTAATGCGTGGTGTCGTACAGCGTGGAACGGCTCAACGAGCGAGGCGAGAACTAAATTGGCCGGTCGGGGGAAAAACCGGAACCATGGACGAATATACAGATGCGTGGTTCGTCGGGTTTGATCCTGATATTACGGTCGGTGTATGGGTCGGTTATGACGAAAAAAAGACCATGGGAGACAACGAGCAGGGTGCACGCGTTGCGCTTCCTATCTGGATTGATTTCATGAAGGCCTACATAGGCAATCGTCAAACGCCACCCGGTTTTATACCGCCTGGAAATATTGTTTTCTCTTCCATCGTACCCAAAACAGGCGAGGCCGCAGAACCATGGGCTCGCGGGGTAATTCAAGAAGCATTTATTGCAGGCACCGAACCTGGAACAGCTTTCGGAAGATAGCATCGCTGCGATCTTTACACTCTACTTTGCTCACACAAATCCAGTCCGACTCAATTAGTTCAGCCTTGATTGAGTTCTCCAGTAGCTTTCTTCATAAGGTATGTCTTAATAAACTCATCAATATCACCATCTAACACGCGGTCGACATTTCCTTCATCTAATTTCGTCCGATGATCTTTCACCATTCGGTACGGATGAAGCACATAGCTTCGAATTTGACTTCCAAAAGCAATATCTTTTTTTTCGCCACCAATTTGCGCAAGTCGATCTTGCTGCTCCTGCAACCGTTGGTCGTACAATCTCGACCTTAATACACTCATCGCTGCGTCTCTATTCCGATGCTGTGACCGCTCATTTTGGCAAGACACCACTATTCCTGTCGGCAAGTGAGTAATACGAACAGCTGAGTCAGTCACATTGACATGCTGACCACCGGCGCCGCTCGACCGATAAGTATCAATCCGAAGATCTTTTTCGTCTATTTGGATATCGACATCCTCGGGCAACTCTGGCCAGACGAACACTGAAGCAAACGAAGTATGTCTTCTTGCCGCCTGGTCGAAAGGAGATATCCGAACTAGTCGATGAACACCAGCTTCTGGCAAAAGTGACCCGTACGCGTAGTCGCCGACAACCGTAATTGTTGCGCTCTTTACCCCAGCTTCATCCCCTGGCTGAGCCTCGATAATTTCTTTCGAAAACCCTCTCCGCTCGGCCCAGCGCAAATACATCCGAAGCAACATTTCAGCCCAATCCTGAGATTCCGTTCCACCTGCTCCAGGATGAATTGACACAATCGCATTACGGCGATCGTGCTCGCCACCGAGCATCTTCTTGATCTCGCCTGCCTCTACCTCGGTTTGTAATCCGTTTAGAGCAGTTAGAAGATCCTGAAGAACATCTTCCCCTTGACCTGCCCACTCAATCAAAACTGTAAGATCTTCAATTCTCTTACCTATGGAGTCAGCAAGATCAAGATCCTCCTGCAATCGGCGGCGGCGTTGTAAAACTTCTTGGGCAACGTCTTGATCATTCCAGAATATTGGATCCGCTGCCTGCTGCTCCAATGCCTTGATTTCATCGCCTAGTCTTTCGGGGTCAAAGATAACTCCGCAGATCTTCTGCTCTCTTCACTAATCCGTGGCTCTTGCGAATCTGTTCATCTAATGTTGTATTCAATTCAGCACCTCTTATTCATTTCCGAGCACTCAACGTCGCCTCCAAGCCAATCCTAACGCTGAAACTAACAGGCCCAGATACGCGGGAATATCTCCGATAAGCCCATAAAACGTTACACCCGTCAATAATCTCGCTTCATTAACAAGAACCGCCTCTTCAAAAAGGGCTGACTGAATAATTACTCGTCCATAGGGATCGACAACGCCACTAATGCCAGTGTTTGCTGATCTAACAAGATAACGACCCTGTTCAATCGCACGCATTCGAGCCATTTGAAAGTGCTGATGAGGCGCAGCAGTCAGCCCAAACCAAGCATCATTCGTCATAGTTGTTAGCAGCTCAGCACCTGCGAGAACTAGCTCGCGAACTAACCCTGGGTAGATAATTTCGTAGCAAATCGCTGTACTAATAAGGTCATTCTTAAACGGTAGAGCCTGCGAACTTCGCCCAGCAGAAAAACTCCCTACAGCCTCAACGAGAGGAGAAACAAAAAACAACGCTTCTTGTAATGGCACATATTCACCGAAGGGCACCAAGTGCTGTTTTCGATATACCCCGGTCGTCTCCCCGGACGGTCCAACCATGTGCGCGGCATTGTAGTACCGAGTCTGTTCGTCAGATTCAATTTCTGTCGTCCCGATCAACAGGTGCGTGCTAGTCATTCGCGCGGTGGAACGTATCATCTGACTTCGTTGATCATCCGCTAACGGAAATTGTGTCGCAGCCTCAGGCCACACAATCAATTCAGCTCCAGCAGCCGCAGCCTCCCGCGTCTGTCTAAGATAGGTCGTTAGAATCGCATCACGCTTCGTTCTATCCCATTTGTCATCTTGCGACACGTTGCCCTGCACTGCAGCTACTGTCAGCGAGGTTCCCTCATTAAGCAATACCGCTCGCTCTAATCTCAATATACCGAACGCAAACACAGCCAGAAATGCCGCCCCTGTGACGATCACGGGCAGACCACGGACGTTGCCACGTCCGATCAAGCTATAAGAAACAGCTCCATTCACAGCAGCGACGAGAATCGAAACACCAAGAACCCCAACGATACTCGCGACCTGAGCGATTGCTAGAAACGGCACTTGGCTATAACCAAGAAGGAGCCAAGGAAAACCAGTAAACAAATAAATGCGGCCTAATTCCATTGTCACCCAGACAGCAGGAGCAAACATAAGTCCTATCTGACCGAAGCGTTTGACCAGACCATTAATTAAAACGGCAAACACCGCAATAAACGAACCTAGAAAAAGAACAAACAGAAGATGAACACACCAAGCCATAAAAACAGGCAATCCACCAAAATTGGCCATAACGCCTGGTATCCAATAGATCGTTCCCGCAAAATGAATAACGCCAGACAATAGACCAAGACAAAATGCAGTTCTAGAATGCACGTTGCATAGGACGGTTAAGAGCGGCACCAACGCAATCCAAGCAAATAAAGGATGGCCCACACTCGGGAAACTAAGTGTAAGTAAAAAACCCGTGAAAGCAGCTGATAGAAAGGGACGCACGAATGCCTTCCCCTACTGTGTAATCCAGGGCTTGAGCTCCTCGTTTTGCTCAAGTCGGTTCTTGATTTGCTCAGCTTCTTCGCGATCGCTATATCTACCCACGCGTACTCGGAATACTTGTAATGAGGCACCCTCTATTGGAGGTGCAACAAATGCCTCATAGCCTTTTTCAACTAGACCTGAAGCAACACGCTCCGCAGCCGCCCTATCTCGCAGGGACATGACTTGTACAGTAAATCCACCTTCTTCAACAATTGATCTACTCTGAGCTAGGAGAGGCTTCGAACGATCGCTCTGATCTGGCATTGACAGTGGCGCAGGATTTTCAGTTGTCGCAGCCACAGCCAAATTGTCACGACCGATGTCATCCTCATCGCCATCCGGCATCGGCCTAGGCGCGTCTACACCTAGTCTCTCTTCTGTATTGACTGTTCCCAATAAATCATCCTCCGCAGAGGATTCATTTTGATGGAGTCTCTCGCTATAACTAAATTCATCTCCCGTTAGCACTGCCGCGGAAGGCTCGGAACTTTGCCTCTCATGAATTTTTGCTGGCCTCTCATCAAAATATGAAATACTCGGCCCAGCACCTCGGACTCCCTGTCCAGACACCGCTAAATCAAGCGGCACCCCTCTACCAACCAAAAGACCAAAAAGAAAAACGACAACGGCAACAACAGTTGCTGCCATAAAGAGAAAAACAATCTGTTTTGGACTTGGGGAGAACTCGTTAGGGGTTTGTTGAGGCACTATGATCCGTCGCGCTTTCCAGACAACGCCTGCAAAATATCGATCGGCAACGGGAAAACAATCGTTGAGTTTTTCTCGCCCGCGATCTCGGTTAGCGTCTGCAAATACCTCAGTGTCACTGCGAGTGGCTCTTGCCCAATAACCCCAGCGGCCTGGGATAGTTTCTCTGACGCAATAAACTCGCCGTCGGCGTGGATGATTTTAGCACGCTTC
>Ga0310344_10002079_pt1 | contig 15110 bp, 11 predicted proteins | sample HC15DNA20200_MG_FD_203801 | JGI IMG/M metagenome (GOLD analysis project Ga0310344, IMG submission 203801) | Marine microbial communities from station ALOHA, North Pacific Subtropical Gyre - HC15-DNA-20-200_MG | ecosystem: Environmental > Aquatic > Marine > Oceanic | place: Pacific Ocean: North... | reverse complement strand
TAGTGCTCTGGGTATTATATTTCCGGGTAAGAAGAGGGAGTCCTCTGAGACTAGCCGAGAAGAAGAACTTTTCATCTAATCGCGATGTTGGATCTGAGATCCTACTAGGTACCCAAGACCGAAGATTGTAATAATTGCAATCAGATGAAAAAATAGCCATCCTGCTGACATTTGATCCCCTTGGTTACAGATCCTAGCCAGTCATTCCCCGGGACTCCTAATCCTGCGTTTGCCTGAAAGACTGAAGGTCATTGATATTTAAGAAGACATCTTCTTCAGAGTCTTCGATCGCATTTTCCAGGATTTTCACTCGCATTTCACCAGATTTGATCAGCCCAGTGAGGCTCAGCTGCTTGTCTCCGATCCACTTAGCCAGTATATCTACACATCGAGGAGAGTAGTACCCCACAAGAGGTTGTACACGGTTCGATGTGTCCCTAGGTACGACGGCGTCGTAGTTTGTGGCTTGGTCTTCAAGAGATCTCAGTAGATCTTTTGTCAGCATGGGCATGTCGCAAGGAATAAAGCAGTTCAATCTTTTTTTCGAGTGACGTAAACCCGAAAGTATTCCTCCCATTGGTCCACAACCCGGAAGTATATCAATCACAGTTGAGACTTCGACTTCGTATCGTCTAGCCTGCATTGATGAACCAAGCACGATATGTACCTCGAGACCCAAAGAGGACAGTAGGTCTGAAGCCCTTTCGATTAGCGGTTGACCTCGCCATACCATCAGAGGTTTTTCACGTCCCATTCGTCTGCTTAGGCCTCCTGCTAAGATGTACCCATTGCCCCGCATCCTCCTAGAATTAACCGTTAGGTCGGGATAGATCAACTACTAGGCTATCTCTTTTGGAAGATATTCTTTTACAATTAGGTCATGAAGCGAATAAGTCCTCTAAGTGTAAAGTTGTCTTTTTTCCTCTATGGGGTTATTTGTCCGTTGGTTTTTGGACACACTGTTCAAGCCAGCGGGCTAACTACAGTAGATCCTAGCGATGTAGGGATGGTCTCTCAAAGACTTACCGAGATTGATGCCATTGTCCAGTCCGCCATTGAAGAAAAAGATACGCCCGGTGCGGTAGTCCTGGTTGCCCGAAAAGGCAAAGTAGTTTACAGAAAAGCGTTTGGATACCGTTCACTGCGCCCGATCAAAGAGATCATGACCGTCGACACTATTTTTGATCTAGCCTCGCTTACCAAGGTGATGGCTACGGCACCTTCGATCATGATTTTGGTAGAGGAAGGTAAGCTGACGTTATCGGATCCTGTAGGTCTACTGTTAGAGGGTTTTGGGAAATATGGCAAACAGAATATTACCCCGTTACAGTTACTAACCCATTTTTCGGGACTGCGTCCAGGACTCGACTTGGACGAAAGGTGGTCCGGTTACAATTCTGCTGTCAAGTTTGCATTTGAAGAGGTGCTTGTTTCCGTACCAGGAACAAGATTCTTATACAGCGATATTAACTATATTCTTCTCGGTGCCGTGGTTCGAGAGGTGTCTGGTGTTTCACTAGGAGAATTTAGCCGACGGCGCATTTTTTTACCTTTGGGGATGAATGACACTGGATTTAATCCCTCCATATCTTCGGCACGGATTGCTCCTACACAGCTTCGAGATGGCAGACTTTTGAGAGGCAAGGTACATGATCCTACTTCGGAACGGATGGGAGGTGTGTCCGGACACGCAGGACTTTTTTCTAAGATTGACGATGTGGCCATTTTTTGCCAGATGATATTGGAGGGGGGGACTTTGGACGGGAGTCGGATACTCTCCCCTCTGGCTGTTAGGAAGATGACCACCAATCAAGCACCGGCTGGCAGTGACACCTGGAGAGGAATCGGATTCGACATCCAGAGCAAATTCAGTTCTAGTCGCGGAGACTTATTCCCGCTTGGATCGTTTGGCCATACTGGATTTACCGGAACTTCGGTCTGGATCGATCCCTTGTCACGTACAGTGCTTGTTATTCTAACCAGTAGGCTCCATCCCGATAGTCGTGGCGATGTGGTCCGCCTACGTAAGCAGATAGCTAATATTGTTGCTTCTGCTATAGAGGTGCCTATTCAGGTAGAATAAATGTTACAAAGATGCCCTGTATGCAGGACTCGACTTTGGTCCGATGTTCTTTTTTATGGTTCAAAGCTGTGCTGTCCACGTTGTGGGGCCGAGTTCAAGATTACAGTCTCATGGATATATGTGAGAGTCATATTTGCAGTCACTATAGGAATGGCATTTGTGGTGGTTGGTCTTCTGATTCCTGGCAATCTTACGATGTTTTTCATTTTGCTAGTTGTTGTTCTAGCTTTTTGGTTACTGTCCTATATTGTCCGATTCGAATTGATAGGCCCTGAGCTGAGACCCCCGGGAAGGTCTCTGGATGCTAAAGAATGGGGAAAGGCCTTAGAAGGTGAATACTTTACCGAGGAGAGAATTGACGAAGAAAGAAAGTATTTTTCCAGTAAAGTGGTATGGTTTTTCCTTTTCTCTAGCCTCGTATTACTATTACTTAATACCTTGATTGGGATTTTTTAATAGGCGCAATATAGTTTTGTTAGCAGGTGGGAACTCCAGTTTCTGCAGTTCTTGCCTTGAGACCCAGCGTCCTCCAAGGCTAACACTCGGTTCTTGATCCGAAAGGAAATAGAAGAAATGAAGAGTGAGATCTCGGTCCGAATAGGAGAACGAGTCAGTGTGGATCAATGTTCCCGATGCGCTATCCAGTTGGAACCCACATTCTTCATGAACTTCCCGGCAGGCAGTCTCGATTAGAGATTCTCCTTTTTGACGTTTGCCACCTGGGAATTCCCAATAACCGTCTAGATGTCCCGTATCTCTGCGGGGCTGTACATAGAAGAGTTTCCCGTTCCGAATGATTGCAAGGCTTACATCGTAATGTGGCCGAGATCGTGTCTCGAAAGAGGTTTTCCTTGAAACAATAAATATGCCTCCTCCTATCAGGCCAAAAGCTACTAGGCTTAATCCGGTGAAGGACTCGTTAAGTAGAAAGAAAGCTAGCAGTGAGGCACCTATGGGCTCTGCAAGAAGTAATAACGATACTAGGGTAGGGCTTAGATATTTTAGGCAATAATTATAAGAACTATGTCCTATGCACTGAGGACCAGCTGCGAGGGCAAACATCAAGAGGTGTGTTTCGAAGGAAAGCCCCATGAAGCGTGTTCCACTTAAGAGGAGTACGCAAGCTAGGATAATGGTGGCATAAAGGTAGGTTGGATAGATATAGTTCCAAAAGCTTCTTGACTGTAAGCTTGCATGTCCGGCCAGGACATAGATACTTAGGCCAACAGCTCCAGCTCCAGCAAGGAGCGAACCCTTGAAAGATCCTCCAATTTGGAAATCCGCAATTCCAAGGACACCAGCTCCACAGATAGTGAGGAGGATGCCTAATACACTAGTTAAGGGTAGTCGTTCTTTCAAAAATATGCGTGCGGCAAGAGCGACAAGGATAGGGGTTGAGTTCCCCAGAAGAACAGCTGTGGTTACAGTGGTATGCTGGAGTGCTGTAGTCCAGAAGGCGAAATGGAAGGCTAGTCCACACCCGGCTAGAAGGACTAGCATGCGGAGACCCATGGAGGATTTCTTGCGATCAGGATTGGAGTTCCTATCGCGTAAGTATAAGGGGAAAATCAGTACACTGGACCAGGCCATTCGGTAGAAGGCAATGGTGAGTCCTGAGGCTTCCGTATTCCATCGCACCAGAATTGAGGCTGAGGAGACGGCAGCAATGCCCAATCCCAATACCAATGTGACGGTCCAGATTGACCGTTCCTGCATTATAGACTTGCCATTGTTGCGGATGACATGGAGTCGATCCGGGCAACTGATAGAGAGTGGATGAAAAAAAGCACGACGTAATGGAGTTTTTAGAGGTACCAAGGAATTTTCGCACTTTACTCTCCCAGGTGCAAAGCAAGAGGGTATAGAATTTATCTGTACCGACTAGCAAGGTATGTGGTGTATGTGCTTTTATCTCCCAGTTTAGAAAGGTTCAACATGCGTAGTAAGCTCGGGACTGATTGGCCACAGGCCGTTGTAAGTGAGATATGTTCAGACAATCCCCCTTTTCGAGCAGTCCCGGTTATATCTATAGATGATGATGGATACCCTCATGTGGCGTTACTGGCGTTGATGGAGTTCTTACTTTTTGAGAAGGACATATACTTTCACGTTAGTGCCAGTAGTAGATCGAGGAAATTTTTGATAGCGCGTCCTTTTTGTACATGTCTCTTCTTAAGCCAACATGGTTGTTTCTACGTTAAATGTGAAATTTATGCTGAATTTGATATACAGGAAAGGACCGTTTTTAAGATCCGAACACAATCTGTTATTGAAGACACGATTCCAGATTCAGAAACTGGAGCACTGTTACTTTCTGGGCTAGATTTTGAGATGAGATCGGAAAGCGTGCTAGGGCTCTCTACAATGCGAGAACGTATCCTCAAGAGAATGAGTCAGCGAGCGAGCTGACCTCTTCTCAGGGGTCGCTGAGGAATTCTGGGTTCGTCTGGGTACAGTTCAGCGACATATCGGTCATACCCGTTGAATATGGGTGTCTTGAACCAGGAATGAGATCCTAACCAGTAGGAGCGTTTTTGACTCCATCTCGGATGTGGAATATTGGGATTTACGTTCGATAGAAACCCGTATTCTGCTGGTTGGATTTGCCAAAAAGTTTTTGGTTGCTCTCGAACGAACTCGATTTTAACGACCGACTTTGGACTTTTATAGCCATACTTCCAGGGGACTACAATGCGAACTGGCGCACCATGCTGCTTGAGTAGAGGACGGCCATAGCATCCTGTAACGACCATTGTTAGGTCGTGCATCGCTTCGTCTATCCGCAAGGCTTCATTATAGGGCCAGGGGTAGTAGGGAGCGCGGGGAATGCCGGGCATCTGAACTGGTAGGTAAGCCGTTACAAATCTTATAAACCGTGCTTCGGTCTTGGGATTTGCCAAATTGATGATTTCATTCAATGGGAAGCCGCTCCAAGGTATGTTCATGGCCCAACGTTCCACACAACGAAAATGATAAGTCCTTTCCTCGTGTGGGAATTTAAAAAGTCCATCGAGGTCAAGGGTAAATGGATTGTGACAGGCTCCAGTCACTTCGATTTTCCAAGGATCCACCTTGAAGTCCCCGACAAGCTTCCAAACTGCCCCTCCCCTCCCCGGCAGGAATTCATAGAAATTGTTGTGAGTTGCGGCTGTTTGCCTAGGGGTTAGATCTGATCCTGCGTGTTGGGGTAGAGCATAGAGTGTATTCCTCTCGGAGGGGAAAATGTCTGGACGGTGGATAGGTTCACTGAGGATGTCTGACTGACCAGCAGCAGATGAAGTGCAAGAAAGTGTTGAAGCTGTAGTTAGTCCCAAGCCTAATTTTTGGATAAATGACCTGCGATTGTGGAAAAAGCTCTCGGGCGTGGTGTCAAAGTGCGGAATATCTGCTTGATATTTTTTCATCATGTATTTAGGCATTTGGAAAGGAAGGGGAGAGAAGTATCCAGCCTTTTCTGGACATTGCTATGAGTGCCTTCAAATTCCTCATAACGATGGTTGATAGAGTGTGTTTCTAGTAACTTTGTGAATCGGCGTGCCCCAAATTGGAGCTGGTACTGATCCCGATTACCACAATCGAAGTAGAGCCCACGGAGTTGCCGCAAGTTTTGTAGACTGTCAGGGGAGCCTAGGATATGGATGGGGTCATGTTCAAGCCATTTCCCCCATCGTTCCGGGATGATCTCGCAAGTATGAAGGTCGAAGGGGAGCTGTATCTTATTTCCAGTGCCTGGGTCCGGATCGTAAGTAGCTGCCATTGCTAGAATAAATAGAATCTGGAGATGCTCGTTATCGACCTGAGGTGCTTGTTCGAAGGAGTCTAGAAAACCTCGAGGGCTAAAGTCGAAATTCTGAAGGGCTGTTGCGACTCTGGGGAATTCCGGAGGGAAGAGGAGATCAAAACCCATATCGGCTGAATGACAAGCGATCGCTCCCCATTCTGAGGAGTGGCGCATTCCCTGGATTAAGGCTCCATACCCACCGCTTGAAAACCCCATTACAGCCCGTCTTTTTGGGTCTTGGGAGATTGGATAATGTCCGATTAAATGAGGTATGAGGTCATCGATCAAGAAGGTTTCCCAGTTTCCGGTTATTGGAGAATCGATGTACTGATTCCCTCCGAGTGATGTGAAGCAGTCAGGGAAAGCAATCACTGTCGGCTCCATGAGGCCCTCTTTGACCAACCTTTCTACTCGTTCTGGAATATTCTCACCGAAAGCTTTCCATCCCGTCATATTTAGGCTGCTATTTGTGAATGACGACAGGTAAACGATCAGTGGGGAAGAGGATTCACAGTCCGGGGGTACATAGACGCGGACGAGTCGGTGAGCTGGATCGCCAAGACGATTGTTTTGTAGTGAGGGTGCATCGACCCAATTTTCAAGTAATCGGCCGTCTATGTGTGAGAAACCATGTTGGGGCATAAATCAACTCAAGTAGGTCTTAATAATAGCTGAGTGGCTGTAATTATGTTCCTCACTATGGATAAATAGCCGTTTCAGCGTAATGCTCATGCTTTTTTGCAGTTAGGGATAGCGACAGTTCTAAGAAAATCAGCATCGGATGCCTGGCCATTAATTATCATTTTTTGTAGACGTGACAGGAGTGTCCGAAAAGAACTTCAGCACTCTCCATAAGGGTTTCGGATAGGGTTGGATGTGGATGAATGGTAGCGGCGATATCGTCTGCTATGGCAGCCATCTCCACTGCCAAGCATCCTTCGGCAATCAACTCTCCTGCTCCTGGTCCTACTATCCCAACCCCCAAGATTTGTCGTGTCTTGGGATCTAGGATTAGTTTTGTCATCCCGTCAGTTCGATTTAGACTTAGTGCTCGACCAGAGGCCGCCCAGGGGAATCGGGTAATTTTAATATCTCGACTTTCGGCCCTGGCTTCCCGTTCCGTGAGTCCGCACCAGGCTATCTCGGGGTCTGTGAAAATCACTGCAGGAATAGCCACATTGTCAAAAGCCGTCATCTGTCCTGCAATCACCTCGGCTGCGACTTTTCCTTCTCGAGATGCTTTATGGGCTAGCATTGGCTGACCTGCAACGTCTCCTATAGCAAATATACTGGTATCCTTGGTGCGGCACTGATGGTCGGTTGCGATGAATCCGTCATTGAATGTTACCTTGGTCTGGCTCAATCCTAATCCTCTTAAGTTTGGGGTGCGTCCAACTGCCAGCAAGATTGCGTCAAAAGACTCCGAGTTCTGTTGAGATGACCCTTTAAAGCAAACTTCGAAGTAGTTGTCAGTCTCATTTATGTTATGGACTTCTGTGTTGAGGTGAATTTTTTCAAAAGAATTCTCTAACTGCTTGTGGAGTGGCCTTACCAGATCTCGGTCTGCTCCGGGCAAGAGACTTCCAGAGAGTTCTATTACAGTGATCTTGGATCCCAAAGAAGCGTATATGGTTCCTAATTCCAGTCCTATATATCCACCACCAACAACAAGAATTCTGTTATAGATTTCTGGAAGTTCCAGGGCTTTACTTGAGTCGAGAATACGAGGATGGTCAATTTCGAATAAAGGTATTTCTGTGGGGCTGGACCCAGTGGCAATGATAGCGTGTTCGAACTCAATGAGGGTTTTCTGAGACCCTTCAAGTAGGAGTGTTCTAGAGCTCTCGAAAGAGGCTTTTCCCTGCATGAAATCCACGCCACGCATTTTAGAGATTCGGTCCAAGCCGCCTGTAAGCTGTGCGACTAAATCGTTTTTCCACCCCCGGATCCGTTCGAGATCAATCTGGGGTTTCCCGAACTCGACACCAAAAGCCTTGCCGGCATTAGCCTGATTTATTACTTGAGCTATGTGTAGAAGGCCTTTTGAAGGTATGCATCCTACGTGTAGACATGCCCCACCAAGTGCTTCTCGTTGATCTATTAAGATCGTTTTGGCTCCAAGGTCTGCGGCTCGAAACGCTGCAGCATACCCACCCGGCCCTGCACCGAGGACGACTACTTCGGTGTTGATAACCTCATATTCCCCAGTCATATGGTCTTCCTTTCAAAGCTGTGGTTAAGGTGATCATTGACCTCAATCCACTAGTCACAACCTAAATAGCATTGCTAGACCCGTGGAGGGAAAAGTCTAGCACGAATCTATGCCGGATTGGGTGCAGGATAGAGAGGTAAAAAATAAGAGGTTGAATTTGCCATAGTGCTGGATGGACATTATTTGTTAGCCTCTATAGGTATTGGAATAGGAGAAAGTGAATGAAGAGTCAAGATACCTTTAAAACACTGTCCAGTTTTGAGATCGATGGAAAGACTTACAACTACTATAGTCTTCCCGTCCTGGGGCAAGAATTGTCCAGAGATTTGTCCCGGTTACCCTATTCCTTGAAAATATTATTGGAGAATTTGCTGCGGCATGAAGATGGAGTGGCAGTAGCCCATAGACATATTGAGACTCTTCTCAACTGGGACTCTATGGCCGAACCAAGTGAGGAAATTGCATTTACACCTGCTCGTGTAGTCCTGCAAGACTTTACTGGGGTGCCGGCAGTAGTTGATCTTGCAGCCATGCGAGAGGCGATGGTAGCTTTTGGGGGCGACCCTCAAAAAATTAATCCTCAGGTTCCTTCTGAGCTCGTGATAGACCACTCGGTCCAGGTAGACTCTTTCGCCTCCCCAACTGCTCTAAAAGTTAATTTAGAAAAGGAATTCGAACGTAACCAGGAACGCTATGAGTTTCTAAAATGGGGGCAAACTGCTTTTGAAAACTTCCGTGTAGTCCCTCCAGCAACCGGCATCGTACACCAGGTCAATCTTGAGTACCTGGCTAGAGTCGTTTTTCAAACTGAGGTGGGGGGAGAAAATTTGGCCTATCCTGACACCCTGGTTGGAACGGATAGCCATACCACAATGATCAATGGTCTGGGTGTACTAGGCTGGGGTGTTGGAGGCATAGAAGCCGAAGCAGCTATGTTGGGCCAAGCAATTAGCCTTTTGATACCTCAAGTGGTCGGATTCCGTCTGGAGGGGCGACTCGAGGAAGGAGCTACGGCTACTGATCTTGTGCTTACGATTACAGAGATGCTGCGTGACCACGGGGTGGTGGGTAAGTTTGTAGAGTTCTTCGGCCCGGGGGTTACGAATCTGTCTTTGGCCGATCGAGCTACGCTGGGCAATATGTCGCCAGAATATGGGGCTACTTGCGCAATGTTCCCGATCGATGATGAGACATTACGTTATCTACGATTTTCGGCCAGAGATGAATTGAGGGTCCGGCTAGTTGAACGATATGCCAGGGAACAGGGACTCTTTCAATCTCCAGATAATCAGAGAGAGGCTGAGTACTCGAGCACGTTGGAATTATCAATGGAAAATGTAGAGCCTAGTATTGCTGGCCCCAAGCGGCCTCAGGATAGGATTTCTCTCAGTGAAAGTAAAAAGTGCTTTGAGTCGGCTCTGTCAGATTTAACGAAAAAAGAGACGGGACAGATAGCTGAGGGAGGCATCAAATCTGATAGTTCAGATGCTAAGGTCGAGATGGAAGAGGGGCCTGGTCTGGCCCGATTTGGGTTAAGGGACGGTTCCATAGTGATTGCGGCCATAACGAGCTGCACCAATACCTCCAACCCTTCCGTTATGGTTTCTGCGGGTTTGGTAGCTAGGAATGCTGTGGCGCGCGGTCTCAAGAGGAATCCCTGGGTCAAGACTAGTTTGGCTCCAGGCTCCAAAATAGTTACTGAATATTTAGACGAGGCAGGGCTTACTGAGCCTCTAGAAAAGCTAGGTTTTAATCTAGTGGGATATGGTTGCACTACTTGTATCGGGAACAGTGGGCCACTGCCTAGCCCCATAGCAAAAGCTATCAGAGATAATGATCTAGTCGCCTGCTCTATCCTTTCTGGGAACCGGAACTTCGAAGGGAGAATAAGCCCTGATGTACGGGCTAATTACCTGGCCTCGCCGCCGCTCGTGGTTGCATACTCTTTGGCTGGGAAGATTGATATTGATCTCTACACCGAACCTTTGGGAAAAGATCGGGCAGGTCAAGATGTTTTTTTGAAAGACCTTTGGCCGAGCCAAAAAGAGATCCAGGAAGTGGTGGAATCTTCAGTGCGGAGGGAGATGTTTGCTAGTAAATATTCTGATGTCTTTGCTGGTGACAAAACTTGGCAGGGGATTTCGGTCCCAGATGGAGATCTATATGCATGGAATGATGTATCGACCTACATCAAAAATCCGCCTTTCTTCGAGAACATGGAATACGATCCGAAGCCTCCGTCGGATATTTCTGGGATGCGTATTCTTGCATACTTGGGAGACTCGGTAACCACGGATCATATTTCGCCTGCGGGGGCGATCCCTCAAGATGGTCCTGCGGGCAGATATCTTCTAAGCCATTCTGTCCAACCCTGGGAATTCAATTCCTTCGGTTCTCGTAGAGGAAATCATGAAGTTATGATGAGGGGAACCTTCGCGAACATCAGACTCCGAAACCACCTGCTTCAGGGGGTCGAAGGAGGGTATACAAAATTACCCAATGAGCAGGGGGCTATGGCTATCTATGATGCTGCGATGACTTATCAGCAACAAGAAGTACCCCTCATGATTATTGCAGGCAAGGAATACGGTTCAGGATCATCCCGTGATTGGGCGGCTAAGGGGACACGCTTACTAGGAGTGAAGGTGGTCCTTGCTGAAAGTTACGAACGAATTCACCGTAGCAATCTCATCGGCATGGGTGTTTTACCACTGCAGTTTCAGGAGGGAATGTCTTCGGGATCACTAAAATTGACTGGAGCTGAGGTAATTGACGTTATAGGCCTTTCTGGAAATATTGAGCCTGGAGGCAGCGTGGAGGTCATTATCCATCGCCCACAAGGGGGGCAGGAGCAGTTTCAAGCGATTATAAGGATTGATACACCGAACGAAGTGCACTACTACAATCACGGTGGGATTCTGCACTATGTACTTCGAACGCTGCGAGACTCGGACAAGGAAAACTGACAGGGCCCAGAGCTCTCCAGCTAAATTATCTAAGACTCGTTGCTTTCTCCACAGCTGCTGCAAATCTCTCTATAGCTGCAGAAGTCAACAAGGTCTGCTCGGCAACCTCATCCCAGTTGTTTTCCTCGATCGCCTCCCGAATACCTGGTAGTGTTTTAACGCCATATCCTGTATAGAACCCCGGTGCGTATATCTGATGGCGGAACCAGGGACGTCGAGGTAATCCTCGTGAGTTTGTTAACAATTGTTCGGCGCGAAAGAGCGTGGAATTCAATGCTTCGAGATTAGGATGATTTTTCTCGAGAGCTCCCTTCACTCTAGCTTTTCTCTCTCTATAGCCCTTAGCTGCGGATTTGAGTCTGGCTACAGAGTTCCTGAGGGGAGCAAAATTGAAATGAGGCACTATTTTTTTTGTCTCTGGAGCGATATAGGTTTCATTCGGGTTGGCAGCACGTTGAAAATGGTGACCACTCACCAGTTGGTTGAAAACCTCTGCATCCTCACGAGCTTTTTCGGCGAGTCGAATCACTTGCTCGGCGTAGTCGGAAAATGTGGTGGCTGCAGCCTCGAAATCAAACGGGAGGACATGTCCTTCTGAGAGACGCAGTGTTAATCGTCCACATACATTGGCAAGTGTTATCCCGTATTTGAATCCAGGGTCATAATGACGGCTGTAGTGGTCAAAGCTATCAAACATGGTGTGGTATTCACCGCCTTTAGCTTCGCCTGTGAATCTAACGTCAAGGGAGGGGATTCCTACATGTTGTAAAAATGCGGTATAGTCGGATCCCGAGCCAAGTGCCTCGATATCCATAGTTTTTTTCTCGAGGATCTTGCGTCTCTCAGGTCCAACTGATTGAATGGCGCTCCTTGATTTATTCCGCTCGAAAAGGCTCTCTCCGGTAAGCGGATCGTTCACATCTTCAGCGACCCCTGCGGCCAATATCTGCAAACTGTGGGAACCCCGGATACGGAGAAATCCTCTGGTGGAGCCGTCTGTATTGATGTAGGCTACAGCCTTCTCCCTGAGTGTTGCGGCGTGGTGCTCCACCCATTCAGTAGATCCTAGTAGGCCTGGCTCTTCCCCATCCCATGCAGCGAAAATAAGGGTTCGGCGTGGTCTCCAGCCTTGTTTGTACAGCTCACCGAAAACTCGAGCTTCCTCCAATAGTGCTACTAGGCCGCTCATCGGGTCCGTGGCACCGACTACCCAAGCATCGTGATGGTTTCCCCGGATCACCCATTCATCGGGCCACTCTGTTCCTTCCATGCGGGCAATAATGTTGTAATTGGGAACTCTATCCCAGGAAAACTTTAGGCGCATTTTGACGGATGCCAGCCCAACGCCTCCTAGTCGATAAGTTATAGGGAGGGCACCTCGCCAGGTAGAGGGAGCAATCCTTCCTCCCAGGTTCTCTAGAAAGGGCAGGGCATCCGAAGATGAAATTGGTAGAACTGGAATTTTCATGATGGTATCGGACTCTTCCAGTGATAATAATTGAGCTGTTTTTGTCGATCCGTAGCCAGGAGTTAAAGGGTCGCCAGGTCTACGAGGGAGGTCGACTACTGATCCTCTCTGGACCGCGGACGAGTGCTTGAATGGCCCTTTTGGATAGGGGTCTCCCTGAGCATAACCGTCCTCGAGTGGATCGTTATAGATAATGCACCCTATAGCTCCGTGCTCTGCAGCTACCTTGGGTTTGATTCCTCTCCAGGAGCCGCCGTAACGGGCAATCACAATCTTTCCCTTCACACTAATACCCATGCTCGACAGGACTTCGTAATCGCGAGGCAACCCTTGATTGACATATACTAAGTCGCCCTCGACCTTCCCGTCGGCTGAATAAGCATTGTATGGAGGTAACCCCTCGGCTTTAATTTTTTCTGCCGCAGAATCAGATTCTACGACCATCTCTTCTAATGCAGCCTTGAAATGAATCGGGCGTGTTAACTCGAGTTTTCGAGAGATCGGTGTAGGGAACAGCACGTGGAAGGTTTCGATCTCTGCTTGGTAACCCCAGGACTGAAACAACTCCAGGATTCTTGTGCTATTATCCTTCGCGCCAGGTGAGCCAAGGTGGTGTGGACGTGCCGTCATAACCTTCATCCATGACTCTAAATTTCCCGGATTCAGTTTTGAGACGAATTGTCTTTCAAGTTCTTCCAGATGGTCACTCTCGGCTCTGAGAGATATCTGGGAAGGAGGCAAGAAAAAAAGAGCTGTCGTGATAAAAGCACTAAGCAGAATAAAGATTTTTTTTGGGAGTAGTGGCATTTCGATTTCTCCTCGGTACTGTGTGGAGTATTAACTATAGATTTGATAGACGGGAAAGGGAAGTGATCTGAGAACGATCCGTCCCTAGATCTAAGATTGAGATTGAAGCTACTGTACCTGGTGCCGTTGAGAGGGTTATAGTTCTGCCGAGCAGAAAAGTGCTTATGGCGACATCTAGGAGAATGTGGTCTGTGGAGTGAATGACTGATTTTGAAATACTTGCAAGGTGAATGGTGAGCCGCGGTTGGATTATCGCTTCAGTCTGCTTGACGATAGGCTGCCTGGGTCTCAACTTACTTTCATCTTTCTTCGTATACGGTCAGGATCATGCCCAAAGGCCTATTTTAGGGGTACTCCTTTTTTATAGTCTCTGTTGGATAGGATTAGTACTTGCAATCTGGCAAATCCAATCGGGGCAGCTCGCTTCGGTTGGAAAGATCGTAGTGGTGGCTCTGGTAGCCAGGGTTTTATTATTACCTTCCAATCTGATCTTAGAGAATGATGTTTACCGCTATGTTCTTGATGGGCAAAATTTGCTTCATTCACAGAATCCATACCAACTGTCCCCCCAACAAATCCGGGACGATCCCACTCATCCCCTAAAAGCTCAGTTGGATCATTCTTTATCTGCTCAAGTTTTGAAAAGGACGAGTCACCCAGAAATCTCTACGGTTTACCCTCCAGTAGCGCAAGTGGTGTTTGCAGTAGGAGCTTTGCTTACTGGGTGGGATTGGAGAGGACAGCGTTATACTCTTTTTCTCGTGGATTTAGCTGTGATTGGGTCGTTGTTGGTACTTCTCAAACGGTTACAGATATTTCCAGGATATGTGGTTATGTACGCTTGGAATCCACTCGTCCTAAAAGAGGTCACTAATTCTGCACACATCGATGTTGTCGCCTGTTTGTTTCTAGTACTTCTGATACTGAGTGCGACTGCCTTTAAGGACAGGACATTGACTGCTGTAACCACGGGATTTTTTCTAGGTCTCGCTACTCTCAGTAAAATTTACCCGATTATTCTGGCTCCCATTTTTTTTGCTTGGTTATACCGTAGATTTCAGTCTTCACGGCCACCTCTGGTGGCGGCGGTAACGCTTATCCTATCCCTTGTTCTGGGGTATTTACCTTTTTTGGGAAACGATGTGAGGCGGGTATTTGAAGGGCTGTATATTTACGGATTTCAGTGGACAATGAACGAAGGGGTTTTCGGTGTTTTAGCCCAGTGCACGGACTATCCGCGCCTGATAACCTATGCGGGGTTAGGTGTCATCTCGATTTTTTGTGGATGGTGGCTCAAAGCAGAAGGACCGATTTGCCTGGTAGGTGCGATGCAGGTAGTGCTGCTTGCGTGGCTCCTTTTGATGCCTGCTGTTTTCCCTTGGTATGCTCTCTCCTTGACGGCCCTTGCTTGTTTGAACCCTAGATCATTCCTCTCCAAAACCACTATGATTCTAACACTGGTTATTTGTCTCTATTACATGGCTTTTTATGTGAGTTATCATGCTAGACCGGCCTATATTTGGGCCTTGATTAGGTTGCTTGAGCATGGTTCTGTCTGGGCAACATTAGTTGCAACTTTTTATCTTGAGAGGAGAAGGGTGAGCGCTGTGCCGGGGCCTTTTTCTCGAAGCGCATAGTGTTAATCTTAAGAACCCAGAACTGTTCAGAAATTTTTGAGTATGCCTGAAAATATTTTACATTTTTCGATTCGGGTGGACTTAGTGAATTTCGAAGACATGTAGTCGGTTGCTTTTTTCTGACGTGACAAAAGCCAACCGTCCATCTAATGAGAG
>Ga0310344_10002078_pt1 | contig 15111 bp, 12 predicted proteins | sample HC15DNA20200_MG_FD_203801 | JGI IMG/M metagenome (GOLD analysis project Ga0310344, IMG submission 203801) | Marine microbial communities from station ALOHA, North Pacific Subtropical Gyre - HC15-DNA-20-200_MG | ecosystem: Environmental > Aquatic > Marine > Oceanic | place: Pacific Ocean: North... | reverse complement strand
GGCAGCGATGAGTGCCGTCTCGGCGCTGTAGGCGTCGACGATGAGCCCAGCCAAAATCGGCCCGATAACGTAACCGAGGTCGCCGATCATGCGGAACGTGCTCATAGCCGCTGCGTTCATTCCTGCTGGCGCGGCGTCTGCCGCATACGAGGCGGGCGCCGCGCCGCCGGTGGAGGTGGCAACTCCCCACACGATACAGGCGATCAGAAACCACTCGAAGGACGGCGCGAGGCAGAACAGCAGCATCGCGCTTCCCGACAGAAGTGTTGCCGGAACGATGACCGCCTTTCTACCGAAATAGTCGACGAGCATGCCAGAGGGGTAGGTGACCAATAAGCCCATCACGCTGCCAGCGGCAAGTCCAAAACCAATCTCCGCGACGGAGAGTCCGAGCCGAACGCTGCCGAGCACGGGGATGATCGTGAACAAACCACCGGTGCGAACGAGCGCGTTAGTGAACCCAATCAAGCCAACGAGCATGAATCCGAGCTGGCGCAGCATGTGGCGGATCTGACGCCCGTAAGACGGCAAGCCTCGGTTGTTGGCGGGGTTGCCAGAGAGCCCCTTCGTTTCAGGCACGAGAAACCATGCCACCAAGCCGGCGACAGTGCCGGCGATCGCGTTCGCGACGAAAGGGGCGGGCAGTCCATAGGTCTCGGCGAGCCAACCGCCAGGTAAGGGCCCGATTCCCACCGAGAAGATGAAGGTGCCCTGATAGATCGCGATGACCCGTCCTCGGCGCTCGGGTGATGTGATGTCAGCGAGGACGACTTGGCCTGTGGTCAGGACCGCGCCGGCGCCTGCTCCGGCGACGAAGCGCGCGGCAATGAATTCGGGGTAGCTCTCCGCGGCCGCACACCACAAGCTGCCAAGCGCGGTTGTGAGCCCACCCAGCGCAAGGGCAGGGCGACGTCCCAATGCATCCGACACGCGTCCGGAAGGCACCGCCACCACGAACCGTGCAAGGCCATAGACCGCCACCGCCAGCCCGATCGCGGAGGCAGATACCCCGAACGAGAGCGCGTAGAGGGGGAGGGAGGGCACGATTGCACCGAAGCCCAGCTGATTGACCGCGATGAGAATGCACATGCCGAGCAGCGCACGCCGCTCGAGGGCTCGGGACGGGGTCGGCATGGTCGGTCGAAGCTTCGTGGGTGGTGCGCAAGAGTGAATGCCGGGACGGCCGGGGAAGAGTAGCATGGGGGGGTGTGGCGATTGCGTTTACGGCGCGCACACGACCCCGATGAAGCCCTGTGAAGGAGGCGACGTGGAGAGCTTCGGCAGCAAGCTGGCAGTGATTACGGGCGGTGGTTCCGGGATGGGCCGGGAGCTCGCGGTGGCCCTTGCGGGGGAAGGTTGCCGCTTGGCGATTTGCGACCTCTCAGAAGAGAATATGGCACAGACCGTGCGGCTCGCTTCCGCGGCGAGGTCTGATGTCGTTGTCTCGACGCATCTGTGTGACGTTTCCGACGAAGCATCCGTACTTGGCTTTCGCGATGCGGTTGCGTCGACCCACGACACCGACCACGTCCACTTGCTGTTCAACAATGCGGGCATCGGAGGGGGGGGCAGCTTCGTCAATGACGCCCGCGAGGATTGGGAACGCACGTTCGGGGTGTGCTGGCACGGGGTCTATTATTGCGCGCGGGCTTTCTTGCCGCTGCTGATCGCAGCCGAGGAAGCGCACATGGTGAATACGAGTAGCATCAACGGGTTTTGGGCGAGTATCGGGCCCGACGTCTCGCACACCGCGTACAGCGCAGCCAAGTTTGCGGTCAAGGGTTTTTCCGAAGCGCTGATCACCGATCTGAGACTCAATGCGCCCCACGTGGGCGTATCAGTTGTTATGCCAGGCCATATCGGCACGAACATCGCGGCCAATACGAGTCAAGTGCTCGGGCGCCCCGCCCCCCAGGACATGAGTGCCGAAGACATCGCGGCGGTGCGGGAGGCAATGATCGCCCGTGGCTTGCCCGTGGACAATCAGCCTGATGAGGCCATTCGGGCACTGCTTGTCCAACGGGGTGAAGCATTTCGCGATGAGGCGCCGACCACGGCGGCCGAAGCAGCCGCGGTCATTCTCGCCGGCGTGCGCGAGGGTGTGTGGCGCATATTAGTCGGCGATGATGCCCATGCGATCGATGCCGAAGTACGGCGGGATCCAGAATCGGCCTACGAAGCCGCATTCGTTGAGACCATTGCGGGCCAAGGTCATTTACAAGGGATCGTCGGAAGGTTGCGGTAACCGGCGCGGCGCGCGCAGTCCCGTGCGGGCGGGAGCAAGGAGGATTAGCAGATATGCACAGGAGCGAGCATCGCATCCTGACCACACATGCGGGTAGCTTGCCGCGACCGGCGGAGCTCACCCGCCTCTACGACGCGAGGGCGCGGGGCGAACCAGTAGACGAGCAGCAATTGAGAACCCTCGGTGACCGTGCGACGCGCGCGATCGTCGAGCGCCAAGCGGCCGCGGGCGTCGATATCGGAAACAATGGTGAGCAGCAGCGGGAGGGTTTTTTCCTCTACGTCCAACACCGGATGACCGGCTTCGGTGAGGGTTGGGACCGATTTCCGTTGGCAGACGTGGCGCGTTACCCGATGTTCGCTGCGGCGAGGAAGGCGGAGATGGATGGAAAGACGGCGGTGTCGAACTTCCGTCCGCCAAAGGCCCTCGGCGAAGTGCGTTATTCGGATACTTCGTTGCTCGAGGACGAATGCGACACGTTCACCGCCGCCCTGGACGTGCACTCGGCGCCTTTTGTCGAGCCATTTATGACCGCTCCGTCGCCGGGGATTGTTTGCTCGGCGATGAAGAATGAGCACTACGAGACGCAGGATGCGTATTTGGCTGCCGTCGCCGAGGCCTTGCGCGTCGAGTACGAAGCCATCGCCGGGCGGGGTTATGTCCTCCAGCTTGACTGCCCCGACCTCGCCTTGGAGCGGCATTTGACCTATCAGGACGTGCCCGTTGGTGAGTTCATCGAGTTCGTCGATCGGGTAATCGAGACGCTGAATGCGAGCTTGGAGAACGTGCCGCGCGAGCAAGTGCGTCTTCACGTGTGCTGGGGAAACTACGAAGGTCCCCACGACTGTGACGTACCGCTCGAGGCAATTTTGCCTTCGCTGCTTCGGGCCGACGTCGGCGCGCTAGTGCTGCCGTTTGCCAATCCGCGGCATGCCCACGAATACCGACTGCTCGAGCGGATACCACTCGCTGATGATCAACTGCTCGTTGCAGGGGTGATCGATACGTTGACCAACTTCGTGGAGCACCCCGAGGTGGTTGCTGACAGACTGCGGCGCATCGCAGAGGTACTTGGCGATCCGTCGCGGCTGATTGCAGGCACGGACTGCGGCTTCGATACCTCGGCGGGGATGGGACGGGTGTCCGAGGACGTGGTCTGGGCAAAGCTTGCAGCGATGGCCGAAGGGGCGAGGCTGGCGAGCTCGGACCTCTTCTAAGCCGGGTTCGTGAGTGATTGACTCCGCGGACCTCTGGGCCGCAATAGCACTCGCTTTTCTGGCCGGTGGGCTCGTCAAGGGCGTGCTCGGTATCGGGTTGCCGCTGGTCGTGGTGCCGGCGATTGCGACCTTAACCTCACCGCTGCAAGCGATCGCCTTGTTGTTGGTACCGGCCCTGTCGTCCAACGTGATGCAAGCCTATCAAGCCGGATTGGGGCCCTCGGCGCTGAGGCGCTTTTGGCCCGCGTGCGCCGCGATCGTGATTGGATCCTGGCTCGGGTCTTCGGTGTTGATCCGGGCCGATGACGCGACCGCGACCGCGGTGGTTGGCTTTGTCGTGGTGTTGTTCTGCGCCACGCAGTTCCTGACGCAACTCCCTGCTATCGGTGCAGCGCAAGAGCGTTGGTTTACGCCCGCAGCGGGAACCGCCTCCGGATTCGCGGGAGGGCTCACCGGCTTTTTCGGGCTGACCTTGGTGCCGTACTTGCTCGCGCTTCGTCTGAGCAAGGAAGATTTCGTGGCTACGGTTGCCTTGCTCTACCTTTGTGGGGTTTCGGCGATGTACCTGCACTTGGCCTTGATCGACACCTTCACGTGGCCCGTGGTGGGTATGTCCGCTGCAGCCTCGATTCCCACGTTGCTTGGTGTGTGGCTCGGGAGCTTGCTTCGGCGCCGTGTCTCCGAGGCCGCCTTCCGACGGCTCTTGCTTGCCGTGCTCGTGGTGATGGCGCTAAACCTGCTCCGCAAGGCGTTCTTCTAACCGTGTAGGACGCGCGTGCGTTGCAAGCGCATCACGAGGGCGACCGAAATGAGCACCGAGACTACCGCCCCGATGCCGAGCGCGATCCAGATCGACAGCAACGGGGCAAGCACCGTCACGCAGACACAGAACGACATGAAGCTCACCAGGCCCCGGTCCGCGTGAGACAACGTAGCCGCTGCCAGTTCGTTGCTCGCTACAGTGGCGAGCATCCATGCGGCGGCGCCGAAGGTCACTGGAAAAGAAGCAAAGAAACCGGCGAGCGAGGGGCCGAGCGCTCGCCCCGCGGTGACCACAGTGGCGACTACGAGCCCCGCGAGCACGCCCCGAACGACAATGAATCCCCAATGGTGGGGCTCGCCTGACACTAATGGTGGTGGGTGTCGAGGCAAGCCAATTCGGGTCAGAGCGAAACCTGCGAGCGCAATGCCGAACGCGCCGGGCACTGACAAGGGGAGGTTCCCGATGATGAGAGCCGCGCAAAGCCACGCAGCGTACCCCGCTCCCAAGCAGCCCCAAAGCCCGGCAAAGCGCGCCGCCCGCACGTAGGCGACGAGAAAGGCGAGCACGCCGAACACGCTCGCCAGCGCGTATCGTGCACTTTCAGCAACGAATGCTTCGCCATGTGTCACCGCGAGCAGGGCGAGCGCAGGTCCGATGCTGATCGGTAAGCCCATGAGCACCGCGGCGAGTATTGTGCTCGCTCGCTCCGCAAGCAGCGCGACGGCGATGATCACCGTTGCGGTGACGGCGGCTTTCCAGGTGAGCGCTAACGCGGCCGCTATGACGCCCTCGCTTGCGACTGCGCTCCAGTCCACTCCCTCTCAATCCAAAGCGGCCGAAACGGCCGAAACGACGATTTGCACTGGTAGGGCGGGTCTAGCCATCCACTTTCGGCGCGATGTCGGAGATCAAGCGGGCGAGGTCGTCACGCATTTCGTCGACCGATCGGAACATTGTGGGCACGAACAACGTATCGACGCCGCTTGCAGCAAGCTCGTTGAGCCGATCGACGATGGCTTGATCACTGCCGGTGAGGCAGATGTCGGCCGCGTCGTCTGGCGTGCGGCCCATGCGCCGGGACACGCCGGCTACCATGGCGTCGCACGCACCCTTGTCGTCGCTCATGAGCAGAGCCATATTGGCGGAGCGCGAGAGCACGCTCGGATCGCGGCCCACCGCCTCGCAATGTTGGTCAAGAATAGCGCCCTTGTGAGCGAGGATGCGGGGCCCGCCCCACACATTCCAGTGATCTGCGTGCTTCGCAACGATCCTCAGCGTGACGCGTTCGCCCCCACCCCCGATCATGAGTTCAGGGTGAGGTGTTTGTAGCGGCTTTGGCTCGAGTGGCGCGTCGGATAGTTGGTAGAAGCGCCCGTCGTAATCGCTGCGCTCCTGGGTCCACAGTGACAGCAGCACCTCGCACGCTTCGTCGAGTCGTGCCAACCGCTCGCCCACCGTATAGAACGGCAGACCGTAAGCCGTGTGCTCGTTCTCTTGCCAGCCGGCACCGAGCCCTAGCAAGAGCCGCCCACCGGAGATAATGTCGACTTGTGCCGCCATTTTTGCGAGCACTGCAGGGTGGCGGTACGTGTTGCCGAGCACGATGGTGCCAATCTGCATTCGTGGCACGAGCGCGGCGAGCGCGCTCAGGGTGCTCCAGCCTTCGTTCATCGGACCCGAGCGCGAGGCCGTATTGGGCATGAAGTGATCGGTGACGCACGCAATGTCCCAGCCCATTGCCTCGACGTCGAGCCATAGGGTGCGGATGCCTTCCCAGTCGTGGCTGCCCATCGACGTAAAGATGCCGAATTTCATGGTGGTGTTTCTCCTTGTAAAAGCATCTCGTTCGACGCGGCATGTGCGGCAATGAGGTCGTTGATCGCGTTCTCACTCATCCGTTCTCGGATCCCGATGCAGACCAGCCTTGCGGGACCCGGGGTGTCCGGGGCGGGCGACACTGTCCAGCGCGCGCCCACCACCTGGATGAGATCGCGTGAGCCATCGACGTTATCGACAAATCCTTTGGCGCGCAGCAACCCGAGTGCGGGCGCAGCGAGTGCTTGCGCAAATGCGCGCGCGCTCCCGAGCGGAGCCAGATGGGCGGCGAGGCGGAGGTAGGGATCGTCTAAGTGTAAATGTGGGTGTGATGGCGCGCGAGGTGGAACGTTGCGGATCGGCGGCTCATGGCTGAGCAGCACCTCAATGGGCACTTGCCCCTGCCGCACCGAGACGGTGCGTGCGCGGGGCGCCTTCTGGCCCGTAAACTCGAGGAGCGCATCGAGATCTGCCCGATCAACAAGGTCTACCTTGTTCAATATCACGAGATCTGCTGCCTCTAACTGCCTTTCTACGGTATCGCCGACGAACCGGTCCGCTGCCCGACTCACAACGGTGGATGCATCCGCGACAACCGCGACGCTGTCCAGTCGGTACGCCGACAGCAAGCTGACGGTATCCGCGATAGAGCCCGGCAGCGCAACGCCACTTGCTTCGATAAGCACGTGATCGATCTCGGGCGACATCTGGGGTAGGTCCATCAATGCACCGACGAGATCGCTGCCGAAGCTGCAGCACACGCAACCGCCAGAGATACTGATAACGTTGTCCGATTGACCTTTGATGAGATCGGCATCAATGGGCAGATCGCCGAATTCGTTGACCAGCACGGCGAGCTTCACCCCGTCGGCATGACGCAGCAGGTGGTTGACCAGCGTGGTTTTACCGGCCCCGAGATACCCGCCAATGACAGTGACGGCAACCATGGTCAGATGTTTTCCGCCGCGAATACGCGACCTCCGTGCACGGTGCCCCAAACGCGAACGTCCTTGAGCCGTTCGCCGCCAATCTCGGACGGGTCATCCTCTAGTACGGCGATGTCGGCGCGTTTGCCCACCTCGAGAGAGCCCACCTCGTGGTCCAGCTTCAGCGTGTAGGCAGCGCCGAGCGTAATGGTGCGAAGCGCTTCGTCCACCCCGATCCGCTCTTGGTCACCGAGCACGCGGCCGGTCGCGGTCTGACGGTTCACTGCGCACCAAGCCGTGAACAACGGGCCGAGCGGTGTGACGGGCGCGTCGGAATGAATGGCTAGGGGCACCCCGGTGTCGAGCGCGGTGCGGCAGGCGTTCATGCGCTCCGCTCGCTCTGGACCGACGGTCGTCGCGTAGTGCTGATCGCCCCAGTAGAAGTGGTGATTCGGGAATAAGTTCACGCACATCCCGAGCGTGCGCATGCGTCTGAACTGGGCGGCATTTGCGAGCTGGCAGTGTTGGAGCGTGAAGCGGTGGTCAGGGCGCGGATGCTTTGCCCATGCGCGCTCCACGGAATCGAGCACGAGCTCGGTCGCTTCGTCGCCGTTGGTATGCGTGTGCACCTGCACGTTTGCCTCGAGGGCACGGTCGTAGAGCTCTTGGAGCTGCTCCGGCGCAACGTACCAAAGGCCGTTCGGGGCCCCGTTGTAATATCCGGGCCACTGCAAGCGCGCGGAGAACCCTTGAATGGAGCCGTCGGCGACGACCTTCACGATGCCGAGCCGCAGCCGATCGGTGGAGCGTCCCGCGAGTTCGAGCGCCCGCTCGACGATGCCCGCCGGCGACAGGTCCTGAAATCGCCGTAACGAAACGATTCGGGCCGGAAAGCTCGGGTCCCCCGTCACCCGGAGCATCATTTCGACGGCATCATCGGGGAGCAAGTTGGCGAGATCGGCCGCCGTGGTAACGCCTTTGCGTACACAAAGGCGGGCAAACTCTCTGAGCCCTCTCTCGTCACCGGCAAGCAGTCGACGATCGAGGCCTACGTGGGGTCCTAGGGGCGTCATCGCCTCGGGTCCTTTCAGCTCGCCGGTGGGCAAGCCGTCGTCTCCGAGCGGAATGCCCGGGTGATTAATGCCGGGGCGCAGCAAGCCCGCCGCTTCGAGAGCGGCGGTGTTCACGTTCATGATGTGCCCGCTCGCGTGGAGCACGCCAACCGGGACCTCAGTCGATACACGGTCGAGATCTTCCCTGATGCAGCGGCGGGCGCCGTAGTAGATAGGGTCCAAACCCCAACCAGACAAAGCGCCGGTCTCCTCGCGTGCGGCCAGCGCGTCCTGGAGACGGGTGACGACTTCGTCGATAGAGCCTACGCCCGGCCACATGTGGCCGTTCGGATCCATGCGGTCGAAGTAGCCGCAATATACGTATCGCCAGAACACCCCTTCCATCGTGTGGCTGTGGCCTTCAACGAGCCCCGGCATCAGTATCTTCGACTCGAAACGGGTGTCGAGCGTGTACGCCCCCCAGCCTTCGAGCTCCGCAAGGTCGCCGACCGCAAGTATCCGGCCATCCCGCACCGCCACGTGGGTCGCTTCCGGGCGGCTTGGGTTCATGGTCAGTATTCGTTTAGCGGGATAAACCGTCGTGGTCATGGGCCGACCTCGTTGCTCAGGGTCACGTCGGGGATTTTAGCCTGCTATCCCGAGAGAGGTTGGACCTGGGGTGTTGATCGATGGCACCGTCGCCTTAGCGAGGTACCCTAGTCGAGCCATGACCGATGACCGTTTGCCTTCATTGGCCGTTTCACGAGCGCTTGCTTCGGACCAGGAACTACGGGTCATCGGGTGCTTGGACCGCTCTTCGTCCATGGTTCGGTTTGAGAAGTACGCAATGGTGTCGGCGTTGTTCCCCAGGGCGATTGCCGAGCTTCGCAAAGCGTCGCGACAAGCGTGGGTGGAAACATGGTGGTTCGCCCGGGACATCGCTTGCTATGCCGAGCTGCAGCCCGCCGCGCGCGTAATGGGCCCGAACTCGCTGGCGTATCGTCGGGCGCTCGAAGGCGGAAGTGCGATCAGCGATTGCGTCGTCCGCGCAATACACCGGGCCGAGGCCCTTGCGCGCGGACGTGGCCCCGGAGCGACGCGAATCGTCGTGTGGACCGACGGCTGGAATCGGCTCGCACGAACGACCCCGAGCGCGGCTCGCCGGACCATGGCGGCACATCCTGCCCACGAGGTGTTTCTCATCGGGTTTATCGACCGCGCGATCCGCCACAAGCTTGATCAGTTCGTATCGGAGCTCGAGTTACCGCACTCAAAAGTGATGCTCTTCGAGCATGAGGACAACCGAGAGGATACCCAGCGGGCCGCGGACGATTCGTCGCGGGCTTTCGGAGAGACGATGCGAAGCTGGCACCCCCCAGCGTGATCCGCGCTGCGCTAAAGATCGCATGCCTGTATTTCCTCGCATGGGTCATCAGCACCCAGTGGGAGGCGCTGAACGACGCGGTCCGGTTCGTACTCGACAGTGTGGTCTCTGCATTGCCGCTCGAGGCAACTTCGGCTGCCATCGTGGGACTGTGCGTGGTGTCGCTCGCGATGCAATTGGCGCTCGTGCCGCTGTGGCTCGCATGGGTACGCCTGGACCGGCGGACCGGACAAGTGCGTTCTCGGCTGCCGAGGCGGCCGCTGCGGGTGCTGTTGTCGTTTCGCGTCAAATGGTTCTTGAGCTTGTTTGCGCTCGAGATGTTGCTGTTGATGGTGATGCTCCGGGCGCTCGAGGCGGTGGTCGCGCCCGCGTCTGTGGTCGGGCCGGCTTTTCTCTCCGGCGGGGGCCAGGACACTTTGTGGATCGCGTATGGCTCGGCCCACGCGGTCGTGGCAGTTTTGGGGTGGGGCGCACTCACCGTTTTCGCTCGCTTGGCGGCACGCCGTGAAGGCATGGGTTTGGGCTTCGTTCAATATCACGCCGAAGCCGTCCCGGTGCCGCGCGCATTCGTTCGGATCCTCTGGTTTGCGGTATTTCCTATCTCCATCACCGCGGCCCTTTCCCACGCTCATCCGTTGCATGCATGGGCCATCGTGGCGTGGTTGATCGGGTTATCCGCAATGGCGCTGCTTGCCCAGGCGATTACGCTGAAGGTTGAGAGGCGCCGGGACCGGTGGCTACGACAGCTGAGCGCTCGCCGCTCGACAGATTGGGCAGTGCGCGAGCGTGTGCTGGGAGCGCTGCATCCGGACCGGACCGAGCTGCTGGGCAGCGGGCCGCCCGCGCCACAGCAGTCGGAAGAGGCCCTGGCCCACGCCGCCCCCGACGATGCGGGAACGGCGGGCGTCTCGGGCCTTGGGCATGGCGAGCCGGAGGCGCGAGACGCGAGCACGCGTGTCAACGCCGCGCAAGCGCCCGCCACTGCAGCCCCTCGGAGCTTGTCCGACTCCCACGACGCGATGGGCGAAGATGCTCGCGACCGGGCGGCGAGCGGGGGGGAGTGGACCTGGCTCACCCGTGCCGCTACCGGTGCCGCCGCCGTTCTCGTACTCGGTATTGCGCTGATTACGATTTGGGCTTGGCTGAGCTTGCCGAGCGCTGAGGAAACGCGCCGTTTGGCGACGTCCGCCCACATCCATGTCGCAAAGGTCGCGGGAACGAACGCAGCGCAGGTGCGCTTGCTCGGTACGCGATATGACTACAGCCTCAATACCCGGCTCGACAGTGTGTCCGAGCATTTCTTGAATGCAGTCGTGGCCAGTGAAGACCATCGATTCTATAGCCATGGGGCGGGCTACAAGATCGCCAAGTTCGTGCAGGCGGGGGTGATGTGTGTGTTCGTGAAAGCAAATCCGCTCGCTAGTAGCCAGGCGTGTCGCGGCAACAGCACATTAGGGCAGCAGCTCGCGCGTAACCTGTTCCTGAGTGAAGAGCGCTCGATTCGGCGCAAGCTCCGCGAACTCGTGTGGGCGATAAAGATGGAGTGGGGACTGTCGAAACGAGAAATATTGTCGCTCTACGTCAATCGCTTGTATCTCGGAAAGGGAAACTTCGGGGTGGAGATGGCCTCGCGTGCCTACTTCTCGAAACCGGCATCGGCGCTGAGCGCGCCCGAAGCGGCGGTGCTCGCGGCGGCGGTAAAGCGCCCGGGCTGGAATTGGCACCAACAACGCCGCGCGGCACTCGAGCGCGGCGAACTCGTGTTTGCTCTGATGCGCCGGCACGGATACCTCGACGCCTCGGCGGTTTTTCCAAAGCCGTTCCTTCCCGTGCAAGGGCAACGCGGCGTTCACAAGCCGTACCTAGGTCACTTGTGGCAGTGGATCAAACCGCAGGTAAAGGCAGCGCTGTCTGAGTTGCCCCCCGGCCAATACAAGGTGGTGACGAGCTTGAACGCGCAAGTGCAGGTCTACGCCGAACGGCGGCTCGCCCAGTCCATCGCGCGGCTTCAAAGGCGCGGGATCCCTGCCACCCAAGGCGCGGTGGTCGTGCTTCGTCCCAACGGTGAGGTACTCGCGATGGTGGGCGGTACGGGAAACGACGTGGCCGGCCGGGGCACGAACCGCGCGAAGCGCACCGAAGGCCTGATTCCTCGTCCTCCCGCATCGGCGTTCAAGCCGTTCGTCTATCTCACGGCCCTGGAACAAGGGCTGACGCCGCGCACGCGGGTCGATGCGAGTCCGGTCACGATCGCCGTGCCCGGATCTACCGAGCCGTACCGCCCGGTTAACCACGACGGCCGTACCTACGGAATCATTCCGCTGCGAGAGGGGTTGGTGCACTCGATCAATTCGGCCGCGGTCCACCTACTGCACGGTAAGGTCGGCTTCGAGCGACTGTTGGATGTTTGCACCCGGTTAGGTTTGGACGTCAGTGACTTCAAACGGCAGTGGGGACTCGCTCTTGGCCAAAGTGGGGTATCCCCGCTCGAGATGGCCAGTGCGTACGCGGTGTTCGCGAACGGTGGCCTTGCCCTATCTGCCTATGCGCTGCGCGCGCTGACCACGGAGAGCGGCCGTACTGTCTGGGAACGAAAACCGCCGCGGCGGCGGCGCGTCTTCGGGCCCCGTGCTATTTCCGCCCTCAACGACATGCTGACCGATGTGGTGAAGCTGGGTACGGGGCGGCGTGCCCGGCCCCAAGGCGCCGGCGATGTGGTGATCGCCGGCAAAACGGGGACCGGCGACGGCTTCGTCGATGCGTGGTTCGTGGGCTATACGCCCGACGTGATCGTTGCGGTGTGGATCGGCAATGACGTGCCTCGCGCGATGCCCGGCGTGTACGGTGGTACTGAGCCGGCTCGGACCTTCAGTGCGGTGCTTGGAGACCTCTTGCGCCACACAACGGTGGTGGAGCGCGGCGCGCGATTTCAAGGGAGTCGGCGAGTTCGATGGGGGCGCGTTTCGGGACGCCGACATCGGTAGCGATGTTCGTGCTCAAGTTGGCGTTAACGCGCCGCGACGAGGGCATAATCATGGGCCTCCTTGCGCATCGTTGAGCGTTCTCGGGGCGCCGTGGGCTTTCTGCACTGACACCCTGTCTTCCACCGGTTCCGATTGACGTGTCTCCGCCGCTACTTGATGGACGGCCTTGCGGACTCACATTGGTCTAACCGCACGGCTTCTGTTCACCAAGCGTTGCCTACCCGTGCGCTTGAACCGAAGGACATCACCCCCACGTCTATCGACGTCGGGCGTGTCGCCCCAGGGTCGCTGCCTTCACAGCGTGGCGAGGGATCCAGAGACGCTGATGCTCGGCTTCCCGCCGCTCAAGGCGGGCTTGCGCCGGTGTAGAGCGCCCACACGGCGAGCAAGGGTGCGTTAGTTGCGCGCATCGCGTGCTGAACGTTCGGCGTGTGGAATACGACGTTGCCGAGCCCGGGGCGATACCAGCCTTGCGATTCGTTGTACCACTCGCTGTCACTCAGTACCGCGTAGAGCTCCTCGGGGGGGTGCGAGTGATAGGGGTACGCAACGCCGGGTGCCACCAACCCTGCGCCGATGATCACGTCGGAGCGGACTTCGATGCCGAGTGGGCCGATGATCGGAGTGGTGGCGTGGCCGGAGTGGAACGCCGGATCTGTCTCGCTGCCTGGGCGTCGTTGCCACGCCAGGTCGGGGTAGAGAGCGTCGAATGCGGTTGCGAGATCCGCGCAATGCGAGGGCCCGGCCCGGGTATTGCTAATTGCGTCGGGGAGGTTGGTCAGGCAATCGAGTGGCTCCTTCTGCTCGGTGGGGCGTTGTTCCCCGGTTGATTCTCGCAAGGCGGAGAAGATGCTGTGGGCGCACGCGCGTGCGTCGCCTGGGGGGCAGGTTGCGTCGATGGCGGATTCCAGCGCATCGACGAGGGTTTGCAGCTGTGGGGGCCTCGACATCGGGTGGCTCGCTCATGTGACTCGGTCGACGGACGGATTCTCTCACAATCGTTTGAGGTAGACTCAGCCGCATCGACGATGCGTTGGGGGGAGTACGCGATGAAGGTTGACGCAGGAATTACCTGGGAGCTCGACAAGGCGGGCAATGAGGCTCGAGAGTTCGAGGAGATGGGGTATGCAGGCTTGAAGTCGGCGGAGACCTCTCATGACCCGTTCTTGCCGCTGCTGATGGCGTCGCAGACCACGAGCTCGATCGATTTGATTACCGGCATTTCAGTTGCGTTTGGGCGTACCCCGATGGCGCTTGCGTACATGGCGCACGACATTAATGCGGCAGCGAAAGGCCGATTGATCGTGGGCTTGGGTTCTCAGATCCGGCCGCACATCACGAAGCGTTATTCAATGCCTTGGTCCGCACCTGCAGCCCGGATGCGCGAGTTTGTGCTTGCGCTCCGAGCTATCTGGGCGTGCTGGTATGAAGGCAAGCCTCTCGAATTCTTGGGAAAGTTCTACACGCACACGCTGATGACCCCTTTCTTTACGCCGACTAACACCGAGCACGGAGCGCCAAGAATCTACTTGGCTGCGGTAGGCCCCCGCATGACGGAGGTGGCTGGCGAGGTGGCCGACGGACTCCTGGTCCACGGATTTACTACTGAGGCGTACTTGCGAGAGACCACGTTGCCTGCACTCGAGCGTGGGTTCGCCAAGAGTGGACGGTCGCGGGAGGATTTCGAGATCGTCTATCCCGTGTTCTCCGTTACCGGGCGAGATGATAAGGAGATGAAAGCCGCCGACGAAAAGATGCGCCAACAAGTCGCCTTTTATGGCTCGACGCCCGCGTATAAGCCGGTGCTCGACTCAATTGACGCTGGGGACCTGCAGCCGGAGCTCAATGCGATGTCGAAGCAAGGGCGGTGGGAGGCTATGGGTGAGCTCATCTCCGATGATGTGCTCACAAAGTTCGCGGTTAGCGGAGGCCCGGAAGAGCTTGCACGACAGATTCGGTCTCGTTACGGGGATCTCGTCGACCGGACCGGTATGTCCTATGCAACGATGGGTCGAGACGACCGCATCGCATTCATCGAAGCCATGAGTGGATAGTGAAATGAGTACAGCAAACAACGAAATCTTCGGTCAAGCACAGTCGGTTCTGCCTGGTGGCACGTTCGGGAACACTGCTGCCCACGTCATGATTCGCGAAGGAAAGGGGAGCCGGGTTTGGGACGAAAACGGCAAGGAGTACGTTGACTTCTTGATCGGCTCGGGGCCCATGCTGATCGGGCACGGACATCCGAATGTACGGGCAGCAGTGCTAGCGCAGCTCGATCGTGGCACGACCTTTTTCGCTAACAACCGCCATGGTGTTGAACTCGCGCAAACGATCATCGATGCCGTGGCATGCGCCGAAAAAGTACGGTACACGAGCAGCGGCTCCGAAGCCGATGCCTTCGCCATGCGGCTCGCACGGGCTTACCGAGGCCGCGAGAAGATCCTAAAGTTCGAGGGCGGCTACCATGGGTACAGTGATTACGGCTTGATGAGCCTAGCGCCCAAGCAACCGGGTAATACCCTGGAGCCCGTGGCCGATTCCGCTGGCATTCCCCGGGCTGTGAACGACACGGTGCTCGTGGCGCCGTTCAATGATGTCGATGCAGTAGCGGCGCTGGTGCGCGAGCACAAGTCGTCGATCGCCGCGATTTTCATGGAGCCGATGCAACGGCTGATCCCGCCTCGGCCGGGGTTTCTCGAAGCGATGCGAGAAATCAGTCTTG
>Ga0310344_10002077_pt1 | contig 15112 bp, 17 predicted proteins | sample HC15DNA20200_MG_FD_203801 | JGI IMG/M metagenome (GOLD analysis project Ga0310344, IMG submission 203801) | Marine microbial communities from station ALOHA, North Pacific Subtropical Gyre - HC15-DNA-20-200_MG | ecosystem: Environmental > Aquatic > Marine > Oceanic | place: Pacific Ocean: North... | reverse complement strand
ATCTTGTGGTAATTGTAAAGGATTTATTTTGTCTATAACATCCCAAAGCCCACCAGTTATGGAAGATGTCTCATCATTACTAGATTGAATCTGCAGGAAAAAATTTTGCATCTATAGATGATATCATGAACTCGTTATAACAATTGTCAAGATAACGCCTTTATTTTCAAGATAATTTACAAGTATAACCTGGGATGATGATCAGAGTTACTGATTTATGAGGAAATAAGCTCTGGGGTATCTGACCAGTTGGTAATTTTAAAAGAACCATTGTTATATATGGTACGGTACTATACGGTAATACATGATAGAATGTACATATTGTAAACGTGGTTTCGTCGAAAGTATGAATGGTCTGGCTGAAAAAACATTTCATGAATTACTTCATGAACCAGAAATAGTCAATAACTAAATTCGACAAATCTTATTTTATTTCAACCTGCACTTTTTAACTAGTAAAAATTCTATGAAAGTGATGGTGAAGAAGAAAAAGGTTAGAAAAAACGTAACGAAAAAACAGAATACAAAAAAAATAAAATCAAAAAAAGATCCAAGTACATCACAATTATTCGGTAAAGTGTCGGCGGTATCAGAGTCAACCAAATTAATATCAAAAGAGATCAAGAATATGACAAAGATCTTCAAAGAAAATCAAAAGATACTTGTAGCAATGAATGATATGATTGGCACATTAGGTTCATCAATGGTGCAGCTCCAAAAGCAGTCAAAACAAATCAATATAATAGAAGAAGATACAGAACGTCTGTTCTCTGGACTAAATCAAATGAAAGGTAACACAAAGATCATTACTAAATTAAATGAACAGACTGTAAAACTTGAAGAAAAAATTAGAAGTATAGAACAAACTCACAAATCAACATCTAAGACTGATGAACTAGTTCAGACTGTTTCAGAGAGTCTTAATTCAATTAGAAATAATTCTAAGATGATAATGAAAGTTGCTGATAGAGTTGATGATCTAAAAGGAGAAATGAAAAGTGTAGCAAAAGAAACAAACTCTACATCAGGAATAACAGAACAAATTAATGAATTAAGAAATAGCATTAAATCAATCTCAAACAGAACAGGTGATATAGGCAAAGATATGTCTAATATTAAAAATGAGATTGGAGGAATGATGAATGATACAAATATTTCTTCAATGTTAGGTGATGGACTAAAAACATTCAAATCAGAAATTGAAGAAAAAATTTCTGGACTATCAAATGTGATTAACCGTTCTGACTCATTAGCCTCAGAATTCCATAAAAAAACAGACAAAGTTGTTCAGCAAATAGAGGGTATCAAAAATGCCACAAATAAGGCATCTAATGATAGCTCAAAAGAAGTTCTAGCATTATTGAAATTATCTGAATATCAATCAGGTATACGCATGACTGCAGAATCTAAATACGGTGAAATGAAAGATATTGAAAAGATGACTACTGAGACGACAGATATAATCAATCTCTTTGACAAACTATCCATAGAATCAAATGAAAAAATACCATTACCACATGAAGTGAGACAATGGGCTATTGGGAAAATCTTTGATTGCGCAGACAAATGGGAGTTACGATTTTCTGAAGTTTTACAGGTATTAGTAAATAATCTTGGAAAGGAATTACTTAAAGAAGCAATTAGAATTCAACAGATACGTGATATTTTTGGAATTAGAGCTGTTGATGAAATAAGAAATGAGCTAAATATTTCCTAGATGTCCTTTGATACATCATATTCTTTTAGTTCCTGCTTCTTCTTATTGAGTACTGCAAATATTGCTAATATTGCAGCAATCCAAATTGATGTGAAGATTATATTTGAAAAGCTAACATACATGTATGGAATTGCATCAGCGAGGTTTTCTTGTAACACGTAACCCCTTTCGCGTATGTCTGTTATACCAGTATGATATGCAGCACTGTCTGTTGGAACAGCAGCAATTTTTTCAGCACTAATTATCATTGTGTCCAGATCAGTTTGAATTCTTACAAAATTTGTAGTGTCTGTTGGAAATATCCAAACTGGATTTCCTTCTACTGGAAGATGCGTTTTGATTGCATTAAGGTCTACCAGGATTGATTGTGGATCAGATGATGCCATGATTCTATCTAGTAAACCAACTGATATGTCAAGTGGATAGACATCACTATTGTAACCCGCAAATGCCATGTAAGCACCAATTATAATTATCGCAAAGATTCCTCCAACTGCTAATTTGTAAAAGTGGTTTGCCATTTTTTCTTCCTTTGTTATTTTATAATCGGTAGACTTTGGTCTTTTATATCTTGTATGTGATAGGCTTAACCAAGATATGTAGAAGAAACCAACTGCCTGAAGACCAATTATAGGTACAAAAATTGGATTCTTAGAAAATATTGCAATAAATATACCTAATATTCCATATATGGCAAAAAACATTTCAAGAAGTGTAGTTTTTGAGAATGGTAAATTATAGGCCTTATCCCTCCAATCATCATCGTTTTTTATAATTCCATATTTTGGAGTTCGCAGAAATTCATTTTTCTTTCCTACCATTGCATCAAAAACGGCAACTGTGTTATTCACAGACATCCCTATTGAATACACTAAAAGATATGGTAGCGCCTTTGCTTTTGCTTTCCAATCATTTTTGTACATTTTATGAATAACAAGAATGTATGCTCCCGGACCCATAGCAAGATATGTTGCTAAAGTAAGTGCAGGTAGAAAACTTACAATGTAAAGATTAACCTCTGATGCAAGTAATATTGGAAGGGTGATGAACTGTATTAGCATTAGAGGAAATACAATATGTCTTGTTAACTGAATAAATGCTTGAAGCTTTGCATCAAAGGCTATCTTTCTTTTTAATAGTATATCGCCGAGTAATTTAACTGCACATTGTATTGAACCCTTTGCCCAACGGAATTGTTGTCTTTTTGCCCCATTCATTTGTACTGGAAGTTCAGCATCAACTACTATATCAGGTAGAAATAAACACTTCCAACCTTTCATCTGTGCTCTATAACTTAGATCCAAATCTTCTACAAGAGTTGCAGTATGCCAACCACCAGCATCATCTATACATTCTTTTCTCCAAATTCCAGCGGTGCCATTAAAATTCATGAATAGATGTGAATTACTTTTTGCTTTTTGCTCAACTAGAAAATGAAAATCGAGATTCAATGCTTGTGCTTGAGTAAGTGCAGAATAATTCTCATTAATGTGACCCCATCTACATTGCACAAGTCCAATTTTTGAATTTGTAAAATGTGGTATTGCCTTTTTTAAATACCAGTTTGGTGGTATAAAATCAGCATCAAAAATTGCAACAAAGTCACTTTCTGTAGATTTCATTGCATGTTTTAATGCTCCAGCTTTGTACCCTGCTCTAGTTCCTCGTCTGACATGCGATATATCAAATCCAAGACTTTGATATTTGAGAACTGTCTGATGCATTAAATTTACAGTCTCGTCATCAGAATCATCTAGAACCATAATTTTCAATTTTTCTTTAGGATAATCTTGTGCGCACACAGAATCAACTAATCTAGTTGCAACATACTTTTCATTGTATATCGGTAACTGTACTGTTATGGTTGGTTCACCAATTTCTGTTATCGAATTCTCATCTTTTCTCCTGCTTGACAAAAATGCCAAGTAGTAAAAATTACAAGTGTAACCAATAATTAGAATTGCACAAAAAATGAATACCTGAAAAACAAATTGTGTAAATGGATTACCTTCCATATCTCAACATGTCAAAACCCTTGTGGCTATTTATATTTGAAATGAGGGTATTCTAGTCCTGAGGGAAGATCTTTATTGCTTCAGGGGGACAAACACCCTCACATGCTAAACAAAATATACAATCTGGCTCTCCTCCCATTAGTGGTTTCTTATCAGAACCTGGATTTCCAGGAAAATCTGCAAATGCGTAAACACCAACAGGACATGCATCTATACATGCACCATCTGCAACACAAATATCATAATCAACTGAAACATATTCGCCCCAAACACCCATTATTCCATTATCACTTCCAACACGACCCCATGTCTTGATTTCATGACCTGATGGTGCTTTGAATGATGGAGATTGTTTCATCTTTGTTTTGTAATCAATATCAATTGGACCTGGTTTGATATCTCCTCCTTGCCATTCTTGTGGTGGTCCTCCAGCAACATCCAAAGCCACTGGCTCTTTTTTGACTGGTATTGGTTTTGCATCTGGTACAATTTGTGCAAGAGGTGTTAGTTCTTCTAATTTTAGATATGCCTCATCCTCTGTAATCTTTTCTATCTTAATTAATGCCTCAACCATCTTGTCTGAAAGAATTGTATTCCTAAGAATTGTATCTGTAATCATTTTGGCAAAATGATCTGCTTTCTTTTTATAATCTTTAATCCATGGTGCATCACCAAATTTTTCCATGGGAAAAATCTGATATATGATATCAACAACTTCACCCGTCACAATTTCAACCGTGACACTCAGATCTATTTTTTCATATCCTTTAGCAAATTTATCAGACATGTTTTCTTCGGTCCATGAATATGTAGCAAAAATTCTATCTGCGTACATATCCATATCAAATGTGTTTTTCAGTCCATCATGAACCGATTGAATTTCAAGTTCTTCATCTAATTTAATTGGTAGACGATAAAGGCCAAGCTTGTAGCCATGTAGAGGATATACGCCTCTTTTAGCCGTTGGTGCCTCCATCGTGTAAACTCGATCTTTTAATAATAATGACATTTCTTGTGCTCTAACATACTTATGCACATTTGACTTAAATATCTTATTAGTACTCAGGCGAGGGCTTGGCTACATGATTTTTAAATACGAAATTGTTTGTAAAGAACGCTTGAAACTAAACAAAGTAGTAATAGTAAGTAAATTTGGCTCGAAAATTTCTGAGGATGCAGCAAAAATGGTGGCAAAAAAACTTTTACTAAAAAAAATTGGGGTTTACACAATTGCGCCAGTTGAAGTTGATGGTTCAAAACAAATTGAATCATTAGAACATCTATCTAAGGTTAAACTTGATTTGGCAATCACACTTGGTGGTGATGGCACAACGTTACGTACATTTAGAAATTTAAGAAATGAAACTCCAATACTGACAATTAATGTTGGAGGAAATAGGGGAATATTATCTGAAATAACTCTAGAAAATATAGATGATGCAATAGACGCTATATACAAGAATAAAATTTGGTTGGATAAGAGAACAAGAGTTGTGGCATCGTGTGGCGGAAAAGAATTTGCACCTGCATTAAATGAAATTTATGTAAATAGGAAAAATCTTACGAAAACTGCTGAATTTAAAATAAAATTCCAGAATGACACAGTTAAACAAAGAATGGATGGGGTGATAATCTCTACACCAAGTGGTTCTACTGGTCATTCATTTTCAATAGGTGGACCATTATTACATGAAAGTCTTGATGTTCTAATAATTACACCAGTAGCACCTGTTCATAGATTACCATCAATAGTTGTCCCTGATGAAAAAATTGAAATTAATTGTTCACATGACTGCAATATAGTAATGGATGCACAAATGATCAAATCAGCTGAATTCGAAGAAAAAATAACAATAAAAAAATTCAAAAAACAAGCAGTTTTTGTAAGACTAAAGAAAAAAGGTTTGAGACAGATGAATAAACTTGGATTTTAAAGTGCTTGATGCAACTGCATTCTATGCTGGAATTCCATTTAACTCACAAGATAAATTCTATGTAGCAACTGATGTCTATGATGAAATTAAGCATATCAAAAAGAATCATGGCGCACTTGATCTTTTACTTAATTCGAAGCGACTAATTATTCAAGAACCAAATCACAAATATTCAAAAAAAGTCATACATACTGCAAAAAAAACTGGCGATCTTAACAGTTTATCTAATGAGGATGTATCTTCAATAGCATTATCATTAGAATTAGGTACGGAATTAATTTCAGATGATTTTGCAGTATCTAATGTTGCAAAACAACTTGGAATAGAAGTTAAACCCATAATGACAGAAGGAATTAAGATTATTGGAAAATGGATTCGATATTGTTCTTCATGTGGAATAAGTTCTAATGATTCAATTTGTCCAAACTGTGGAAATAAATTAAGAAGAAAATTAGTTTCAAAGAATTAAGAATCGTGTAATGTCTTTTGATTTGATGATTTTGTATGTTTACTTTTTCTTTCTAACATTTTTTTTATTTTTTTTGCACGAGATTCGCCCAAACCTGAAATCTTTGAAAGATCTTTTGTGGATGCAGATAAAACTTTTAGAGGAGACCCGAATTTTTCAAGTAATCTTATAGCAGTTTTCTCTCCCACCCCAGGTAAGCTACATAAAACTGATAATTGCTGTTTTTGTATATCGTTTGATTTTCTTATTTTTTTTAAAAGTGGTCCTTTGATCGAATCTTTTCTTGAACTTAATGCTACCAATAATTTGGCCGTATGTGAGGCATTTGGTGTTGGTATAATTGGAATCTTAAATTCAACTGCTATAGTAGACAATGCACCATAAAACACTAATGGATTTTCAGTTATTGTTTCTATTTCATCAACATTCCCTTCTAATAAAATAATTGGAAATTGAAAATGTTCTTTTAACCTATTACACTGATCGAATAATCTTCCATCAAAAATTGAAGATATAAAATCACTAATACTTTTTCTTTCTACGACTGTTTCATGTGATACAATGTAATCACCAATTGGGAGTCTTTTTACCTCTACATTAATTCCTATTTTTTGTAATAGTTTTGGTATTCCGCTTTTTCTTTCTCTTTCATCAATGATAATACGAAGATCTTTTATTCTCACAAAAATTATAATATAATATTGTTAATATCTTGTTGGAATTTTAGGATCTAGCCTAATCCTAGTTTTCTTAGCATGCCTTGCATTTGTCTACCTTTTGATGCTTTCATCATTGTCTTAGAATTTTTATAATTTTTTAACAATTCTTTTACCTCATGCTCAGGCCAACCTGATCCTCTTGCAATTCTTTTAATCCTTGATGCGTTTAAGAGATCTGGATCAGCCTTTTCATCTTTATTCATACTCTGAATAATGTATCTCCATTTATCTACTCGGTCTTCCATCTGGTCAAGTTGATCTTCCTTAACCATTCCAGACAATCCTGGCATTGTTTCCATTAGATTCTGCAGTGAACCCACTTTAGTAACTTCTTCTAATTGATAATAGAAATCTTCCATATTCATTTTTCCACTGGATATTCTTTTTAGTCGAACCTCATCTGCTTCATTCTCAAGTCTCTTAGCTAAATCAAGAACAGCCTGAACATCACCCATTCCTAACAATCGACCTACAAATCTTGTTGGTGAAAATTGTTCTAAATCGTCAATTCGCTCTCCTGTTCCAACATACATTACTTGTGCACCAGTAGCAGCAGAAGCTGCTAATGCACCACCACCTTTTGCGGAACTATCTAATTTTGTAATAACAATACCGCCTACAGGTACAATTTTGTTAAATGCATCTGCCTGTGAAAAACATTGTTGACCGATAGTGCCATCGATAACTAGTAGTGCAAGATCTGGGTCTGATACTTTACTAATTTGTGTCATTTCTTCCAAAAGATCTTTTTCTTCCTTGTGTCTACCAGCTGTGTCAATCAGTATTATATCCAAATTGGAGTTTTCAAAATGCTTCAATCCTCTTTTCACAATATCTGGTGAATCTTTACTGCTCTCATCACCAAACACCTCCACATTTGATTTTTCACACATGGTTCGTAATTGCACCAATGCACCTGGTCGATATGTGTCAGCCCCAATAACTCCAATACGATATCCTTGTCTGGTGAGAAATTTAGATAATTTTGATGTGATAGTTGTTTTGCCACTTCCTTGAATGCCTAACATTAGAACTTTGTTAATTTTTCCTGATTTGAAATGAAATTCAGTGTCATTACCAAGTAATTTTGATAATTCATCATATAGAATTTTTACAATGTGATCTTTTCTAGAAAGACCTGGTGGTGGAGTTTCATTTAATGAACGCTCTTCTAGATTTTTTGTGATCTCTAAAACCAGTTTTACATTTACATCTGATTGTAACAATGAACGTTGTACATCTTTGGCTAACTCTTTGATTAATTCTTCATCTATGCCAGAAGAATTTACAATTCTTTTGATTGCTGAGCGCAATCCATTTTTGAGATTATCAAGCATTATTCTCTAATTCAGCCTCCACTATTTCAAATCTTCCTCTTACACCATCCCAAATTTTATTTGAAGTAATAATTTTAATCCTTTTTTTGAAGAGTGGGCAATTTATCACAAAAGTTTCTGCCTCACCACCTTCAAAATTTAAGTTAAATTGAAATTTTTTACTCAAACTTTTTAGTTCATTTAGTTCCGAATATCCTATTTTTTTTCCAAGCCACGATTCATCTAAACCTTCTGAACTTACACTTGAAATGATAAATTCAAAATTATTATCTAATAATTCATTCATATATGATAACGCATTTTTTTGCCAAATTGGTGAGATTAGTTGTAACCCATTATTTTTACAAAGTGATTCAAATTTATTTTTCTGATACTCACTTAAAATACCACCATGTATTATTCCTTCAAAATCAAATGTTTTTTTTGCTACTTTAATTAATTCGTCTAATTTAGATTGTTCCATACTAGGTTCATTTGTATCAAAATATTGAATGATTTGAGGAATCTGCATTGATTTGGATTGTATTTTTGTTTGAGATATATTCGGAAAATGTAGTAAATGGCTTTCATCTGATTTGGGTAATATCGTGAATAAAACTTTTACATCATGCTGAGATTTTTTTGCATCGTATATTGCATAAGTACTATCCTTCCCACCTGAAAAAAATGCTGCTAATTTCATAGTATTAATTGAGATTTGGATGCTTCAAGACTCATAATCTTCATCAAAATTCAGATGGCTTTTCCAAATATCATTAGCATCCAATTTAAGATGTTTTTATTCGCATTATTTTTGTTCTTCCCATCACGTTCCAGTATTCAATATCTTGACCCTGTTCTAGCTTTCCTTTTACTTCATCATCAATCATATCTATATCAGTTGTTTCAAAAGTTTCCGAATCCATTACCTGAATATCAGAACCTGTCATAGAGATTATTTGGCCAGCCCTTTTGTCAATTAATGGTACATGAACCTGCATACTAACAGGTCCAACATGTGGTCTTTTTGCACCATCAAAAACACCAACTCCAACGATTCTTGCCTTGGCAGCACCATGTTTTCCAGGTTTACTTGTATCATATTCTGAAATTCTACATGGTTCACCAGTTGGCTGATCACCTACCGGTAATAGAATGTAAGAACCAATTTTTAATGAACCTAAATCAGATGGTTTACTCATACTGATTAAAATTTTTGAGGGCTATTTACCTTTTTTTATTTAAGTTTCTCAAGAATTGAAAAGCTAACAAGATTATTCATTACAATTCCTTTTCGACATATATCACGCCTTGTTTGTTCACAGTATTTGTTATCACTTTGATGACTCTTCTTACTGGCAATTTCAAAGAAAACAATGTGATCGCTATAAGGAAATGTAAATTTTGGTGGTTCATTAGCAAAGAGTTCTAGATTACCAAATGCTGAAATACCAATTTTGTCTCGTATTGCAGTATATGATGCAACGTCAAACAAATCTTCATCAGAATCACCATACTCTAGATAATAAATTGATATGAAATTTGTCTGTTCTTGTGTTCCGCGTTCAAAAATTACATCTTTTATATTAAACATAAAAATTGGTTGCTCTTGAATATTATTTGAGAAATCTTTCTGAATCTTTTGATTATTTTTGAATTTTGCAAGTATAAAATGATTAACAGGTGATGAAAAATATGGTTTGCTATCTTCAGAGAAAGTTGCCGTGACAAAAAATAATGAATCTATATTCCTTGAATTCACCCACAAGTCTTTTAATTCAATTGAGCTATGATTATGTAAATAAGGTACACAAACATATCCGTTAAAACCATTCTGCAGTTTTACCATAAACTTCGTTAATCAAAAAGTATTTAATTTTTCGGAAATATATTCCAAAACTAAAGTTAATAATACAAAACAATCACAAAATATTAGTCCCCACTTAGCTCAGCCTGGTAGAGCTTCCGGCTGTAGTTGTCGGCTTAGGGCTGAAAAACAGTAGTCTACTAGGCATACAGAAACCGGGTTGTCGAAGGCTCAAATCCTTCAGTGGGGACCATTTTTTAGATAATTTTTATGGGTTGATAACAGCGCGGCCTAATATTTTTCTATTTTTTAGATCGTCCAATGCCGTGGTTGCCTCATCTAATGTGTAGTGTTTTGAAACAATAGGATTGATCACTCCACGTTGTGCAAGTCCAATTAATTCTACCATATCATTATAGCTTCCTGTATATGCACCCTGAATTGTTATTGCTTTCAGAGGTACAGATACTAATGGAAGTTCAACTGAACCTCCAAATAACCCAACAAGAATTAAGTTTCCACGTTTTCGAATTATTGAGAGGTTCATTTTTACTGTTGGTGGTGCATTTACAAAATCTACTATGCTATCTACGCCTTTTTCGTCACATATTGTCATGATTTTTTTTACTGCATCTGATTCCTTGGTATTAATTATATGATTTGCACCTAATTCTTTTGCTGAATTTAATTTATTATCATCAAGATCAACACAAATTATGTTAGCCTTGGTTAATGCACTAGCAATTTGAACTCCCATTAAGCCAAGACCACCAGCACCAACTATCAAAATATTCTCAGGATTATTCACTAGAGCTTTTTTTATTGCAGTAAATGCGGTAAGTCCAGAACATGCTAATGATGCGGCAACATCTGGATCAAGATTATTAATTTTAGCCAAGAATTTTTTATCTGGAACCAGAACATATTCTGCATATCCTCCATTCTGAAAAACGCCTAATGATTTTGGTGATTCACACAAGTTTGTATCACCATTTTCACATGTTTTACATTGACCACATCCAATCCAAGGATAAACTAGAACCAAATCACCAACATTTAGATCATCTACAGTATCACCAATTTCATCAACAGTTCCAACAACCTCATGACCAGGAGTTACTGGAAATTTAACACCTCTATCTGTGACTTTCATAAATCCATCACCAGTATCATAACCACCTTCCCATAGATGGAGATCACTGTGACAGACACCTGTTGATTTTACTTTAATGGTGACCTGATTTCCACTTGGTTTTGGTAAATTTATTTCATTAATCGCTAATGGCTTATTTGGTTCAATTATTTGAGCAGATTTCAACAGTTTTGATTTTTTACATAATAATATAAGAGTTGACTGAGTGAGACAAAAAAATAGAGCCCCAAGATATTATTATATGAAAAATTCTTTATTTCATGAATAAGGAAGAAACAAAGGCAGAGATTTCTAAAGTACCGATTAACATTCTGTTTGATCCAGATGGTGTAAAGAAAAAAGATGTCTGGGAAATTGATTTAATTTCAATTCTTTCAATGTTGTTAAATATATTAGAAAAGGCTGATAAGAAGGATCTAAGAATTGCTGGAATGGCAGCTCTATCATCATCATTAATTTATAGAATGAAAGTGGAAAACATTTTTGCACTTCAAAAGGCGGCAATGGAAAATAAACCAATTAGACAAAGATCAGATATTGATATTCAAATGTTGGATATTCCTTATAGGCATGAATCAACATATCCAGTGTCTTTAGATGAATTATTAGATTTGTTAGAAAATCTTATTGGTACTATTGCAAATCCTAGAGAACGCAGATCAAACCAATTAAAGTTTGATCCTGTTGAACCACCAAAATTCAAAGATTATATGAATAATCTTGAAAATATAATTGGCCAATATCAAGATCTAATATTAAAAAAACTTGAAGATAATGGTACAACATTGTTAGGAACTATTACAAAAGATCTTAGTACTACTGATTCAATTCGATGTTTTTTCGCAATATTATTTTTAGCAAGAGATGAAAAAGTGGATTTAGTACAAATCGACGATGATATTACAGTCACATTAATCAAAGAATAATTCACAAATTGATCAATGATATATGAAGGAAGATTTTAAGTCAATTTCCTATGATTTTTAATATTGGTAAAAATATATGATGAAAATGAGTCTACTGCACGATTAGAATCTGCACTATATTCAGCAGGTAGACCATTAAGTATTGAAGAGTTAATTCGAGCCTCAGGCACAGAATCTCGAACAAAAACATTGAATTTGGTTGAAAAATTAATGCATAAAGCAAAAACTACGTTCAAGGCAATAGAAATAGTCACTTTACCAGATGGGTCATACGTTTTTCAATTAAAACCAGAATATAGTTCATCTATTGGTAGACGTTATGCATCAAAACCAATTTTACCAAAATCCACCCAAAAGACATTGTCATACATTGCGTATGAACAACCAATTACAAGTAAACAGTTGGTAGAAGTAAGAGGAACTGGTGTGTATTCACACCTTAAAGAATTAGCACAATTAGATTTTATTGAACATCAAAATGTTGGCCGTTTAAAAGTTTACAATACAACTGAAAAATTTAAGAAATATTTTGGTGTTCAGGGAGATGATGATACACTGAGACAAAAATTATTTAAAAAAGTTAGAACGCGAAATACCACTAAAATAATTACACCACCACAAAATGGTCCATGATAGTGTGTATATCTTTTAAAAATTTGCGTTTTGTATAAATTAGAGTGTATTAGAAACATTCTATGAAAAAATCAGTAGAGGGTATGAAAACAAGTAAAATAACTGGTGGTGCTAGGCATCCATTAAAGGTAAGACAGAAATTTCAAATCGATAGATACCCAAATGAAGCGTTGCTTGGTGATCAGCAAACATCAACAAGAAAGACAAGAGGAAATAATAGAAAAACTGGTTTAAAAACAGTTAGTCATGTTAACTTGGCATTACCTGATGCGAAAATAAAAAGATCAAAAATTGTTAAAGTTTTAGAAAATCAAACCAATAATGACTACCAAAGACGTGGTGTGATAACAAAAGGTGCTATATTAGAAACTGAAGATGGTAAGTGTAAAGTTGTGTCACGACCAGGTCAATCTGGCGTCATTAATGCAATTTTAGTACAGTGATAGTATGAAAGATTACGAACATGTCGTAATCTGGCTTGATTATTTTAATAAGACATTACCAAGAAAAAAAGGAAGAAGACTTTCAAAAGAAAAATGTATTTTTGATCCATCATTGAAAGAATTGATTGATGCGACAAAAGCTGCAGGCCTAGAACCAACTGAAACAGAAGACCAAGTTAGATTTCCAAAAAGACCATATGTAAGATCAGGATATATTGTAGTTGAAAAAAAATCAACCAAATCAAGCATTATGAATAAAATTTCAGAAAAACTAGTTTCCAAAAGAACGAAGGATTCAAAAAAATAATCAAAATAGCTCATAGCTAAAGTTTTGTTGACAGAACTTCATGATAAGAAAAAGAATCACTGAATAATAATTGCAGGAGGTAGGTGAAGTATTGCATATTGCCAATAGTGGCAGAGTCATAGTACGGCTAAGTAAAGAGATCAAAGAAGGTCAAATTCTTTGTGATAAAAACAATCAAAAGATTGGACGTGTCACAGAATTAATTGGGCCTATAAGAACTCCCTTTGCATCAGCAATACCACTAACAAATAATCTAAAAAAAATTAGTGGTACCAGAGTATTTTCACCAGAACAAACTCCTGTAATGAAAAAAAACAGGAGAAAACGAAATAGATGAAAACATTAGAAATAGAAGTTTGCTGTCCTGAATGTGAATCTACTATTGTGGATGATATTCAAAGCGGTGAACGAATTTGTTCAAACTGCGGCATTGTTGTAGATGAACAAATGGCTGACTACGGACCAGAAACAAAGGGTGCTAATCTTGTTGATAAGATGAGGTTAGCCAGAGCAACAGGGCATACTACATTTGCTCAACATGATATGGGTATCGCAACTGAAATATCTATTGGAACCACTGATTACAGTGGAAAGAAAATCAATAGTACTATATCAAGCCAAATGCAAAACCTTCGAAAGTGGCAACAAAGAGTTAGAGTGACTAGTCCACGAGAGAGGAGATTAACAAATGTATTGGGAAAAATCACTGAAACATGTGAAAGTTGTGGTCTTTCAAAAAATGTTATTGAGACAGCTTCAAAGATCTATCGAAGTCTGGATGGAAAAAATATTGAAGTTAAAGGCAAGTCTGTGATTAGTATTACAGTTGCTGTAGTCTATTTAGCATGCAAACAATGCGATGTTGTTCGTTCGTTAGAGGAAATTTGCAGAGAAGTGTGTATAGAAAAAGATGTCAAAGCAAAATCAAAACTTGCTGCAAAATACTATCGAAATCTAGTATTAGAAATGGGACATGAAGTTACACCAACTCTCACCATGGACAAATACATCTCTAAAATTGCAAATCTGACAAAAACGGATGTTCGTGTTGAACGTCTTGCCCTAGAAATTGCAGAAAAGGCCCAAGTTGAGGGTATTACAGATGGTAAGGCACCTAACGGTATTGCGTCTGCTTACATGTATATTGGTTCCATACTGTTAGGACAAACTGTTCTACAAAGAGATGTATCAACAATTTCTGGAATAACGGAAGTGACAATCAGAAACAGAGTGAAAGAAATTCTTACTACAAATAAGATTACGCTCACCCTAAGACCGATTTTAGCCAATAAATAATATCCCCCCCTTTTTCTTATTTTTTATATTAGGAATAGCTAAAATTAGTCTGGATTATATACTAAACTTCAAAGATTATTGCATGGCAATATTAGAAATAAAAGATCTTCATGTGACTCGGGATGGTAAGGAGATTTTAAAAGGTGTTAATCTAAAAACGGGACCCGGTGAGGTTCATGCAATTATGGGACCGAATGGTTCTGGAAAAAGTACACTAGCTTATACACTTCTTGCACATCCTAAATATGAAATCACTAGTGGTGACATTCTACTTGATGGAGAAAGTATTTTAGAACTAACTGCTGATGAACGAGCAAAGAAAGGACTATTCCTAGGATTTCAATACCCAACAGAAGTATCAGGTGTAGGTTTTTCGC
>Ga0310344_10002074_pt1 | contig 15118 bp, 15 predicted proteins | sample HC15DNA20200_MG_FD_203801 | JGI IMG/M metagenome (GOLD analysis project Ga0310344, IMG submission 203801) | Marine microbial communities from station ALOHA, North Pacific Subtropical Gyre - HC15-DNA-20-200_MG | ecosystem: Environmental > Aquatic > Marine > Oceanic | place: Pacific Ocean: North... | reverse complement strand
AAAAGATTTTCATAAACTGGCACACTCCAACGCCGAAGATGCACCAAACCACTAGCACTAAACATAAGGGCCGCCCCTAATACAAAAACGGCTGATCCGATCCGATCCGCAGTTGAATTACCTCGCAATACCAAAAACACTCCAGCAATAATTGTGAGTGGTATTGCTGTCCGGTGCATCGTGCCTCGCCAACGCGGACGCGGCAAACTAATTGCTCGCCAAACCGAAGGAGAAACATCATCTGATGTCCAAGATCCAAAGCTGGCCGATTCCATTAGAGTCAAAACTAGCCAGTGAAAATTGATCTAAGGGACAAGATCAGCTGACAAATCTTAAGAAGGCGGTCGCAGCCATTGCACTTAGAACTGTCACAACGAAGGGTGCTCGACGCCAAACCGCTAAAATTCCAACCGCCAAACCAATAAGACGTCCATCGAGAACCAGAGAATCTCCGTCCGTAAAAGACATAGTCACAATAATCGCGGAGAATAAGGCAGCCGGAAGCAGACTAGTGACTCTCGCCACTCTGATAGTCAGATGGTCCCCTGCAAACAACCCAACTAACTTAAACAAGTAGGCACCCCCAGAAAGTGCGAGGATAGAAATCCAGCTCATTTACTGTCCGATCCCGATTCCTCGCGTCTCTGAATCCAAAGACCCGGACCAACCGCCATTGCAGCAAGCAGCATCGGAGCGCCCGCTGGAGTAAAAGGTACAACCACGATAGTTATGACTGCCCCCAATACAGCTGTTACCTGACCCGGCCGTGAACGTACGTGCGGCATGAGTAGCGACACAAAAGCCGCGGGAAAGGCAGCATCCAAACCCCACACACCAGGATCTTCGAGCAGACCACCAGCGAGCACCCCGACAACAGTTCCCACATTCCAAAACGCAAATAGCCATAAACCCGTGAACCAAAAAGCATCGCATGCAACCTCCGAATCCTTTTGTGCACTCAACATTGCTGTGGTTTCGTCAATTACAAAATGAGCAGCGAGCGCTCGGCGACTGCGACGAATTTGCAAAACTGGTGCCACGACTGGACCATAAAGAGAGTTACGTGCGGCCAAGAGAAGACCACTTGCCACCGCCGCAAAGGCACTACCGCCTCCCCCAACAACCGAAACTGCAGCAAACTGAGATGCCCCCGTAAACGTTAAGAGTGAAAGTAGCAACGCTTTAAGAAGACCGAATCCTGAGGACTCTGCGAAAACACCAAAAGTCACACCAATAAGGCCGACAGTAAACGATAAGACGAAAGAATCTCGCCGATGATCCTTCACGACACATCCGGTAGGAGGCCAGCCAAAATCTTCACAAGGTCGTACAACTCTGCGGCAGACCCATCAAACACGCCCTGGTCTCCGGCCCCAGGGTCAACTATCTCCTCCCAGGGTTCAGCCTCTACTTTCGCCAAATCAAGAACCGCCACACTTTCGGCCAGCGTGCCAAAAGTCCGCAAATGCCGGACAAGGCGTAACAAGGTGGCGGTTCGATCAGCAGCTTCTGGATAATGGCGTCGTATCCACCTCACGTGACCTGGTTCCATAACCACTATCAAATCAGCAGTTGTCTGCTCAAAGCCGAACTGACGACTACGGTGCTGAGAATCACTGAGACCGTGGGATTGCAAAGCGATACGAGTGCGACTACTCATCGGACGACCTTCAATCACCAGCGTGCCAGCCGAAATGCCGCTATAAGCAGGTGCGAGCTCAACAAACATTCGACGTGCCATCACCGACCTCGCGGCATTACCAGTACACACAAAACAAATGGTCGGCCGCGTATCAATCGTCATAGCACCAGCATCGCCTACTCAACCTGTCCACCGAACCAACGGTAACAACCAACATCTCAACCCCGGCAGTAATACACTGCTCCACCATACGAATGGCAAAAGTAGTTCCAAGCCACAGCACAATCGGAAATACTTCCATCAGCCTTTAATTGTCAAAAATTAGCTGGCGGCAAGAAAATCTGCAGGATCACCAGCTCTCTCATCCATGGCCATGAACCCGAAAGATCCTGGTGAAGGCCATACCAGCTGCGGTCTAAAGTGGTCTCCTGACGACAGATGTCGTATTGGGGACACCCCAGAATATTCCTCTTTGGATTACAGAATCGCAGCTCTCTAACGAGTAATCCTTGTTCGCAGAGTTCATTGAGAAAAGGTAAAAATTTTGCACAACAAACGCCTTTAGGGAACGATTTGACCGACGACGACTTAACAGGTCAGTAACCTCGTACCAACCTTTTGCCGATGATAAGCAGCATCTCCCCAAGATGCGGAAAGCGACCAGCCTCGTTTCAACCAGAGTTGGAGATCGTACTCATTCGTATAACCCATGGCGCCATGACACTGAAGCGCTACTCTGCAAGCCAGATCCACAGCATCTGACGCAACGGCCTTAGCCATAGACACATCAGTGGAAATATCAGCGCTGTCTAAGACTTCACCATGCGATAGCACCCAAGCAGCCTTGTAAACCATGGGTGCGGCAAATTCTAAAGCTATGGCAACATTCGAACATTGATGTTTAACCGCTTGGTTGGTACCAACGGGTTTTCCGAACTGTTCCCTCTCGGCAACATAAGTGACAGTCATATCAAGTAACCGACGACCTACCCCAACTGCTTGCGCAGCAGCAGCTAATGCCCCCCGATCCATTAACTCCTGAACGGCAGATGGATCGCTACAGACAAGAGTGTCCTCGGATGGTAGCCAATCGATTCGGAAGAGACGACGCGTTCGGTCAACACTGCTCTGCACAGTTGCGAAATAGGTACTAGCAGGGATTGCATATACCTCCCGATTAGTGCATAGCAATGCTAGATCAGCCCTATCGGCAGCTAAAACAAAGGCGTCAGTCGGTGATCCCGCTGCCAAAACCGCTGACCCGTCTACGGCTTTGCCCAACCATTCTTCGGCCAGACTTTGCGGGGCATAATGACAAAGGATTGGAATAGCTATTGCTGCATGCTCAGAAACCGGCTCAGGGCAACCGGCATACCCCAACTCTTCGAGTAACAACACCACGTCACAAGTAGACATACCTAGGCCTCCGTACAATTCGGGCGCCAATACCCCCAGAAGGCCGGTTTCGGCGAATATTTCCCAAAGGCCGGGAATTCGCCCATACAACTCCTCACAACTACTTCGTACAGCGGAGGGGGGACACTCGCGAACAAGAACATCCTTGAAAGCGTCAGCAAACAAGATCTGTTCAGGGGTAAAAGCAAAATGCATCAGTTCAGCTATTCCCGCGGTAAACCGAGTACCCGCTCTGCAATAATATTTCGCTGAATCTCATTCGTGCCCGCATATATAGGTCCTGCCAAAGCAAAAAGGTAGCCAGACATCCATAAACCAGCGTCTACAACATCCTCTGAGTCACTGAAAAGCTCACCATGGGAACCGAGTAGTCGAAGAGCTGTGGCATGTAGCTCTACATCTAACTCTGACCAAAACACTTTCATCATCGACGCAGAAGCTCCAAGATCCCCACCGTCTTCAAGTAAGGCTGCTTTCGCAAATGTGTGCCACCGGTAGGAATCAGCAGCAATATATGAGCGGACGATTTCGTCAAGAATCCCGGCATTCACCTCACGTTCTTGAGAAGTTCTGCGATACAGGTTAATGAGGCGTTTAGATGAAGCGAGAAAGCGGCCTGGTGCTCTAAGATTAAGCCCTCTCTCATTGGCAGTTGTTGCCATTGCCACTTTCCAACCCTGGCCTTCTTTCCCCAACCGGTTGAATTTGTCAACACGGCAATCATCAAAAAATAGTTCTGCAAACGCTGGTTCACCATCGAGACGCTCCACAGCTCGACGCTCTAGTCCGGGGCTATCAGAAGGAACCAAAAGATACGACAGCCCATCATGGCGTTCCGAAGCAGGATCAGTACGAACGAGACAAAAGAACCAGTCGGCCCATCGGCCACGAGAACACCAGGTCTTCTGGCCATTTACTACATAGTGATCTCCATCACTAATGGCAGTAGTCGTAATCGATGCCAAATCGCTACCCGAGTTTGGCTCCGACCAACCTTGAGCCCAGATGTGTTCACCAGAGGCCATTTTTGGCAAAAATCGATCACATTGATCTTGTGTAGCAAATTCAAATAAGGTCGGACCCAGCAAGGTAATACCGTTCGTGTTCACGCGGCCAGGAGCACCGGATCGATAATACTCTTCCTCGAAAATAAGCCACTCCACCAAACTGGCACTTCGGCCTCCATATTGCACTGGCCAATTAACAACTGACCATTGGGAATCATAAAGAACTCGCTCCCACTCACGATGGGCCTCAAAACCTCCAGGAGTGTCCATAGACGGCAAAGGTTTGGCTGGAACATTGCGGTTTAGCCACCTCCTAATATCTTCCCGGAACTCCATCTGAGTGGGTGTGAAATCCAAATCCACAACGCTGTACCTAGATCTCCGAAAGATGACTAAGAACATCGCTTGCTTCAGCGACGATCCTCGGAATTAAGTCCGCTACCGAAGGCAACTCATCGATGATCCCTACCCCCTGTCCGGTTGGAAAGATTCCTATTTCAACATGCCCATCCACCATCGCTGCTCGAGTCAGCATGGGGGCATTAGCCGCCAGGGCAACCTGACTCCATGTCAAGTTTTGGGTTTTTTTCATGCGGAGGCCCTCAGTAAAAAGTTCGCGAAGAGAAATAGTAGTAATCCGCCTGAAACGTAGAGCATTCATCAACGCGCGAGGAAAGCGCATGAGCGACGCTCTCTCAAGCCGTCGAATCACCTCTGTGGCAATCACTCGCTGGGGAATTCCATCGATGGCCGTCGTAACGACCGTACCGTTAACCGGAGTTTTGAGATATTTCTCTTTTATAACATCAGGCACTGTGCTCTCCGCAGTAAGAAGAAACCTGGTACCCATCGCAATACCATCAGCACCAAGAGCGAGGGCTGCAGCAAGACCACGACCATCGACAAAACCGCCAGCAGCGATCACCGGCACGTCGACAACATCAGCTACCTGCGAAACAAGTACCGAAGTGGGAACAACGCCAGTGTGGCCACCACCTTCGGCGCCTTGGGCAATAACAGCATCAACTCCCAACTCTTGCACCTTCTCCGCGTGACGACGTGCGCCGATGGTCGGGATAACAACAACTCCCCCATCTTTCAGTCGGTTCACAGTGGCTTGGCCTGGAGCTTGAGCAAACGAAGCCACCCGCACTTCTGATCGCACAAGGTGTTCCACCCTAAAATCAATATCCTCCGCATCTGCTCGCAAATTCACGCCAAACGGGGCATCAGTGTCTTGCTGTACCTGTTCGATCGCACCAACCATTTCGTCAAAGGTCAAGGTGGCAGCAGCAAGAATTCCTAAACCACCTGCATTTGCGGTCGCAACAACTAGGCGCGGCCCAGCTACCCAACCCATTCCTGTCTGAACAATCGGATAGGGAACTCCAACTAGATCACAAAGTCGCGTATGTAATCGGGGAACACTCATGAGATACCGGACATCAATGAAAGTCAGCCTTACGCAGGCCCTTGGGATCAATTACTTCTCGGATTAACTCCAATTCACGAACGGTTGGTAACCGACTCTCCGATATTTCATCCGGTACAAGCAAATCAAAACCAGTAGAGTCCACTATCTCTTCGATACTGCTTCCTGGGTGCACAGACACCACTTGCATTTGTTTCTTCTCATTCTGAAAATCGAATACTCCGAGATTCGAAACCACTCGTCTGATCTCATGATTCTCCCTCACTGATTTGGAGAGACCTTCCACTCTGTCATAACCCGGTCCCGAAACTACATCCACCTTCGGGACGAACGACCGTATCGAGTGTTGAGGCAACCAATACGAAGTCACATGATTCACAAGATTTCCCGGAGCACCCCTGAGACCTAAGAGTTGCGCTTTAGGCTTTCGCCAATCTCCAATCGCAGCTAGGTTCTGATTTCCATAACAATCAATCTGACTCGCGCCCATAACAACGTGACGGCGGCCTGACCATGCAATATCAAAAACATCTCGGTATGGCATCCAGGCCTCAATTAAACGCGGAGCCTCATCAAATCCAACCGGAACAATATTTGCGGCCAGGACCGAAATAGCATCGGTCATAACCATGTCAGGCTCGAAGGTAGCACGGGCGAGACGACCACCAATGATCGGCGTGACACCGATGGGATTGCACAATATCTCGCCGTCACCGCGGAAAACCTCCGCTATCGCAACAGCACAAATCTCATCAATCGTCGACGACTCAACCAAGTGGGATTGGCTCACAGACTGTTTCTCCTAAAGGTGTCAACGGCCTTCAGATAAGCATCATGACTAGGCACATCGATGTAGCGTCGCCGGAAATCCTTCCATGCCTTCTCGTCTCTCGCTGTAGCAGCATATTCTTTCTGAAAATCTTCATCCCGCCCATAGTCCGGTGGGCATTCGGTAAAATGAGCCCCACGGGGCAATTCCACAACCCCATCCACGAATAATCTCGGGACCTTTAGCGTATGAACGGTTCCCTCCGACAAAAGATTCTCAGTTGGAACAATCTTTTCACAGCTCATGAACGTTCTCTTCGATGCCTTAGCAAAAAGATCATCGAAATAAAGATCAGGGCCGAGGAACTGGCCATTACCACCAGTATCAGCCCGATTCATATGCAACAAGGAAACGTCGATATCAAAAGCTGGGATTGCGACAAGTTCCTCATAGAGTCCATCCTCACCAGGGTAAGGTGATCTAACCGTTTTCAAATTGGGGTTCATCGTCAGCATGTCACTGCCAAGACCGGCCCGAGTCGGATAGAAGGGCATACGGTGAGCAGCAGCTAACAAACCCAGATAAAAAGCCCCCTCGTCAAGCTCGGAAACATCTACTGCCGCATTTTGTCGAGCTACTCGAAAGTGAGGCTCAAGGGGAATTGAATCAAGGGTTACAAATCCGTAGACAATTTTGCGGGCTTTGCCAACAGCGCAAAGTAAACCAACATCGGGACCGCCATAGGAAACAATCGTCAAATCCGAAAGTTCGCTACGCGCAATAGCTCGAACCAACGCCATAGGCTTCCGTCGGGAACCCCAGCCACCGATCCCAATAGTCATACCGCTTTCGAGCTCCGCGATAACCTCATCTTCGGTCATTCTCTTGTCAGGCACACCAACGACGGTAGTCAGTGATACCCAAACTGGCCAATCCTAGAAATCACAGTGAAACTCGTAGCCTAATGCTGCAGTTATTGGTTCGCCTTCGTCTAACTGTCAGAGCAGGCTAGCGTGGGTGTTGTGACCTCCTCTGAGCTTTCTCCCACCTGGTTTATCGAGCGATTACACAACTCACTCGATTTCACAGGAAAAGTAGTGCTAATTACTGGCGGCACTCGTGGCCTAGGAAAAGTGCTATGCCGAACCTTTCTAGACGCAGGTGCAGAGGTATTCACCTGCGCTCGACAAATTCCAGACAAGCCAATTACATCATCAAACGGTTCCCGTCAAGCCAGCTTCATAACCGCCGATGTGAGAAATACGGAACAGGTCGAGAAAGTTGTCACAGCGGCTGTCGAGAAAACCGGATACCTCAATGTCCTCATAAACAACGCAGGCGGTGCCCCAACCACCAGACCCGATGCCTCGATGAGTTTCCATGAGAAAATAATCGCTCTTAACTTAACTGCTGCTTTGTCATTCAGCCAAGCGGCACGAAATGCTTTAGCTGACGGCGACGGCGGGGTGATCCTCAACATATCCTCAATCTCAGGTACGCGTCCCAACCCGGGTGGTGTCGCCTACGGTGCCGCCAAAGCTGGCCTGACCAACCTGAGTCAAACTCTGGCCCATGAATGGGGACCGAACATCAGAGTTCTCACAATCAATGTAGGGATGATGATCACAGAAGAAGCAACGGCCCTCTATGGTGACACTGAAAAGAGGCAGGCCATCGGCGACCTTCTAGCCTCCAAGCGAATGGGTGAGCCAGAAGATGTGGCAGACATGTGTCTCGTGTTGGCGTCCCCACTGGCCCGCTGGATGACCGGTACAGAGATTGCTATTCACGGTGGGGATGAACATCCTAGTTACCTTGAAGTACTTAGATCTACTTCTAAGGAAGAGAGTTAGATCTATGCCACCAATTCGCTGCTGGCGATCCCCAAAAGTAGAAGTTCGTGAAGGATCGTTGTCGGGGCGAGGCGTATTTGCAACTGAAGCCATACCTGCAGGTCATGTAGTCGCGGTAAAAACTGGACATGTTGTTAATCGAAATGAGGTATGGCGTCTTACCGATACAATTGGCGACCAAGCACTACAAATCGATGACGATCTTTATCTCTCACCTCGCACCAGCGATGAGGTAGAACAAACTTCCATCAGGATGAACCACTCCTGTAACGCCAACGTCGGCTTCAGAGGCCAAGTTATATACGTAGCAATGAAAAATATTTCACCAGGTGAAGAACTTTGTCATGACTACGCCATGGATCGCACTGATAACTACCAGCTCAAATGCCACTGTGAAGCTGAGATCTGCAGAGGCCTAATTACAGGGGATGACTGGCGTTTACCCGATGTTCAAAAACGGTACGAGGGATTCTTCGTTGAATACGTCGCTGCCAAAATAAAATCCCTGGCTGAGTAGCCAATCCTGAACCAAACCGTCTGGAGACTGTCACCTCCTCTAAGTAAGAATCGTGCTTACTATCTCTACCTTTGTGCTCCCGATCGGGCACAATCATATGATGGCGCCAACCTTCTTAACTGAAGACAAACCGATTTACGGCAAAGTGGAGAGGTTGTCCCCTTTTGTCCGAAGAATTGTGGCCCACAACCCATCACACTTCACCTATCATGGCACTGGCACATTTCTCGTGGGAGCACCAAACAGCGACCGCATCGCAATTATCGATGCTGGACCAAACGACGAATTGCACGTGGAAGCTGTCTTAGAAGCGGTCCGTAACCAAAAGGTGACACACCTTTTGGTTACCCACACCCATCCGGATCACTCTCCCGCCACTTCAACCCTTAAAGAAGCTACCGGAGCGACAACCTTTGGCTTCGGTCCTCACCCAAAAGCAGCTATTCAGACTCACAATCAACTCGAACGTGCGGCAAACAAGAAAGAATCAGAAATAGCTTCCGAAAATGAAGAGAACAGTGGCGATCTAACTTTCGTACCAGATATCGCTATCAAAGATGGCGATTTGATAAGCGGCCACGGTTTCAGATTCGAGTGCATCCATACACCCGGCCATATCTCAAACCACATCTGCTACGCGTTTCTCGAAGAGAGAACTCTATTCTCAGGTGATCATGTTATGGGTTGGTCGACTTCCGTTATTCCCGCACCGGATGGAGATATGAACGACTATCTAGCGAGCCTAAACCGACTCATCGGTCGCAACAACAGCTGCTACCGGCCAACCCATGGTCCTCCGATCCACAATCCCGACCCCTACGTAAAGGCGCTAGTAAGACATAGAGAGAAAAGGGAGCGTCAGATATTAGATACTCTTTTCGGGGGACCCAGATCGATCGAAACAATTGTTTCTCATCTATACGCTGATATCAGCGAAGACTTGCACAAAGCCGCTGCCGCCTCAGTACATGCCCACCTAATTTCATTAGAGCGAAGTGGGCAAGTGACACACGAAAACAACCAGGACCAAATACCTCTTTGGGGACTTGCCTAAAAGATCCGACTACCGAATTACGGATGCTGGCTAGACACTGAAACGACCTCACCAGTCATATACGAAGACAAATCGCTGGCCAAAAATACCATCACGTTAGCTATCTCCCAAGGTTCAGCAGCACGACCAAAAGCCTCTTGCCGAATAAGCTCATTCAGTAACTCTTCACTACTCGTACTGGCGAGATAAGGATGCATAGCAATTGACGGAGCTACACAATTGACCCGGACTCCGTACTCAGCGACTTCGAGCGCAACACAGCGGGTAAGAGCCATGACGCCGGCCTTTGCCGCGGCATAGTGAGCCTGACCAGTCTGGGCACGCCAACCCAAAACAGAAGCGTTGTTCACAATAACGCCTGCCCCACGCTCAGTCATTTTTTTCAAGGCCGCTCTCGTGCAACGCATGGTCCCTGTAAGTGTCACATCTAAGATCCGGAACCACTCATCATCGGCCATGTCGACAAGATGCACCTCACCGCCCAACCCAGCGTTATTAATCAGAATGTCAACCTTCCCATAAGTCTTGACCACTGATTCAAAAAGATTTTGGACATCCTCTTCAACCGTAACATCACAACGGACAGCTAAAGGCTGCTCACCAAAAATACCCTGAAATGATTCAGCTGCTTCTGCCAAACGAGTCTCATGAAGGTCAGAAAGTACAACCGTCGCACCCTCTTCAATACACCGCTTTGCCGCTGCATTTCCAATACCCGCGCCGGCGGAAGCTGTAACAATCACGACCTGATCCTTCAGCAGTGACCGGCCGACAGGATAACCAGGTGGGCCAACCACTACCCGGACTCCCCAGCACCAGTATTCCGGTTTTCCATCTCCTGCATACGCCGCTCAAGGTCTCCGAACATCGGCATTTCCTCATCCCCAATGGTAGAGGGTAATCGTTCGGCAATCTCATCGACGGTAAAGACTCCATCGTTCTGAGCCCACATATGGCGGAGTTCGGCCGGCTGATTCCAAACTGCAATTCGGCTTCCAGTGCACGTATAGATCTGAGCTGTTATATCTCTGCTGGCATCAGAAAGAAGGTACACGGCTAAGGGAGCAATATCTTCAGGATCGCCAGCCTCAATCTCAAAAGGAACATTCTCCGAAATTCGAGTAGTGGCTGCAGGAGCTATACAGTTAGCAGTGACCCCGTAGCGGCGTAGGGCAAAGGCGGCACTGCGAGTCAAAGACACGACACCTCCTTTGGCTGCCGAGTAATTCGCTTGGGCCGTCGACGCTACAAATGCCCCGGAAGTAAAACCAAGCAGACTTCCACCTCCTTCCTGTTTACGCATGACCGCGGAGGCAGCCCGGAACAAAGTGAAGTGGCCTTTCAGATGAACAGAAACAACGTGGTCAAATTCCTCTTCTGACATGTTGAACAACATTCTTTCGCGCACAATGCCAGCTGCACAGGCAACCCCATCAACACGACCCCAGGTGTCAACCGCAGTGTCGACAATCTGCTGGCCAACTTCCATTAACGAAACATCCCCAGTGATGGCAATCGCCTCAGCCCCTACCGACTCGACCTCAGTGACAACAGCCTCAGCCACTTCACTCGAGGGCTCCGAACCATCTATTCTCACCCCGTAATCAGCAACGACTATATTGGCGCCTTGAGCTGCGCAAGCCAGCGCGATACCACGACCAATACCATTGCCAGCACCCGTGACAACAATCGTCTTATCCGAAAGGTATCCAGCCACTAGACCTCCATCTCAAGTGAGTTTCCGACCACCCCTCAGATCACAATACCTTGGACAACAGCAACGAACGCAATGCTTCCACTAGAGAGAGGCTCGCCGTAGCCATACATGCCAGCTAACTTTGTTACTCAACTCCGCTCTGACAAGGTGATTAGACAACCGATGGTTCATATGGATAGACAAAGCCCGCACCAAGTTTGGGATCACCATCAGTCACCTGATTCAACAACAGACATTGTTCCCGCCGCAACCGTGGTCGTACTTCGTGATAATGCGGAAGATATGGAGCTACTACTACTGAGAAGAAGCGCCAAGGTGGTCTTTGCCGATATGTGGGTTTTTCCGGGCGGCAGAATTGAAGAAATTGACATTGTTCCTGGAGATGAGCTTGCAACCGCTGCCCAAGCAGCAACGCGCGAGGCAAAAGAGGAGACGCAACTTAATCTCAACCCTGAGACTCTTGTCTGGTTTTCACATTGGACACCACCAGCAATCACCCCAAAACGTTTCTCTACCTTCTTTTTTGCAACGGGCATTAGCACTAAGAACAGTATGGATATCGTGGTTGACCAAGCCGAAATTACTGACTATGTCTGGCTACCTCCGGCAAGAGCACTAGAACTAAGAAACGCCGGAAAATTAGAACTCGCACCACCAACCTGGATGACATGCAACCTGCTTTCACGCTGGAATTCCGTGGAAGCTTCACTCTCAAATTTGGAAACCAAAGATCCGGAATTCTACGAAACGCAAATCGCTCAATCTGAGGGAAAACCCATAGCTATGTGGGTAGGAGACGCTGGATACCTATCGTCTGATCCATCGATCCCGGGCCGACGCCACCGACTAACGATGGGCAACGATGAATACATCTTTGAACACACCGAAACCTGAGTTTCCTTCCAATAATATTGAGGTTGTGAAGGAAACCATTTTGAATGGGCTTACATTGGCTGAAGTTGATGAACGGATACTCGATGGCCGTATCAACAAGGTCCCAGATGCACCGGTCCGGACAACAAGTCAGATTCTACGGGCCAATATCTTAACTCCCGTCAACGGAATCATGGCAACCCTTTTGGCAGTCATCCTGGTAGCAGGATTCCCTGGAGATGCACTCTTCGCCGGAGTTATCTTCTCCAACAGCGTTATCGGAATCGTACAAGAGCTAAGGGCCCGAAAGACTCTAACTGAGCTTGCGGTTCTATCTGCCCCAAAAGCGCGAGTGATAAGGGCTGGCGTGACTTCCGAGATAGAGGTTTCTGAAGTTGTAGCAGACGATCTACTCGAACTTGCTCCAGGTGATCAAATCGTCGTAGATGGCAACGTTGTCGATGCAGAAGGTCTGACCGTGGATGAGTCTCTACTCACCGGTGAGGCAGACCCCGTCACCAAGGAGGAAGATGACGAAGCCCTCTCAGGAAGCTTTGTCTCCTCAGGATCTGGCTATCTTAGAGCCACTCGAATAGGAGCAGATGCCTACGCTGCGACACTAGCCGAAGAAGCCCGTCGCTTCAGCCTCTCCAATAGTGAGCTCAGAGGTGGAGTGAATACAATTCTTCGCTGGCTAATCGTGATTATTCCACCTGCCGCACTTCTCCTTCTAGCGCGTCTAGTAGCGGAAGAAAATCTTTGGCAGGAGGCCCTTCGTGGGACAGTTGCCGCCTCCGTTGCGATGGTACCAGACGGCCTTGTTCTTCTCACCAGCTTGTCCTTCATCGTTGGTGTAATAGCACTTGCTCGCCGCCAAGCTCTTGCTAAAGAACTGTCCTCAGTGGAACTACTAGCGCGAGTCGACGTCCTGTGTCTTGACAAAACCGGAACAATCACAACCGGCGACTTCTCATGTGTTGGGATGGATCTACTCGGTGAAATAACTGCCAACGAAGTAGCCAAAATACTTGGTGGGATGGCTGCGTCGGATCGAAAACCAAACCCAACACTCACAGCTATTGCTAAGGCCTACCCAGATCCTGAATGGAACGTGGACACCGCTCTACCTTTTTCCTCGTCTCGAAAATGGGCTTCAGTGCACTTCAAAAACCACGGCCTCTACCATCTCGGCGCGCCAGAAATTCTTTTACCCGAAAACACTCAAACCAGAAGAAAGATTGCCAAAGAAGCATCCAACGGTCGACGAGTTTTAGCACTTACAAAGAGTGTTTCAGAAACTTTTGATTTACTCGAAGTTTTGCCAGCCGAACGTGAACCTGTGGCTCTCGTTCTTATCGAAGACACAGTCAAACCGGATGCCCAAGAAATACTCAAATATTTCACCGAACAAGGTGTGAATCTCAAGGTCATTTCTGGAGATCATCCGACAACAGTTGCGGCCGTAGCACGACGGGCAGGAATTCCCAATGCCCAAGTGGGTATTGATGCCCGAGAGTTACCAGAAAAAGCCGCGGAACTCGCAGAAGTAGTGGAGAGAGAGACAATCTTCGGTCGGGTAACACCCCACCAAAAACGATCAATCATCAAGACCCTCCAATCCGAAGGGCATACGGTTGCTATGACCGGTGACGGTGTAAATGACGTGCTCGCATTGAAAGACGCCGACATGGGCATCGCTATGGGATCTGGCAGTGAGGCCACCCGTGCCGTCGCTCAGTTGGTTTTGCTCGACAACCAATTCGGCACTTTACCTAGGGTGCTCTCTGAAGGGCGGAGAGTAATTAACAACATTGAGCGAGTCGCAAACCTTTTTATCACGAAAGCTACCTACGCCGTACTACTCACGGCCCTCGTTGGCCTTCTTGGAGCGCCATTCCCTTTTCTGCCTAAACAGCTCACGCTCATAGGTACATTTTCGATTGGTGTTCCAGGCTTTTTCCTCGCCCTGGAAGCAGATGCTTCACTGGTCCGACCAGGATTTCTATCAAGGGTTTTACGCTACTCACTTCCGGCAGGAGTACTAGCTGGAATCGCGACTTTCACCTGCTATGAGTCAGTCAGAGCCGGGGAAGCCAGTCTGGCTGAGGCTCGGACAACCGCCACAATGACTCTTCTAACGCTTGGCCTAATAATTCTACTCAGTATCAGTCGGCCTCTCCGCCCCTGGAAGTTAGGACTCGCACTAACGATGGCCTTTTCCTACGTCCTAGTCATGACCCTAGAAGCCGGTCGCAATTTTTTTGAATTGGATTCTCCTCCAACTTCAGGATGGATAATCGCCGCCACCTGTGCCATTGTCGGTGGATTCGCTATCACTATGGTCCCCCGTCTGGTGGACAGATCAACAAGGTAACCGATAGGTCAGGAATCGCCGGGTCACCTTATCGAAGCAGCCAACGCAGTCCAGAACCTAAAGCGCCCCATGTGGCATAAGTCCTCGCTACCAGTCTTAACTCCTAACCGACGCTTTATCTGCACCAATCACAAAGCCAACTAATAACTCCGAGCTCGTGCCAAAGCTGCAGCGGCCCGCTGTGCCGCCACTTGTCGACGGCCAATAATTGGAGTAGTCGGAGCGAAACCGGCTGTGGCACGTTCAGATTCTGACTCACCACCCCAAAAACCTAGCTCGCGATTATCCCGCGCATACTCCTTACAGAGGTCAGCCACGGGGCATACAGAACAAATCCGTCTCGCCTTAGCCTCACGACGCACCCTAGCCTCAGGGCGTTCTGCGAATGGAGCGAAAAACAAAGTGCTCTTTCCCCGACACTCACTTTCTTCAACCCAGTTCATCGGATCGCCGTTAGGACCGGG
>Ga0310344_10002073_pt1 | contig 15119 bp, 10 predicted proteins | sample HC15DNA20200_MG_FD_203801 | JGI IMG/M metagenome (GOLD analysis project Ga0310344, IMG submission 203801) | Marine microbial communities from station ALOHA, North Pacific Subtropical Gyre - HC15-DNA-20-200_MG | ecosystem: Environmental > Aquatic > Marine > Oceanic | place: Pacific Ocean: North... | reverse complement strand
GCAATTTTATGCCCAACTATAATCGTACCATTTTTTAGAGTTACTTTATGTCGAAGTACAGGGAGTTTTAATATGTCAAGAATATCTTCATCAAGTTCAGGCAATCCTTTTTCGGCAATATCATAATATCTTACAATACCTTTAAGTGAGTCAATCTGGGTTTGAAATAGAGTCAGATTTGTACCAAGAGCAAAAAATAAAGAATCAGATTCTCCTTTTTGGCTAGCAATACTATCAGTTATGCTTAAAGATAGTCCAGATATACGATCTTGAATTGAGGAATCTGTTTGTCGAATTATAACTCCTATGGAATCGGCTACTTGTGTCTGTTCTAGTCTAGCTGTATCAAGTTTTGCACTCAATTCAGCAATTTCTGATTTACTCTGGTTTAGATCATTAGTTAGTTGACGCTCTCGCTCAAGGAAAGATTCCATATCTTGTTTCGCTATGCCAAAATCAGCAACAGTTTTTTTCAGTTCATCCATCTCTGTGGTCATTTCTTCTACACTTTTAACTACTTCAAAAAAAAGATCAACGGAGTCAGATTCAAAAATAAAAGTAGAACCCGTTTCAAGACTATCAGGGGGAAGAGGAAGTGAGGATTCTAGTAATCTGAGCTCCTCGATAAGTGATCTTATGTTAGATTCGATGGCACTTTTTTCAACTTCATCAATAGTTTGGTCAGCTGCGCTGGCTGATAGAGAAAGAGAAAATGTTTTGTATTTAGCTTCTGCATTGATTCTTCCTTTACTCATTACAGCGTAAGATTTGCTGTCAGTTGGTAAGTATCCAATAAAAGCATTAAGATCAAAAATCATATCACTGTATGCTGTTTCTTCATTTGATTGCAGTTGAGATATGTCAGAATTTTCATTTTCAGAAATGAGTTCATCTGAGAGGGCTGAAAGTGTAGCGTCAACTCGCGCCTCAGTTAGTTTTAGTAGAGCGGCAATGTTTTCACGAGCACGATTTGCTGTTGGAAAGAATTCTAATCTAGACTGATCTGATTCTTTCTCATTCGTTATCTGTCCAGAAATAGGTTGAATAACAGAAGGACGGGATTGTGGAGAAGACGAACCACCACATGACCAAAAAATTAATGGAACTAATAAGAATGGAATATTCCTAGAGAACTTCATTTACTTATTTTGTTGCTTCCAGTGCTTTTTCTTGTGCAATTAATCCGGCTTCTCTAATCTCTTTCTTATATAAGTCATGTACTTCCAGAGTATATGCTAGTTCAATAATGTAGGGATAGTACTCATAACTATCTGGATCTTCTAGCATAGGTAAGATAGTTTTAAATGCATCAGGATCTTTAAAATTACCAAGGTTGTTTATTGCTTTTATTCGGAGGGATCGGGGCATATCATCTTTCATTGCAATTTCATAAAGAGTTGGTTTAACGATAGGATCATTGAAATTTCCAAGAGCATCTAATAAGGTACTTAATAGTGAATAATAAGAGGCCTGTCCCTGACTATAAGTATCAAGAAGAGCTAGGATAAGACGTTCTTCTTTTACACCTTGCATTGTGCGAATGGCAAAATCTCGAAGTTGTGATTCGATTGAAGGGTCAGTCAACATCTCTACAAACATTTCCACTATTCGTGCATCATCTTTCCGACCAGCTAATATTTCTAAAGCACGGTTTCTGGTTTTTATATCAAGAGTTTCATCTTTGGCAAGAAACACGAGTACGGGTATTACTTTATCTTCATCCATGCTAGCTAATGTATTAGAAACCATAGTTGCGGTGCTGTAAAAAGCGGATCTGCTACGTTCATAAATATCAATTAATGCCATTACTTTATTCTCAGGTTTAACATTTTTTAGACTTTTGAAAGTTGCAGCCTGAACAGCCCTTAGTTTTTCATCCACAGCAAAAATTGATTCCATTAAAGCACCGGAAGCGACCGGATCTTCTTCAAATTCTGATAGAATACTAACGCTAGTCACCATTAGTTCTACATTGATTGCCGCTGCATTTTTCACAAATTCTGCTAGAGCTTCAAGAGCAATTGGATGCTGTGTCTCAGCCATAGCACGCACAGCTGATTTCCGCACATCAAGTTGCTGACTTTCATCTTGATAAATGGCAATAAGCTCTTCTAAAGCACCCATGTCTCCTTGAATGTATGTTACTCTTAATTCTTCAACTGTTTGAGGAGAGGCGTCTTCTATATCATTATTTTTTGAAAAACTATCCATCAGGTTTTTTACTTGAGAGCATCCTGTTATAGATATTTGAATACATCCTAGGGTCACTAATAGAGCTATTCTATTGATTGTTATGTTATACTTCATTTTTTTCCATATCCCAAAGTTTCAGAGTTAACTCTTTTCCATCAAAATAACCATAAGAATAATGTTTTATCCAATCTCCCAGAATTAGAAGCTTACCTTTTTCTAGCGTTATGTCTTTAAGTTGATGATAATGACCCATAATGACATAGTCAATGCCATTATTAATTGCTTTATTAGAATAGTTTTTAAGTTCTTCTAGAACTTTATGTTTATACTCATATGTGTGATGATTATAATCTCCATTCCTAGAAAACATTTTTGCTATAGTATATCCTAAGTCTGGATGGATCCAACTATATATGGAAATAAAAATCCTATTTCTCAAAATATTTCTTAATAGACGATAACCTCGATCCCAAGATAGAATGCCATCTCCATGATTGATAAGAAAATGCTTGCCAGAAATTTCAATTTCAATACCATTAGGGTGAACTTTATCAAAAAAAGTGTCTTTCAGAAATCCTTTTATCCAAAAGTCATGATTCCCTGGTATAAAGTGTATTTTCACTCCTTTTAATTTTGCTTCATTTAGTATAGCCAAGATATCAAAATATGCTTTTGGAATTACATGTTTATACTCAAACCAGAAATCAAAAAAATCTCCAACTATAACAAGAGTGCCATTTTTTTCAATAATATGATGAACAAATTGCTTTAATTTTTTTCTTTTTATCTGTTCACCTGAAGAACCGACAAGGCTCAGATGAACATCTGATATGAAATACAAAGGAATCTTCATGGCGAGGAACTTAGTTTATTGCTTTTCTTCAATCAAATAAAATGTGATAAATAATCTTCTTCAGTTCCTTGACTGTGGATAAATTTCTGCCTATCTTTGTAACCTAACAGTTTATAGTTTAATTAATTTTAATGAATTATTCATTTTTTAACTCACACAAAAGATTAGGTATGAAAACAGTCCTAAAAACAGCACTTTCCCTATTACTGTTTTTGAATTCTATTTATGCTCAAGAATTTGGACAGAATAAGGTTCAATACCGAGATTTTGATTGGCAATTTATTCAATCACCTCATTTTGATGTCTACTTTTATGCTGATGGACAGCCACTTGCTGAATTTACTTCTGAAGTTATAGAGGAAGCCTATACTCAGGTTTCAACATATCTTGATTGGGAGTTGCGTAAACGAGTTTCAATTATAATCTATAATTCTCATAATGATTTTCAGCAAACTAACATTGTTACTAGTTATATGCCGGAAGGTGTTGGTGGGGTTACAGAACTTTTTAAGAATAGAATTGCATTACCTTTTGAAGGTTCTTATGAGCAGTTTAGGCATGTTATACATCATGAATTGGTACATGCTATGATTAATGATATGATTTATGGAGGATCTGCTCAAAGTATTGTTTCAAATAGGGTTCAATTAACTCTACCCCTATGGATGAATGAAGGACTTGCAGAATATCTTTCAAGTCAATGGGACACCCAAGCAGATATGGTAATGAGAGATGTTGCTGTACACGATCGAATACCCGCTATTCCTGAATTAAACTATTTCATGGCATATAAAGGAGGACAGTCAGTTTGGAAGTTTATTGTAGAAAAGTATGGTTGGCAAAAAGTAGGAGAAATTTTTGCTCAATCTAAGAAAAGGCAGGATGTTCAGCGTGGTTTCCAAAAATCAATGGGGCTTGATTTTGAGGGTTTAACGGATCAATGGCATAAATACTTGAAAAAAGAATACTGGCCGGATGTAGCTGGTAGAGACGAGATGGAAGATTTTGCTTTTCAAATTACTGATCATAAAAAACTTAAAAACTTTTTCAACATTTCTCCTGCCCTTTCTCCAGATGGCAGCAAGATTGCACTCATTACTGATCGTAGTGGCTATTCAGATGTTATAACAATTTCATCACGTAATGGTGAAGTATTAAATAGTTTGGTTAAGGGTAATAGGACTCCTGATTTTGAAGAACTAAAACTTTTACAGCCTGGAATTTCATGGTCGCCTGATGGAGAGAGGATTGTTTTAGCTACAAAAGCAGGGGGTAAAGATGCACTTTTTCTTATCAATGCTGAAAACGGAAAAAGAGAAAAACTGACGTTTGATTTAGATGGGATATTTACTGCAGCTTGGAGTCCGGATGGGAATAGAATAGCTTTTGTGGGCAATAAAGGTGAAGCTAGCGACATTTATATCTATGATTTAGAAATGGAAAAACTTGAAAATTTAACTGATGATATATTTTCAGATTCCGAGCCAACTTGGTCTCCAGATGGTAAAAAGATTGTTTTTGTTTCGGACAGAGGGCAAAATCTTGAGACACCCCCTAATTTTAATATTCATGAACATGATTATAGTCAAACGGATCTATTCCTTTTGGATTTAGATTCACGCAATCTTAATAGATTGACCAATACATCGTATAGCGAAAACTTTCCTGTGTTTGCCAGTACTGTAAATATGCTTGCATATACTGCTGATGCTTCAGGGGTATGGAACCTTCATTTACTTGATCTTGATACACAAGAATCTCGTACAATAAGTAATGTGCTAACAGGAATATTTCAACTTAGTTGGTCAAATGATGATCAGAAGCTCATTTTCTCTGCTTACTCAGGTGTAGGTTGGGATATCTATTCAATTAGTAATCCACTCTCTCTTGATACTAAAGAGGTTAGGCCTTCAAATTTTATTAAATCAGGAACAAATGAAGATCCTTTGCAAATTGCTTTGTCAGAAAAAGATTCTGTTGGTGAAAGAATTGAGGTTGAATGGGCAGACAATTCGTTCGCTCGATGGATTTTTGCTCCTGAGTATAATCATTATAACGATGGTATTTATGACTCTACTAATATTCAATCAATAGAACCCTTAGCTATTTCAAACTATAAAGATGAAAATGGAACTTATCTGACTAAGAATTATAAAACGCGGTTTACGCTTGATTTGGTCAGCGGACAAGCTATGTATAGCAACCTTTGGGGTGCTATGGGCACAACTGTTTTTGCTTTTAGCGACATTCTTGGAGACCATCGCGTATACGTTGGTACTGAGATGGTTATGAATCTTGAAAATAGTGACTATTTTGTTCAGTATAGTTATCTTAAGCCTAGAAATGATTTAAATGTAGGAATTTACCATACTTCCAATGTTTTTGGCTCTCAATGGAATTTTCTCCGATTAAGATACCTCAGAATGGATTTGTCCCTTTCTCGTCCAGTAAGCAGGTTTCAGCGATTTGGTGCGGGTCTTACGAATCATTTTTTGAATAACCGTGAATATCTATTAGTAGCATACAATCAATATTCCTTGGCAACAGATGAATCATTAAGGCTCCTTTCTTATTCTCTTAGTTGGACATACGATAATAGCCAGTGGGGTTTTACTGGGCCATCTGATGGCTGGCGCGCAAATGCCCAGTTCACACAAAGTCTAGCGATGCTGGGATATAAACTTGATTTTAAGACACTTGTACTTGATGCCAGACGCTATTTCAGGGTTAGTAGACTTTATACATTCGCTTTCCGAGCTATGGGTGGTTTTAGTCTTGGCGCTAATCCGCAACGTTTTTTCCTTGGTGGTACTCAAAATTGGCTTTTTGGAACAGGTTATACTAATGGAGAGCGTGATGGTTCACGTTGGAATAATGATCAAGATGCAAATATTTGGGATAGCGGAACTGGAAATTATTTAAAAGATCTCTACTTTTCAATTTTTGTATTGCCAGTAAGAGGAGCGAGATTGGTTGAGAAACATGGTACAAAAGTAATATTAACTAATTATGAGTTTCGATTTCCTTTTGTGAATTATCTAGCTCTTGGATTTCCACTAAGAGTAATTCTTGGAAATATTCAAGGTGTTTTATTTGCTGATGCAGGGGCTGCTTGGGATGATAAGTTTAGTTTTATAAGTACTAATAACATTACTGGTGTCCGAGAGTTTGATAATTTTATTAGTTCTTATGGTTTTGGGCTAAGATTGAATATTGGATATACAATTATTCGACTTGATGCAGCTAAAGATTATACGATGCAGGGTAGCTCTAAATGGCAATACTATATTTCTTTGGGCACTGATTTATAAAAATATCATTTTGACTGTTAACGAAAGCCTTGATTTTCCTCGGGGTAAGTATCAATTTAATTCTATTTAAGTGATGTCAAAGGCTTTATCTAAAACTATTTTTCTTTGTTCGGACTGCGGTCATGATTTTTTAAAATGGCACGGTAAATGTCCTAATTGTAAGGAATGGGGAACACTGAAAGAGTTCAATACTCATTCCAACTCTAGTAGATTTTCTTCTACTAGAGATACTTTGGATGCATCACCCCTGATTGCTTTTACAGAAAATTCGAAATCACTAAAAACGGCCACAGGCATAGTTGAATTTGATCGCGTGTTAGGTGGAGGTATATTCTTTGGTGCAATGGTTTTGCTTGGTGGAAATCCAGGGATAGGTAAATCAACGCTTGCTTTACAGATTGCTGGTTCTTTAGAAGGATTATCTCTTTATGTTTCAGCTGAAGAGAGCCCAGAACAGATTGGCTCACGTGGAAAACGTTTAGGAATAAAATCTAAGAATGTGTCAATCATATCAGAAAACCGCTGGGAATTAATTGAAAAACAAGTGGAAGAATTAAAACCTTCCTATATTATTATCGATTCTATTCAAACTATTTATACAGAATTTAATGATGCACTTCCTGGTTCCATTACTCAAGTACGAGAGTGTGGGCAAAAACTTCTAGATCTATGTAAATCAAGTGATATAAGTGTAATAATTATAGCACACGTTACTAAAGAAGGGGTAATTGCTGGTCCAAGGATGTTAGAGCATATGGTTGATACAGTACTATTTCTTGAAGGAGATCCAAGAAATGATTATCGTATGCTTAGGTCTTATAAGAATAGATTCGGTGCAACAAATGAAGTAGGTATTTTTGAGATGGCTGGAAATGGATTAAAGTCTATTGAAAATCCATCGAAAATTTTTTTATCGGAAAGGCAGATTAATGCTTCAGGGTCTACTATATTCCCATCCATGGAAGGTACACGACCAATACTTGTAGAAGTTCAAGCTCTTGTCTCAAACACAAATTTTTCAACACCTCAAAGGAATGTAAATGGTTTTGATCGAAGCAGATTGTCTATGCTTATAGCGATATTAGAAAAGCGTCTCAATATATCAGTTAGTGGCAATGACATATTCGTAAATGTAGTAGGAGGAATGAATATTAATGAACCTGCTGCAGACATGGCCGTTATAGCAGCAATTGCATCTAGTAATAAAAATATTTCTATAAATGCTGAAACTATTTTGTTGGGTGAAATAGGATTGTCTGGAGAACTAAGATCAATAAATGGAATTCAGAATCGACTTAAAGAATCAAATCGATTAGGTTTCAAACAGGCTATAGTTCCAAAGAGAGGAAAAAAAAGCATTGAAGGTATTAAAGAAATTGTTTGTAAGTCAGTTACTGAAGCTTTCGAAGTTATCTTTTAATAATTCTACTTTAAGAATAGAAAGTATGAATTAAAATGGCATTTAAAGTACTTAGGAAAGAAACTAATACTTCCGCTAGAGCAGGTGTGTTAAAGACTTCACAGGGTAAAATTAATTCTCCTGCATTCATGCCTATTGGAACTTATGGCGCAGTCAAAACTTTAACTCCAAAGAATCTAGAGGAAGCTGGTGCCGAAATAATTCTAAGTAATACATATCACTTATATTTACGACCTGGTTTGGATGTCATAGAAAAGGCTAAGGGATTAAATAGGTTCATGGGCTGGAAAAAACCGATACTTACGGATAGTGGAGGCTTTCAGGTTTTTAGCCTTGCTAAATTGGGAAAAATAAATGATGAAGGTGTTTTATTTAAATCAGCTTTGGATGGATCTAAACATTTCCTAACCCCTGAATTATCAATGGAGATCCAATTGAAACTTGGAAGTGACATTATTATGTCTTTTGATGAATGTGTTCCGGGAAGGGCAAATAAAAAAGTAGTTAAAAAAGCCGTGGAAAGAACAACAGGTTGGACTAAAAGGTGTCATGATTATCTAATGAAGAATGATGATCTTTCCTCATCCAACCCACTCTTTTTCCCCATCATTCAAGGAGGAACGGACAAGAAATTAAGAAATGAGAGTCTTGATAGAATATCTCCTTTTTCTAATAGCGGTATAGCAATTGGCGGTCTAGCGGTTGGTGAGGATAAAGAGAAAATGTTTGAGATAGTGGAAGAAATGGATAAAAATATCTCTCAAGAAAAACTTCGTTATTTAATGGGTGTTGGAAAACCAGAAGATATTTTGATAGGGGTATCTTTAGGAATAGATTTATTTGATTGTGTGATTCCAACTAGAAATGCAAGAAATGGTCAGCTTTTTACTTGGACTGGAAGATTGAATATTTTGAATAGTAAATTCACTAATGATCTATTTCCTATATCTGAAGTTTGTAATTGTTACACCTGCCGTACATTTAGTCGTGCATATATTCGGCATTTATTTAAACTTAATGACGTGCTCGCTCTCCATCTTGCAACAATCCACAATGTAACATTTTATCTTGATTTGATGAGTAAAATACGTTACGAAATAGGGCAAGAAAGTTTTACTGATTGGTCAAAAGGTATATTACCTGATTTGATTAGATCTAGTGACTGACGCTCATGTAACTCATATCGATAGTTATATCTATCGAAGGAATCAAAAAGGGAACCTTTCATATTTACTTTTAAAGCGACAACCAAAGAAGAAATATGCGAACCTCTGGCAAGGGGTAGCTGGAAAAATTGAATATAGTGAAACCGCTGTTGATGCTGTCCTTCGAGAAATATTTGAGGAGACGGGATTGAAACCATTGAATCTTTATATCGCGGATCATTTAACTTCATTTTACCAGAGTTATAATGATAAAATTAATTTTGTTCCCGTTTTTATGGCAGAAGTTGATTCTAAAGAAGTTCGTATTTCTGAAGAGCATTGTGATTACCGTTGGGTTAATTTTGAAAACGGACTAAGAATACTTAGTTGGAATCAACAGAAAAAAGCATTGTCCGCAATTAATACGATGTTACAGTCTGAAGATGGTAGATTGGAGTGGTCTAAGGTAAAGTTAGATCAAGAAGAAATCTTAGGAGATACAAAATAGGATAAAACATTGGAAGAATTCTCTTTAGCTATTGCTTTCCAGCCAGTGTTAAGCCATCCTTTGGTGAAAATTTTATTGTTTTCTTCATCGTTCCCTAAATATCCTTTCATTACATTGTGGCCTCTAACGCCCAAAAATCCATAATCACCAACTCCAACCGGATTTCCTTCATCATCAATAATTGACATTTCACATATACTTAATGGTTGACCTATAGGTATCATTCCATTAAATAGATTAATTGATTTAGAGCTAAAACTAGCAAAGCCTGAAAGTTCAGGAATAAAAAACCCAGGAATACCAATATTTTCTTGGTACGAGCTATGTGGAACTAATAAAATTTTAGAATTCGTTGATTTCTGATGATGATATGAAAAGAGAATTTTTGTTTTTTCGGGTAAACCAGTTCCAAGATTGATCTGACATCCTGAATACAGACCACTCATTATAGCACCAGATAGAGTAAGTAAATCATTTGTTGGTTCTGTGCAACCAATTATATCCTTATCAGAAAATTGAAAATATGTGGAAATAGCCATTCCACTAACCATCATGTTATAATGTGATAAAGTCACATCATTACCACAATTATTACTAAGAATTAAACATTCATCTGAAAGTTTAGATTTTTTTCCAATCTGGATTGTTGTTGATTCTTCTTCAAGAGATTTATCAAAAAGGAATGGATCAGCTATGAATACTGACTCTTTTTCATAATCATTCAAGTATACAGTTCCACCAACTTCCCAAATACCAAAAATTTGAATTAAAGATCTAAATTTTCCGTTGTAATTAACTTTTACTCTATCTCCAAAACATATTTTTTGACTACGAAGAAAGTTTGCACACTTACATACTTGATGAAAAAAATCAATAAAAGATATTTGATGGCAATAGTCATTTTCATTAATTATAAGAAAAGTACGATTTCCATATTGCTGTACTTGAGAATCAAGTAGTGATCTAATACTTGGATATGGGATCATTATTTCAGATGAAGGTACACCACTAATTGACTGAGCTGATTCTATATTAGTTGTAAGCTTAAAATCCATTATGAATAATCTATGATAGACTTGCGTACTAATTCATATAAATACCCAATAAAAGTGTATCTATTGATTATGTGTTTTTCAAAAGACTTTACTAATTTTGAGTAGGAAATAATGTTTTAAAAATAAAACTTGTTTTAAGTATTAATGAATTTTGTCTATTGCATTGCAATTTTTTGTTCTTCTAGCATTTTTACATTAAGTAAGATTTAGAAATAGAGATTCTTGAAAAAAATTATTTTATTAATTGTGTTATAAATATCATAAGGAAATTAAAATCATAAGGTAACTTTTTTAGATAACATCAATGAACAATAACAAATTAGAAACTATACTTCAAACTATTGGCGACACTCCTATCGTAAAGTTAAATGAAATTGGGAAAGAGCTCGATTGTACTTTTTATGTGAAATGCGAATTTCTTAATCCTGGCGGATCTGTGAAAGATCGAATCGGTGCAAGAATGCTTGAAGAAGCTGAACGTGCTGGAAAAATTAAACCTGGTGATACTCTAATTGAGCCTACTTCTGGTAATACTGGTATAGGAATCGCACTCTCAGCTGCGGTTAAAGGGTATAGGATGATTATAACTATGCCTGAAAAAATGAGTAAAGAAAAAGAAGTAGTTCTTAATGCATTAGGGGCCAAAATAATACGAACTCCTACAGAGGCTGCTTGGGACGATCCAAAAAGTCACATTGGAGTAGCTAAGGAATTAAATAAAAAAATTCCTAATTCTCATATTTTGGATCAATATACTAATCCTGATAATCCAAATACCCATTATACAATTACTGCTGAGGAAATTTTAAGTCAATTTGACAGTGAATTAAAAATGGTCGTTATGGGAGTTGGTACTGGAGGAACAATTACTGGTATTGGGAAAAAAATAAAGGAGAAGCGTCCCGAAGTTTCAATTGTTGGAGCAGATCCAGAAGGATCAATACTTGGTGGAGGTGATGAAATTAGATCTTATTCTGTAGAAGGAATAGGCTATGATTTTTTCCCCGATGTACTAGACAATACTTTAATTGATAAATACATTAAGACGAATGATAAAGATTCGTTTGTCATGGCACGTCGATTAATAAAAGAAGAAGGTTTATTAATTGGAGGATCTAGTGGGTCATCTGTTTGTGCAGCTCTGCAAGCAGCCACCACGCTAAAAGAAGATGATGTTTGCTTGATTATTTTGCCTGATTCAATTAGAAACTATCTTAGCAAATTTGTAGATGATGATTGGATGAAAAAAGAAGGATTTAATGAATAGTCATCAATAAATTTTATTTAGAAGGATTAAAATAATTATATTATTCCTTATTCAAGAAAATCATTGGGGTTTTTACTAAAAAAGGAGTTTTCATGAAGTTTGATACTAAGATTGTACGAGCAGAAATAAAGCCTGATTCAACAACGGGCTCTATTGTTCCGCCAATTTATCAAACGGCAACTTATGTTTTGCCTGAAGTAGGTAAAGATAAGGGTTTTGATTATACTCGTTCTGCTAATCCAACGAGACAGATCCTTGAAGAATATCTTGCGTTTATAGAGGGAGGTAAATATGGGGTATGTTTCTCAAGTGGTATGGCAACTGTAGATAGTTGTTTGAAAATTTTAAATCCTGGAGATCATATTATTTGTTCTGACGATGTTTATGGGGGGGTTTCTAGGCACTTTAATAGAATTTTGACTAGATATGGTCTCCATTTTACATATGTTGATTCAACTAATTCTCTTAATGTGAAAGAGGCTATTCGTCCAGAGACAAAGATGCTATGGATAGAAACACCAACTAATCCTTTGCTTAAGGTAACGGATTTACACGCTATTAATAAAATAGCAAAAGAGAACCAACTTTACTTTTGTGTAGATTCAACATTTTCGACACCTGTTTTTCTTAGGCCCCTTGAATTTGGTGCTGATATGGTTATTCATAGTACTACAAAATATATTAGTGGTCATAATCAGGTTATTGGTGGTGCAGTAATTACAGATAAAATTGATTTATTTGATGAAATGAAGTTTGTCCAAAAAACTATAGGAGCTGTTCCAAGTCCTTTTGATTGCTGGCTTACTTTATTGGGTTCTAAGACTCTTCATTTAAGAATGCAAAAACATGCTGAAAATGCTCAAATCATTGCTGAGTTTCTTAAATCCCATTCTAAGGTATTAGATATAACTTTTCCAGGTCTTACTTCTCATCCTCAACATGAAACAGCTAAGGATCAAATGGATGGATTCAGTGGAATGATTTGTTTTGAGCTTAAAGGAGGAATTGAAGCGGGTAGAAAATTAATGAACAATGTTCGCTTATGTGCTTTAGCAGAAAGCCTCGGTGCTGTAGAAACTATGATAACTCATCCAGCAACTATGACACATGTTGATGTTCCTGTAGAGGAGAGAAATGCAAGAGGTTTAACAGATGGGTTAGTTCGTTTGTCTATTGGAATTGAAGACCCAATAGATATATTGAATGATTTGGAATTAGCACTTGATAAGGTTTAGGATAAAATTTTTTCTTAAAGATTAAGGTGGCAAATGAAAATAAATGGCCCTCTCTATGATGCAATTTTTGTAAAAAGATTAAACCGCTTTCTTACTTTAATTGATGTTGACGGGAAAATTTTTAAAAGCCATCTTCCTGATCCTGGACGCCTTAATGAGTTATTAATCCCTGGAGCTAAATTGAAAGTTCGTTATGTTAATTTAGAGTTTTCAAAACGAAAAACATCTTGGACAACATTGATGGTAAAACAATCTAAGCAATGGATTTCTATAGATTCAACTTTGCCAAATAGATTTATAAAATATCTTTTAGAAAGAAAAAATCTCCCACAATTCAAAGATTATAAATTAATAAGACCAGAAGTTGTAGTAGGAGAACACCGGTTTGATTTTCTTTTAGAAAAACTTGCGGAGCCATTTTATTTAGAGGTAAAGTCAGTTACCTATGTAGAAAAGGGTATGGCTAAGTTTCCTGATGCTGTGACCGAAAGGGGAATGAAACATGCTTATTCTTTAGCGCAGATGTCTGAACAGGGGGAAAAAACAGGAATTCTTTTTGTTTGTCAACGATCAGATGCAACAAAATTTCGTCCTATGTGGAATAGAGATCCAAAATTTTCAGAAGCTTTGGTTTTTGCAGAACGAGCGGGTGTTCAAATTAATGTTATTGTGACAAAAGTTTCCCCAACCTCAATTACTTATTATAAAGAGATCTCTTATGATCTAACGCCTTTTTGAAAAAAATTCTTTTATTAATTCCACCAATAATCATTTTTAGATGCGCAGCACTAGGTCCTCCTCCAGGAGGCCCTAAAGATGAAACATCTCCAACTTTAGTAAATGTTTCGCCAGAGTCTGGGACGACAGGGATTGAAGGAGGTATTGCTGTTGAGTTAACTTTTTCAGAAAGATTAAGCGAAGAGACGGATTTTTCTTCGATTCGTCTATCTCCCATAATTAGTAGCCAACTAGATTTCATATTAAAGAAAGAGATAATATCAGTTGGTTTTCCAAATGAATTAGATGAAGATCAGACTTATATACTGACTTTAACAAGAGATTTAAAGGATGAAAGAGAGAATCGTTTAGATAGAACCTATCAGATTGCCCTAAGTACTGGGACAGAGATTGCAAGTGGTCGAATATCTGGGATGGTTCATCAATTAAATAATGGAACTTCAGCGATAGTATATCTTTTTGCCAAAGATGAAGACTCTAAAGATAGCCTTTTACTTAGCGTGCCAGATTATTATACAGAAACAGATGATTCAGGCCGTTATGTTTTTGATTTCTTAGATCATGGTCACTATATCACTTTAGCACATAGTGGTGCTTCTCCTCCCGCACCAATCAGCCCATCAAGATCAAATTATGGTCTTTACTGGAAGACTCTTATTAGTTTGGACCAAAATATAAATAAAAAAAATAATGTTAATATGCTGTTAGGTAAAGAGGTGTCTTCATTTAGATTGTTATCAGTCAAAATGGATGATAGTGTTTCTGGTACGATGGTTTTTAATAATTCATTTGATTTGTCAAACTTATCTGATGTGCAAATAAAATTTATATCAAATTTTACAGAAACAGGATTAGCAGTCTCAAAAATTTTTCAATATGCTGATACTAATAAGGAGTTGCGTTTTTTTATTGAAGGATTGAACCCTGGGGAATCTTATTCAATAGTAGTTTCTGGATTAAAGGATTCTATCGATCAGCATCTTCAAGAAATAAAGCGCAAAGTGCAAATTCCTGAAATTGAAAATTTTCAATTTTCAATTCATTCGACATCCGCAAATGAAATATCAATGATTGAACCTGGGATTTCTCCTTTTAGCATTCAATTTACTAAGCCAATTATTATCTTAAGTGATTCAGTATTGATATTAACAAATAACGAAGGTGATACTTTGAAAAATGATTGGGAAATAGATGGTTCAATTATGAATATTTTACCACATGGTGGATGGAGGGAGCTAAGTTCTTTTACATTAAAGATTTTTGGGAGTTATATTGAATCTCTAGATGGTTCTTCGATCAAAGATTCAATATTGACATATAATTTTGAAACTAGCTCGAAAATAGGTTTTGGCGGAGTAATTGGTAAAGTGAACGGACCTTATTTTGAGGGTTCA
>Ga0310344_10002072_pt1 | contig 15121 bp, 13 predicted proteins | sample HC15DNA20200_MG_FD_203801 | JGI IMG/M metagenome (GOLD analysis project Ga0310344, IMG submission 203801) | Marine microbial communities from station ALOHA, North Pacific Subtropical Gyre - HC15-DNA-20-200_MG | ecosystem: Environmental > Aquatic > Marine > Oceanic | place: Pacific Ocean: North... | reverse complement strand
TTGATGCTGATCAAGCTCGTATCGCTGAGGATGCTGGTGCTGTAGCGGTCATGGCGCTAGAGCGGGTGCCGGCTGATATTCGACGGGATGGTGGAGTCGCTCGAATGTCTGATCCGGAGATGATTGAGGGGATTAAGGAAGCTGTCACTCTTCCGGTGATGGCGAAAGCTCGGATTGGCCATTTTGCCGAAGCTCAGATTCTTGAGGCACTTGGGGTCGATTATGTGGATGAAAGTGAGGTGCTTACTCCCGCTGATGAGGCTTACCACATTGACAAGTGGGCATTTGCGGTTCCATTTGTTTGCGGTGCTACGAATCTAGGAGAAGCCTTACGGAGAATTTCGGAAGGTGCCTGCATGATTCGTTCAAAAGGGGAGGCAGGAACTGGAAACATTGTTGAAGCCGTCCGTCATCTACGTTCCATAGTTGGTGACCTTCGTCGAATATCCCAGGCCGATTCTGCAGAACTATTCGGCTGGGCCAAAAACCTCCAAGCCCCTTTGCCCCTTGTGCAGGAGGTCGCCGAGGTTGGCTGTCTTCCTGTGCCTATCTTCTGTGCAGGAGGCATATCTACGCCTGCTGATGCATCTTTGGTGATGCAGCTGGGGGCAGAAGCGGTTTTTGTTGGTTCGGGTATTTTTAAAAGTGATGATCCGGCACCACGTGCTAGAGCTATAGTCGAAGCGACTACCAACTACTTGGATCCTTCCATATTGGCAAAGGTCAGTCGTGGTTTGGGTGGTGCCATGGTTGGTCTTGAGATGGGTGGATTGGAAACGCGTCTAGCCGACCGTGGCTGGTGATCGTTCATGAAACTCGGAGTGCTCGCCCTTCAGGGTGCGTTTAATAGCCATGTAGCCATTTTCGATGATCTAGGGGTTACATCTATAGAGGTGCGGTGTCTTGAAGAATTCGCCGGCGTAGATGCTCTAGTGTTGCCGGGTGGTGAATCCACTGCAATTTCTATGTTGCTTGATTCTTTAGGTCTCTGGATCCCGATCGTAGAGCGTTTGGCAGACGGTCTGCCAGTCTTAGGTACTTGTGCTGGAATGATCCTTTTGGCGACGGAAGTAGTCGACGGACGTAACGATCAACGTTCCTTTGGTGCTGTCAACTTAAGAGTTCGCCGAAATGGTTATGGGCGTCAGGTTGACTCCTTTGAAACAGATATTGAGGTGTTGGGGTTAGAAAGGCCGTTCCATGGCATTTTTATTCGGGCTCCGATAGTTGAAAAGGTAGGACCTGAGGTGAAAGTGCTTGCTTCTGCTGATGGGATGCCAGTGTTTTGTCAGCAAGACAATGTTTTTGTGACTTCGTTTCATCCCGAGTTGACCAATGACACTCGTCTCCATGAGTTATTTCTGGAACAAGTCGCTGGGAAGATATAAAAGCTGTCCTCTATAGGACTGAAGAGAAATAGGAGCATCATCGTGTCCGGGCATTCGAAGTGGGCGACGATCAAGCATAAAAAGGGAGCAGCAGACAAAAAGCGAGGGAAGCTTTTTGCGAAGCTAATTAAGCAGGTGGAGGTTGCAGCCCGTCAGGGTGGAGGAGATCCCGACTCGAATCCGACGTTGCGGACTATGTATCAAAAGGCACGAGACGCCTCGGTGCCTTTAGACACTATTGAGCGGGCGGTGAAAAGAGGCACCGGCGAACTCGAGGGTGTGGCATATGAAACTGTCAATTATGAGGGTTATGGGCCAAATGGTGTTGCCCTGTACATCGAGACACTGACCGATAACCGCAATCGGATAGGTTCTGAGATTCGCTCTGTGTTGACAAAAAATGCAGGTTCACTTGCAGAACCTGGTGCTGTGTCGTGGCAGTTCGATCGGATGGGTGTTGTCCTTTTGCCAGGGGATGCCGACGAAGATCACGTGATGTTGGTAGGGCTTGAAGCGGGGGCCAACGACCTATCCAATGATGGTGGGATTTGGCGTATGACGTGTGAGCCTGCTCAACTCCCGTCTCTGCGAGAGTCTTTGGAGGCTGCAGATATTCCTTTTGATTCGGCTGATGTCACGATGGTCGCCAGTTCGACTGTTGTCGTTGACTCGGTCGAGGCTGCTAAGTCAGTGCTTCGTCTAGTTGACCTTTTAGAGGAGCTCGACGACGTTCAAGATGTGCACGTTAACGCCGACATTACCGATCAAATCTTTGAAATTTTGGGGGATTAGTCGATTGATGTTTTGATCCTAGGGACACAAGTGGGATTCCGTCCCCACATCTGTTTGCCACAATGCTAGAATCGTACATATGTTCGTAATGGGAATAGATCCTGGCTTGACTAGATGTGGGTATGGCATCGTCGAGCGGGTTGGATCTAATCGTTTTCGGGCCGTAGCGGCTGGCGTGTTAATGACTGACAAAGATGCTGGGCTACCGGAACGCCTCGCCGAATTACAGACAGAGATTCGTTCGTTAATCAGTGAACACCGGCCTAAGACGGTAGCCATAGAAAGGGTTCTATTCCAGGTGAATGTTCGGACGGCGATGCAGGTTGGTCATGCCTCTGGAGTTGTCATGGCTGAGGCGGCAGCGTCGGATGCCGAGGTGTTCTGTTATTCGCCAAACGAGGTTAAGTCGGCGGTCACAGGCTGGGGAGGTGCCGATAAGAAGCAGGTTGAGCAGATGGTGCGAGCTCAACTTGGGATTGACCACGAACTTCGTCCGACAGATGCTGCCGATGCCGTGGCTGTGGCACTCTGTCATTTGGCGATTCAGCCGATGCTTTCTGCCCAGGAGACTGTCGGTTGATTGGATCTTTACGAGGCCGTTTGCTCGAGTGCCACGAAGATGGCCAGATTCTACTCGAAGTGGCTGGTGTTGGTTATCGCGTTGCGGTCACACCAGCTACTGCTCATCGCTTAACAGAATTAGCTAATGATGAGATATTTTTGCAGATACACCATCATATCCGGGAGGCTGATCAGGCATTATTTGGATTTCTGGATGATGCGGAGCGGGCATGTTTCGAGGCGTTGCTTGCTACCCATGGGGTGGGTCCTTCACTCGCATTGGCGGTACTCGGGGTTCACGATTCTTTCGAGTTGGCACGAGTGGTGGCTGATGGCAATGAGGCGGCTCTGTGTTTGGTTCCGGGAGTTGGGAAGAAAACCGCTGCACGTCTCTTAGTATTACTCAAAGACACACTGCCCCAATTTACAGTGAGTGGCCGTTCCGTGGAGATACTTGACGATGGTTCGAGAACCGTACTTGCAGAAGTCCAAGATGCTCTAGAGGGTCTTGGGTATTCGGCAGAAGAGGTTCGAACTGTTGTGGCAGATTTAGTAGGCGACGATTCTGCGGATTTGCTAAGGGAAGCGCTTCGGCGTCTTGCTAGGTCCTGAACTATGGGACGCGAGGAGCTTTTGTCGCCAGGTGTTGTTCCAGAGGAGATCTTGGTTGAGGCAGGATTGCGCCCGCGGCGACTAATCGAATTTGTCGGACAAGAGGAGCTTAAAGGACATCTCCGTGTCATGCTCGAAGCTGCCCGTCAACGCGGTCAGCCAGCTGATCATTTCTTATTTGCTGGTCCACCTGGACTAGGAAAGACCACTTTGGCTCACATCGTTGCGAACGAGATGGGAGCAGAGTTACTTGTTACATCCGGACCAGCGCTTGAACGGGCAGGCGATTTAGCAGCAATTCTTACCAAGCTGGGGCCTGGAGATGTTCTCTTCATTGATGAGATTCACCGGTTAGCTAGAGCAGTTGAGGAAGTTCTTTATCCAGCTATGGAGGATTATGAGCTGGATATCGTTCTCGGGAAAGGTCCCGCTGCTAGGTCTATCCGGTTGGAGCTGCCGCGATTCACTCTTATTGGGGCTACAACTCGGACCGGTCTTGTCACGGGGCCTTTACGTGACCGTTTTGGTTTGACAACTCGGCTTGATTACTACGAAGTTGAAGAACTGCAGGCAGTTGTGAATCGGGCGTCTCTCATACTGGAAGTTGGACTAGACGAAGAAGGGGCTTTGGAGATTGCTCGACGGTCACGTGGCACCCCCCGTATAGCTAATCGATTACTCCGCCAAGTTCGCGATTTTGCTCAGGTAGAGCGACCGGCGGCGGCTGGGAGAATCGACGGTGAAACGGCCCGGGAGGGGCTCACGTTTTTTGCGGTAGACAAACTTGGATTAGATAAACCAACCCGGGCGATTCTCTCATCCCTTTGTGACCGTTTTGGTGGAGGGCCAGTCGGTCTCAAGACGCTTGCGATTAGCGTGGGTGAACCAGAAGATACGGTTGAGGACGTTTATGAGCCGTTTCTTATTCAGCAGGGCCTTTTGCATCGTACCCCGAAAGGGCGGGTGGCAACGGAGACGGCGTTTCTTCACCTCGGCCTTTCAGCACCCAGGGTTGATCGTGGCAATGCTCTTTTTGAGGACTGATCGGATCTACTCTCCTAACTCCCATAGGATCAGAGTTCGTGAAGCTGACCGATTTTACTTATGAATTACCCGGTGATTTGATCGCGCAAGTTCCTCTCGAAGATCGTTCATCGGCACGACTCTTGGTGGGTGCCGGTGTTGACGAGCAGAAGAATTCCGATTTATGTCATAAAGTTGTTAGTGATTTACCAGATCTTTTAGGCCCTGGGGACGTAGTGGTTTTAAACGACACACGGGTATTTCCTGCACGCTTGAGAATATCGAAAAAGACGGGTGGAGTGGTTGAGATCCTGTTACTTGAGCGTCGGGATGTTGTTTGCGGAATTGAGAGCTGGGACGCCCTAGTAAGACCTAGCCGGCGGGTAAAAGATGGGACAGTGTTGGAGTCAGACTTTGGATTGGTCGTAAAGGTTGGTGATTACCTAGGTCAGGGAAGGCGTCTTGTCCAGTTGGAGTCGCCTGCCGGAGTTCTCACTGCACTCGAGCAGTGTGGAGAAATACCTCTACCACCCTACATACAGGAGCCTCTTGGCGATCCTGAGCGTTATCAGACTGTATATTCCAATCGACCGGCCTCTGTGGCAGCGCCTACTGCGGGTCTTCATTTGACCAACGAAATCTTGAAGGAATGCGTATCAGTTGGTGCAAGAATCGAACGAGTAGAACTAGTCGTCGGTCTTGACACATTTCGTCCTATAACCGTTGAGAATCTTCTCCACCACAAGATGCACAGTGAGTCCTACAGTGTTTCTCAGAAAACACTTGAATCTTGCCGGTCAGCGCGGCGTGTTCTTGCTGTGGGAACAACGACAGTTCGTGCTCTTGAGACAGCTGCTAGAGGAGATCTAAAAGGCCGGACTGATTTATTCATTAAGAGGCCATTCAAGTTTCGAGTTGTCGATCTCCTTCTCACTAATTTTCATATGCCGAGATCGACGTTGCTTCTATTACTCGATGCATTTGTCGGGTCGGATTGGCGAGAGATGTACGACATAGCTATTGAAGAGAGATACCGATTTCTTTCATTTGGTGATGCCATGCTGGTTGCGCGAGAAAAATCTAATATCGTTCGATGAGGTCGGCATTCGAGCTTTTGGCCTGTGATGGTGGAGCTAGGAGTGGTAAAGTTTCAACTCCTGGCGGTTCGTTTCTAACTCCCTGTTTCATGCCGGTCGGAACCCGAGGTGCTGTACGACACCTTTCTTCCATTGATCTTTCCCAGCTCGGGGCTGAAGTCATCCTAGCGAACACATACCACCTGATGCTTAGGCCTGGGTCTGATGTGGTTCGAAGTCTTGGTGGTGTGGGTCCTTTTGCTAGTTGGGATGGCCTTACTCTCACCGACTCGGGTGGGTACCAGATCTTTTCTCTGAAACCGAAAGTTGATGACCAGGGTGCTTTGTTCCGCTCGACATACGATGGCACTACCCACCTTCTCACACCTGAGAAAGCATCACTAGTTCAAGCCGATTTGGCTGCAGATATACAGATGGTTCTCGATGTATGTCCGGCCCTTCCCGCGTCTTATGAAATTCTTCGGGAAGCAGTCGAACGTACTGCAGGGTGGGCAGAACGCGGGCGTCGTACTTTCCTCGAACATCCAGATGCCCCAAGTCGACAGTGCCAATTCGGGATAGTGCAAGGTGGTACGAACTTAAATCTTCGCGCTGAGAGTGCTGAACGTACACTCGATGTCGGCTTTGATGGTTATGCAGTTGGGGGTCTCAGCGTTGGTGAGAATCGAGACCAAATGTTGGATCCACTTGCGATTACTACTGGGTTACTCCCGACGGATCAGCCCCGTTATTTCATGGGGCTTGGTGATCCAGTAGGAATAGTTGAAGCTGTTTCCCGCGGTATTGACATGTTTGACTGTGTTCTTCCGACGCGGAATGCACGTCATGGGACCGTGTTGACTACAGATGGCCGATTGAATTTGCGCAATGCACAGTTTGCTAAAGATGAGAGTCCTTTAGACCCGCAGTTTCTCTCCAGTCCAGCGTCGGTTTGGAGTCGGGCGTATTTGCGTCATTTACTTGTTACCGGTGAACCAACTGGGCTTCGAATCCTTACTTTGCATAACTTGGCGTGGTTGTTTGACTTTGTGAAGCGGATGCGACTCGCAATTCATGAAGGAGAGTTCGCGTCTTTTCGTTCCAAGACGCTCGATACATGGGGGTAAAGAGGGTAGGGGAGTGCCGACATTCCCCTAAGCTTGAGTCGTTGATTTGTCATTCGAACAAGGGATTGCGCTTTTATGGGTTTACTTCCGATTCTCCTGATGTTCGTGCTGCTTTATTTTGTGATGATCCGTCCTCAGCAGAGACGTGCTCGTGCGCATAGAGAGTTAGTGGCTTCTATCTCCGCGGGTGACGAAGTGGTCACTACTGCTGGGATCTTCGGTGTTGTCTCGGAGGTCGAGGATGATGTCGTTTGGCTTGAGGTGGCACAGGACTTAGAACTGAAGGTTCTGAAAGGGACTGTCGAGCGACGCTTTGACTCTGGTGAGTCTGGTGATGGTGCGGAGGATGGCGGTCCGATAGCTGATTGAACCTTTGTTTCTGAGTCAGTTATCGCACCGGGACACCATTAAAAGCCAGTGATTCGTCGCCAGTTAATTTTGCTTGTTGGCATCATCGTGGTGTCAGTCGGACTGTCTGTTTTGACAGTGCTTTGGGGTAATCGACCACTCCTTGGTTTGGATCTGCAGGGGGGTGTCTCGGTGCGGTTGACCGCCGCCGCTCCTGCCACCGATGAAATTTTAGACCAATCAGTTGAGATCATACGAAACCGGATTGATGCGCTCGGTGTTGCTGAGCCAGAGATTTCTCGTACTGACAACGGTGTTTTGGTGTCACTTCCAGGAGTCGAGGATCAAGAACGTGCTCTCGAGCTTGTAGGAACTACTGCTGAGCTTCGATTCCGCCCAGTTTGTGAGGTTCTACCGCCTGCCATTGCAGGAATTGGAAGTTCTTCGAGTTCGGGTCAAGAATTGGCCGGTCCGTTTGCTTCGTGCGATTTGGTGCAGGGCGGTGCTATTCGGATTGCGACTGGGGACGATGGCATCACTCCCCCCGAGGCGGATTATGCAAGAGACTTCGTAATTCTTGGTGGTTCCGGGGGGGACGTGGTTCCTGATCGCCGCTATCTGCTTGGTCCGACCGTTCTAACGGGTGAGGCTCTCGAGGACGCTGATGCTGATCTGATTGACTTTAGGTGGCAGGTTGGTGTGACCTTGAGACAAGGGATTGCAGGGATAGAGTCCTTCAACACGGCTGCGGGAAGATGCTATAGGGGAGACGTTTCGTGTCCGGTCTTGCCTGGTTATGACAATGGATTGATTGCTATTGTCCTAGATGGAGAAGTAGTCACAGCACCCCAGATTCGTGCTCCTGCTTTTGAGCGAGATCGAATTGTTATTTCAGGAGCCTTCGAGCGTCAGGAGGCTGAGGATGTAGCCCTGGCACTTCGCTATGGGGCTCTACCAGTTGAACTAGTTGCGGAAAATACTCGTGTGGTTTCTGCCACCATTGGCGACGACTCTCTTGATGCAGGTGTTATAGCTGGCCTGGTGGGTTTCGCACTAGTAGTTCTGTTCATTGTGGGTTACTATCGATTACTTGGCGTTGTCGCTATAGCCAGCTTGGCAATTTCCGGATCGTTGCTTTGGGTGATTGTCGCTCATTTAGGAACACAGTCCGGTTTAGCCCTTACCTTGGCAGGTGTCACTGGAATCATTGTTGCTATCGGGGTTTCTGTTGATTCCAATGTGGTCTATTTTGAGCACTTGAAAGAGGATATTCGGGATGGCCGAACCGCCCGATCTGCTGTCGATCGAGCCTTTCCGATTGCATTCTCAACTATAGTCAAAGCTAATGTCGCCTCACTGATTGGTGCGGCACTCCTCTGGTGGTTGACTGTAGGTGCTGTACGAGGCTTCGCGTTGTATTTGGGTTTGGCGACCATTCTTGATTTGGTTGCTACTTATTGTTTTATGGGTCCGTTGATAAGGATCTTGGCTAGAACTCGATGGTTCGCTGAACGGCCGACTCGGTTTGGGTTACCAGGTTCTGGTGCTGTCAGGGCGCTTGCTGTAGAAACTTCTCAGGATGTCGATTTATGATTACAACACTTAAGGGCTTATACGCGGGAGAAGCGGTGGTGGACTTTCCTCGCTGGTGGCGTATTGCAGTTGGGATCTCAGCCTTAGCAGTCTTGATAAGTGTGACTTCGTTCGGGTTGAGAGGCATCGAACGGGGAATTGATTTTGTGGGTGGGACGAGTTATGAGGTACTTGCCCCAGGGGCATCTGTAGCTGACGTTAGAAATGTTTTAGCTGGCTTAGACGCCCAAGACTCTCGAGTTCAGATCGTTGATAACGATACGGTTCGTATTCGATCCGATATTCAAAATCCAGACCGAGCAAACCAAATAAGGGAGACTTTGTCCAGTGAATTGGGTGTAGTTGAGACTTTCGAACAGGTTGGTCCAACTTGGGGAAGTCAGGTAACCGAAAAAGCGATTCGGGCTCTCTTGGTTTTTTTCGTGGTTTTGGCCTTCTACATAAGTATCCGTCTTGAGTGGAAAATGGCGGTGGGTGCCTTGGTTGCTGTCGCCCATGACATTGTTGTAAGTGTTGGTGTTTATTCTTTACTTGGAGCGGAGGTGACTCCTGCAACTGTCATCGCTTTTCTTACCATCATGGGGTATTCCCTTTATGACACAATTGTCGTTTACGACAAGGTTCGTGAGATGACGGGCCGGCTTGGCGCTGCCGAACGCTACACCTATACGGAGCTTATGAATCTCGCGTTGAATCGAGTAAGTATGCGATCCATCAACACCAGCGTTACTTCGGCATTGCCAGTGTTATCACTCCTAGTGATTGGATCTTTTGTATTAGGGGCGACGACACTAAGGGAATTCGCTCTCGCTTTACTCGTAGGGATTTTGGTCGGTTCGTATTCATCTTTGTTTCTAGCTTCAGCGCTTGTGGCGAGGTTGAAAGAGAGAGAGACACGGTGGGTGAAGGTTCGTTCTAAGTTGGATGCTCGGGGCCTTCTTGAAGGAAGCACCAGGTTGATCAGTCGTGATGAGGCTTCGATGCCTGAGCAGCGTTCCAGCGAGATGCCGGACCGAACGAAGGGTCCTGTTAGACGCCGACCGTCACCGGTTGGTCGGCCAGCGGTTACTAGCAGACCCGCTCGTCCTCGCAAAAAAAGACGCAGCTAGACCGTGTTGTACGATTAATTTTTTAGTCGGTTGGCTCGGGCCGCTGGGCGGTACGGTGAAGGGGTGAGAACTTTGTGTTCAGAGCGTTCTAGTTGATACGAAAGGAACTGTGATGGTGGGCGTGAGTCAGGTCTTGCCATGGCGTCGTCGGCCAGTGCACTCTGCTGATGTTCTATCTTCCTTAATTTCTATTTGTGTGGAGCATCACCCACATGCTGATGAGGATCTCATCAAACGGGCCTATCAGGTTGCTTTAAGTGCCCACGAAGGTCAGACACGAAAATCTGGTGAGCCTTACATCAATCACCCTTTAGCAGTAGCGATGATTGTTGCTGTTCAGGGCTTGGACGATGTCACGATTGCTGCCGCACTTCTTCACGATTCGGTTGAAGATACTGTGATTGAACTTCAGGATCTAGAACGTGATTTTGGAAACGATGTTGCGCAGATCGTTGATGGAGTCACGAAGCTTGACAGACTGAAGTTTGAAAGTGAGGAAGACCAGCAGGCTGCAAGCATGCGAAAAATGTTGGTTGCTCTTGCAAAAGATCTTCGTGTTCTTATCATCAAGTTGGCGGATCGTCTCCACAACATGCGAACCTTGGCTGCACTTCCGGAACCAAAGCAGCAACAAGTAGCTCAAGAAACCCTGGATATTTACGCACCTTTAGCACACAGGCTGGGCATGCAGGATGTCAAAGTTCAGTTTGAGGATCTTTCGTTGGCGACTCTTCATCCGAAGCGATATAGCCAGATCGATCAAATGGTCCACGAACGAGCGCCCGAACGTGACCTTTATCTTGACCAACTGATCGAAGAGGTGGGAACCCGTCTAATAAGTTTCAACATTGATGCACAGATTGACGGTCGTCCAAAACACCTTTGGAGTATTTACGAAAAGATGATTGTTAAAGGGCGCTCTTTCGAAGAGATTCACGATCTTGTCGGTGTTCGAGTTGTAGTTCAGAATGTTCGTGATTGTTATGCAACCCTTGGAGTTATCCACGCAGTTTGGACACCCGTGCAGGGGCGATTCAAGGATTATGTGGCGATGCCTAAGTTCAACCTGTATCAGTCACTGCATACCACTGTAATTGGACCTCAAGGTAAGCAAGTCGAATTTCAGATTCGTACGGTGGAAATGCACAGAAGGGCTGAAACAGGTGTTGCGGCCCACTGGGATTATAAGGGAACGCTTCCATCGGATGAGATGGCATGGCTGAATCGAATAGTCGAATGGGAAAACGAGACACCTGATCACGGAACATTTCTCGACAATCTTAAGACCGATCTTGAACAGGACGAGGTCTACGTGTTCACCCCGCAGGGCAACGTGGTTACCTTGCCGATTGGTGCGACACCAGTTGATTTTGCTTATGCCATCCATACTGAAGTGGGTGACGCGTGTGTTGGTGCTCGTGTAGATAGTCGACTTGTTTCTTTGGATACTCGATTGGAATCTGGAGAGACTGTCGAGATTGTTACTTCCAAGCAGTCTGGCGCCGGGCCTAGTCGAGACTGGCTTACCTTTGTGGCTAGCCATAGGGCGGCAAACAAGATCCGTCATTGGCACACAAAGGAACGTCGAGCAGAAGCCATCGACACGGGTTACGAGGATCTAGTCGCAGAGTTGCGCCGGGTGGGGTTGTCAATCAAAGAAATTTTAGTGAACGAGACTCTTTCCGAGATCAGCACTTCGATGAACTACGCCGATCTTGATGCGCTTTTCTCGGCGATAGGAGAGCATCATGTTTCGGCTCGAAGCCTGGCTGGGCGTATTGAAAAGAAATTCCGGGAGGAGTTCGACGATGTAGGTGAACAGGTACCGGTTACTGCATTCAATGGTCAATCAATCCTCCGGGATGCTGGATCTGTCGGTATCCATGCAGAGGGATTAGACGGCCTTGTAGTTCGGTTATCGCGTTGTTGTACCCCTGTGCCACCTGATGAGATTATGGGTTTTGTCACACGCGGTCGCGGTGTATCTGTACACCGTGCCGATTGTGCCAACGCAGTTTCCTTATCGAATGGCCAGCCCGATCGACTAATCGATGTTGATTGGGAGGAGCAGACATCAGCTCGCTTTATTGCTTCATTGGAAGTAAAAGCTTTAGACCGGCTCTTACTCTTACGCGATGTAGTTTCCGTTTTGGCGGATTATCGGGTGAATGTGCTCAGTACCTCGACTATTACAAGTGGTACAGATCGAGTAGCACGGATGCGATTTGAGTTTGAAATGGGTGATCTTCGGCAGCTTGAACAGGTGATGAGGCAAGTTCGCGAAATCGATTCTGTCTATGACATTTATCGGGTTTTGCCTGGAAAGGGATCGTGAGCCTGTAGAGATAGATAGAGAGATGCGGGACCAAGCAGCGGCTCGCCGCTAGCCTCTCCATTTGTGAACGATTCGATCTATCGAGCTCCAAAGGGCACACGGGATATTCTTTGGCCAGAATCGGAACGTTGGCGAACGTTAATCGAAATTTTCTCCGATGTTGTAGGTTCGGCGGGCTACACACAGTTGGTTTTGCCGATATTTGAACATGCTGAAGTTTTCCATCGTCTTGGGTCCTCTACAGACGTTGTGTCAAAAGAGATGTATGAATTCATCGATAAGGGGGGACGTCATATTGCCCTGAGGCCTGAACAGACAGCGTCGGTAGTTCGTTCGTATTCGCAGCACCGACCCGTTCTGCCTTGGAAAGTCTGGTATACCGGGCCTAACTTCCGCTACGAACGAGCTCAGAAAGGTCGCTTCAGACAATTCGATCAGGTTGGTGTCGAAGCGCTTGGCTCTGATGATCCCCACCTCGATGCGGAGATCATTTCTTTGGCGTGGCAATTTTACGAACGTCTTGGACTACGAGATGTCACCCTGCTTGTAAATTCTTTAGGTAATGCTGATGACCGAGGTCGGTATATCGAATCCCTCACCGCTCATTTTTCGGCTAGTATCGATGATCTATCGGCAGAGTCTCTTAAGACTCTTAAGACTAATCCGCTACGTCTTCTGGATTCTCGAAGGCCAGAAGATATTGAGGTCGTCGCCTCGGCGCCACAGATGTCTGACTATCTTTCCAGTGATGCTTCGGAACATTTTGACGGAGTATGTCGGGTGCTTGATTCACTTGGCATCACCTACGAGGTATCACCTCGTCTGGTGCGTGGGTTAGATTATTACGTACGCACTACTTTTGAGTTTGTCGCTGGTCAGCTCGACGCCGCACAAGATGCTATTGGCGGTGGCGGACGCTATGACGGACTCGCCGAAACCCTGGGCGCACCGCCAACTGCAGGTGTGGGTCTGGCTCTCGGAGTGGATCGAACTTTGTTGGCGTGCGATGCGGAAGGTGTCTTTCTTCCACCGACTTCAGCAATAGATATTTTTGTTGTTGATACCTCTGGTGGGGATGAAGCAGTTCTGATTACTAATGAGGTTCGGCAGGCTGGTTGGCGCGTAGATCGCGCCTGGGATGATCGATCGATGAAATCACAAATGAAAGCAGCTGATCGGAGTGGTGCGGCTTATGCGATCATTGTGGGAGAGGAAGAACGAACGAACGGTAGCGTGACAATTCGAGATTTGCGTGGTGATGCTGGTCAAGAGACCGTGTCCAGAACCGAGCTTCTTGGAATTTTACGGAAGAGACTTTTATGACCGATCGGCAGATACCCGATTACGCAACGTCGATGCGTTCTATCCGCTGTGGCGATTTACGTTCCGAGAATGTGGGTGACGAGGTTGTCCTTTGTGGTTGGGTCGACAGTGTTCGCGAGCATGGGGAACATCTCACATTTGTTGATCTTCGAGATCGTAGTGGTGTTGTGCAAGTCGTTATCGATGGTCGGAATGAGGTGCGAGCAGAGCTCGTTCTACAGGTCGCTGGGACAGTTCGGGGTCGTTCCGCGGAGACTGTCAACGAGTCTCTGGGTACTGGCATGGTCGAGGTTTTCGCATCCAATGTTACACTTCTTTCAAGATCCGAGCCCCCTCCGTTTCCGATTGATGACTGGACAGAGGTTGACGAGGTGCTTCGATTGCGTCATCGCTATGTGGACCTTCGCCGTCCTCGCCTTCAGCGAAACCTTGAACTTCGATCGAAAGTCAACTCTGCCGTTAGGCATGCAATGGAAGAGCAAGGTTTCCTAGAAATCGAGACTCCCATGCTGATTGCTAGCACTCCGGAGGGTGCACGTGACTTTGTGGTGCCTTCTCGCAAAGAGCCGGGTTCGTTCTATGCCTTGCCACAGAGCCCGCAACTTTTTAAGCAACTCTGCATGGTGGGAGGTCTGGATCGTTACTACCAGATAGCTCGTTGTCTTCGTGACGAAGACTTGCGAGCCGATCGGCAGTTTGAATTTATGCAGCTCGATATTGAGGCTAGTTTCGTTGGCCAGGAAGATATTTTGGGTTTTGTATCGCATGCGGTGGCTGCCGCGGTTGAGACTGTGACCGGAACCTATCCCGACGAATTCCCTCGAATGACTTGGCTGGAGGCTCAAGAGCGCTTCGGATCCGATAAGCCCGATACCCGTTTTGGGCTAGAATTGGTGGAAGTAACCGAGGTGTTTAGCAAAACGGAATTCCGGGCATTTCAGACACCGTGTGTTAAGGGGATTCGGGTACCAGGTGGCACTGACTTATCTCGGAATCGATTGGACCAGCTCACCGAAAATTGCAAACGGTGGGGTGCAGATGGTCTCGTTTGGATAAAGGTCGAATCTGCTGGATTGAGCTCCCCAATCGCTAAATTTCTGACTGATGTTGAGGAGATTGCACTCCGGGCGGTTATGGGAGCCGAAGATGGAGATCTACTTCTCCTTGTGGCGGGAGAGCGCTCCTTGACTCGACACGTTCTTGGTTTATTACGTCTTGAATTAGGTCGCCCGCCTGTTACTGAAGGTGGATTCGAGTTCTTGTGGGTTGTCGACTTTCCTTTATTTGAAAGTTTGGATTCGAGTGGCAGTCCTATCGCAGCCCACCATCCATTTACGATGCCCCATGAGGACGATCTTGAGCTCTTGAAGACTGGAGATCTCTTAAATGTGCGTTCACAGGCGTACGATCTTGTAGTTAACGGTTGGGAATTAGGTTCCGGCAGTGTTCGAATTCATCGACCGGATATCCAAGAAATGGTTTTTACTTTTTTGGGGATAGAACCCGAAGATGCGAAAAACAAATTTGGTTTTTTGCTTGATGCCTTCCGGTTTGGAGCTCCTCCACATGCTGGATTTGCTTTTGGAATGGATCGTTTGGTTGCCATTCTGGCGGGTGAAGAAAATATCCGTGAGGTAATTGCCTTCCCAAAGACCCAGTCTGGTTCTGACCCACTTACTCAAGCTCCTACAGTGATTGATCCGGTTCACCTTCAAGATCTCGGTCTTCGTCTGATCAAGCAGCAATAGTGGTCGAATTGCTTGCTTGTAAGAATCTATAGGGGTTTATCGGGATACGATCCGCAGCAGTGATGGCTGTTTCTAGGCGACCTTTC
>Ga0310344_10002070_pt1 | contig 15133 bp, 14 predicted proteins | sample HC15DNA20200_MG_FD_203801 | JGI IMG/M metagenome (GOLD analysis project Ga0310344, IMG submission 203801) | Marine microbial communities from station ALOHA, North Pacific Subtropical Gyre - HC15-DNA-20-200_MG | ecosystem: Environmental > Aquatic > Marine > Oceanic | place: Pacific Ocean: North... | reverse complement strand
TTCTTCAACGACAGCCGCACCAATAAGTTCATTACCTGCGCGAACCGGGTGAGCCGCCGATACAATTACCGCTCGATCATCGGGTGTAGAACGCCAACGCGTCGATTTACGACCTGCAAGTGCCTCCAACACTTCCTCGCCGCGCAGCTTTGAGGCGGATCTAAGATCATCTTCAAACGACTCACTTGCCGCAGGCAAGATCCAGGTATACAACAAATTATTGATGCCCGGTTTATATTCACCTTCCAAGCTACCGCCGCCAGCAAGGACTTGCCCATTTCGATTGGTCATCCAAACACGTCTTCCGCTTTTAAGCTCAATGCGTTCGATCATTTGCTGTAGCTGTATCGAAGTGTGCAGAAGCACATTGGGAATTATCTCTTTCGAGGAGTCGCTGGTGCTTGCCTTAAGCGACTCGGTAAAATTGGTGTCCTTATCATGGACGACGATGGCCAAATGGTCTCTAACGCGAAAACGAGGGATCCGTATCTCAACAACATAACCATAGTCCGTTTCACGCCACTCCCCGATGATATTGTAGATGGGATAACGCGAGTTCGAATAGTTCCAATTCTCGACGATGGTGTAAGCAGTGACCGGGCCGGGGCTGGCAGTCCCCAAGAAAACACTTTGCAACTTACCATCTTCGTCGTACATGATAAGTTCCACTGTGTCGGCATCGCTTGGCTCAAACAAACCGCCGCTTTGGTAAACGAAACTTTCATCATCAACCTGGATCAGTAGATTCACGTATTGCTCGTAAGCTCCGACTACGAGATTAAAGCCGAGATCATTCCGCCCAAGCAATGGTGCCTGTTCTTGGGAGGTGAAACGGTCACGCCACTCCAGATGTTGCGCCCAATCGTCAGTGTAGCCATCAATATGTATCGGAAAACGGAGGTTGTGGACAAACAAAGGGTGAATGGATCGGCTTGTTTCCGTCGGATTTTGGAAGCTTTCTGATTGACTTTGTAGCGATACGGCGAGTGCACCCGCTACAGCCAACAAAGACTCTTCAAGACTGTTTTGCAAATACCGCTCTGTCTCTCTGAGGTATTCGAACCCAATATACGGAATACTAAGCAATGCGATCGATAAAAATAGGAGCTTTGCGCGTATCGTTACTCTTGGCATTGTGTACGATCTAAATCCAGCGATATCCCATACCGTAAATAGTTTCTATCTGATTAAAGCTACTATCGACCTCGGTGAATTTTTTCCGGATACGTTTGATATATGATGACACCGTTGTATCGTCGACAAAAATGTTGGCAGCCTCCATGAGCTGATCTCGCGTCTTTACATGCCCCGGGTTTTTCGTAAGTGCGTTGACGATCCAAAATTCTGTCAGGGTAAGATCGACAATGTTAGATCGCCAACGGACGGCAACTCTATCGGGATCAATTACAAGTTCTCCGCAAGTGCGTTCCGCCCGCTGATCTGTAGGATCACTCAACGCGTCAACGCGTCGAAAAAGGGCGCTAATTCGCGCCGAAATATGCGGCAACGAAACATCTTTGGTTAAATAATCATCACCGCCAACGCGCAAGCCAGAAATCTTATCGTAATCGCAATCACGTGCGGTCAAAAAGATTATTGGTAATTTAGTCGACATCGTCCGTAACTCTCGACACATGTCAAAACCCGCGTCAATTTCGTCATGCAGCGCAATGTCTAATAAAACTAGGTCTGGAAGGTGGCTTCTAAACGCAGTCATTGCGCTATCACGGGTTCCAAACGTCTTCACGCGATAACCCTGTCGACGCAACGCTTCGGCATAGTTGTTACGGATAGGAATATCATCTTCAACGATTGCTACCGTTCGTTTCATAGATCTTGACTCCAGGTCAATATGCCAACGTAAGCTACTTTACCGGAATGTCGAAAGTACAACGGTAATCAGTCAATATTTCCACACTTCTGCCTCATTTCACCCTTCTGAGCGCCCGATTCCGTCAATTCACTGTCACAGCTTTCCGCTTAAATTGTCCCCAAGTTACCGCGGCGTCGAAACCGCTAACTCGCTCAAACAAAAGGCACCGCAACAATTGGAGGATGTATTTTGGGCATGGCCTTCCAAACGCTCGCTTGTAGTCGCAGTCACAACCTAGCACCTCCGTAATTGACAGACTAGTGATTATTTTCATTCGACTCCCCACGGCGGCTCTCCTCCGCCAGTTGATCCGGATCGGGGGTTTTACCTCCCCTTACCCCCGGTCCAGGATCACTTTGAGATCTCTCCACGCGATATGTACCTGCGATTAAAGCCCTGCACAATTGCACGACCGCTGGGTCAACAAATGGCACATCGGACTCCTCGTCGAACCTTATCGCGCGACTTATACGAGCAGTTGATCGAACGCAACCTGGAAAGCTTCGACTGGATAAACGGCGGCCAGACCGGCCCAATAAAATTTATCGACTTACATCAATTCGAATTCGCAATTAGTCGTGCCCGTAAAGGTAGTTTAGTGGCAACGCTGATGGTAAATCTAACGCTTGACGGTATAGGGCAATTAATAGTCCCAGAACACGGTGGTGCCTGTCAGTATTCAACCGGCCCAACTTGGAATAGACGCAATCAGCTTATTACTCTTGCAGGTCAGGCGATCGTACTACAAACATTAGCACTGGGCGCGAGTCTGCGCCGCCGTAAAGCCGAATTTAAACTGGGGTGTCACATTAATGCATTCGTTGGGGCGAACGCGCGCGAAATTGGTTTACTCTCTCTATGTGAGAATCAAGTCGAGCCCGATCTATCAACTGGCACACAGTTGCGCGATAACCTGTGGTATGCAATCGCGTTAAATCAATTCGGCAATGCCTATAACAGCAGCAAACTGATCTCAGCAGCACGACAATTATTCGAGTCCGTTAACATCATCAAAACTACTGATCTCGCACCCCGAGTAGACCACACAGTCGTCGGGCCCGCATTTAAACTGGAGCGGATCGTAGCCACAGCCGAGGCACTCGCGCATTTCGGAATAACCACGACTAAACCAAAACTACTGCAACGGGCAATATCTATAATTTGCAGCTTTGCCCGAAGGTATGCCGATCCCCAAGGTGGTTTCACTCAGGTATATGGGACACAACCGAGCACTGAAGCTTTAATAGATATTGATTGCACAATCGATTTGGTCAGGACCTGCCTAGCCCTGTTGCGGATCATTCCCGATCATAGATTGTGGGCAATCACTCGGCACGGCCTGTCTGCGTTGTTTGATCCGGCAGTTGCATTAGCCCGTCGACCAGAGACAGGTATCCTCCTAATTGCCACGGAATTAGAGCAAGTGCGCGCATACGATACTGCAACGGCAGATGAAACGTGACGATTCGCTCCCGAAGGGTGCTTTTCCTAGTCTTAATGCTTAGTACGGTTGAGAGTTGGGCGTTACCACCATGTCCGGGCATTTACGACAAAAATACTTGGGGCAATTGCCACGGTACTTATGCCTGGCCCGACGGCTCTTACTACGTTGGTGAATTTAAGGATAACAACCGACACGGGCAAGGTACTCACACCTATGGTCCCAATAGCAAATGGGCAGGGGACAAATATGTCGGTGAGTTTAAGGATGGTAAACGGACCGGGCAAGGCAGCTATACCTATTCAGATGGGGATATATACGTCGGTGAATTCAAAGATGGCAGAAGGCACGGGCAAGGTAGCTATACCTGGACTGATGGACGTGTTGAGGAAGGTATTTGGAAAAACAACGAATACGCGCACAGCCTAGCAAGCGTAACGAACAACCAAAAAGGGAATTCGTACCGTGACGGCGACGGTGTTCTACAGAATCACAAAGAAGCGCTTAGGTTTTATCTCCAGTCTGCCGAGGGGGGGAACAAAGATTCGATGCTTAATATCGCGTTCCTCTACCAAGATGAGAAAGTTGCAGACACACTCAGCCTCACGGACAGAATTTCTAACTGGTGGAGCGACACAGATTCAACACCATCCCGTGGTCGCATTAAGGCGTACATGTGGGCCAATCTTGCTGGGGATGATTTACGAGACGAAATCGCCGAAAGCTTAATGGCATCTGAACTAGAAGAAGCGCAAGCACTTTCCTCTGCGTGCCTGAAGAAAAAATATAAGAGATGCTGAGATGAAACGGATCCTCACCACAGTCTGCTTCATTGCGGTTCTTGGAAGTTCAGGAGTGTGTTGGAGTGCAGATTTACAGAAAGGTTTGACCGATCCCGAGGAGTTGAACTTCGCCACGGCCCTCTTGAAACTTACACTTCTTGCTGAAAGGGGAAATGCGGGTGCTCAGCACAACCTGGGTTTGATGCACCTCGAAGGACGCGGTGTTTTACAGAATTATAAGGCTGCGAGGGAGTGGTTCACCCTCGCTGCGGAACAAGGGCATGCAGATGCCCAGAACACTCTGGGTTTTATGTACGAAAAGGCGCTAGGTGTCCTAGAGGATTATAAGATTGCGGTGAGGTGGTACACCCTTGCTGCCAAACAAGGAAATGCATATGCCCAGTTCAACCTGGGTTTTATGTACGTCAACGGACGAGGTGTTTCACAGGATTATAAAACTGCGGTGAGGTGGTACACCCTCGCTGCCGACCAAGGCGATGCAAAGGCTCAGGCCACACTGGGGGTGATGTATGGAAACGCGCTAGGTGTTCCAGAGGATTATAAGATTGCGTTGAGGTGGTACACCCTCGCTGCCGAACAGGGGAATGACACTGCTCAGACCGAGCTGGGTTTGATGTACCTCACTGGGCAAGGAGTTCCTCAGGATTATAAGACGGCAATGAAGTGGTTCATCCTTGCTGCTGAACAAGGGAATGCACATGCGCAGGCCATTTTGGGTGCGATAATTTAAGAGATAATTTTGAATTGAAACGAGTCCAGGCGTAGGCTCTGCCGACGAGGTTTTTGTCTAGCTAGCCCACGCACTGTGCTACGCGGTCTTCGTACGACAATCCAAAGGCGGGGTGTTTGACTGGTATGGTACGGGTAGTAAGCCGACGCTACTTACTAATCGTCGGGCAGTACTTCTCGCAGGTAATCTCTCATCTTGGAAGTTAGCTTTTTGTATCCTAAAAAACCGATTATCTTCTGGTATATCGTGTAGATGGGAAAGAGAATGGCGCGCCCAGAGAGATTCGAACTCCCGACCACCTGGTTCGAAGCCAGGTACTCTATCCAGCTGAGCTATGGGCGCGTGCTCCGTTTTCAGTAGTTTATGATATCCCAAATCGCTGTTTAGAATATTGCAGAAGTAACTGAACCATCCACGGAGGGCATAAGGAGGCGATATAGCGCGGCGGGCAACTGTCACCTATAGGCGCTAAATATTGATCAAGCCGCAAGGATTGAAAAATTGCTGTCGGCTGGCGCTTCCAGTAACTCAATAACATTACCATCCGGATCGCGGCCGTAAGTAACACCAAGATCCCCCACTTCTTGTGGCGAACAATGGAAGTTCATGCCCGCACGACTTAAGCGCTCATGCTCACTTTGAAGATCGGTGACCTGCAAACAGATATGGGTAATGCCATGGTCACATACTGGACGCCCCTGATCGCCTGGTTTTGGCGTAGGCGTGATGTATTCAAATATTTCTACGCAGGCATTCCCACACTTCAGCATCACAATCCGAGCGGAAGAGTCCTTAAGACCTGTGATGTTATCAAGCTTCTCATCGCCGACCTCCCAGTTGAGTTTAAAAACCTCTTCAAAGCCAAGCAGATTTACATAGAAACTGACAAGCCGTTCAAGATTTTCAGTTGAAATTGCGACGTGGTTGATACCGTGAATCATGTCTTCTCCCCTATACTCGTGATTCCAAATTTGTCTGCCAAAATTAACGACATCACCGTTATTCACGTTTCATCGTTTTGGTGGCCTGAATCCTGCTAGCTCTGCGTCTATTTTTGTTTGAAAGCAGCTGTCACCTTCTGCTTCTTTGAGTCGAACCTTGGCATGGCCTGGCCAACCTTTAATGTGATAAATCCGCTCACCCTTACGATTCACATTCCCTTTCACAGGGCAGTCGCTACCAGGAAAATCTTGGCCAGCCAATCGAATGCCACGACGCCAATCCCAAGGTGTTACAAACTCCGTGTTCCATACGCCTTTTTTGGTAGCTTTTGCATTTTCTTCGTTCGGAACATAGGTCTCTGCGTATCTGCGATAGGCTAGCGCCATACCACTGTCAACCATGAGCGACGCGATATCAGCTCCGTCCTTGTAACAGCTCGCTAATGCTCTTTCGTAGCGGTCGCGCTCTGTCCATGTACAGCGGATATTCTCAGAGCCGACCAACTGCTTCATCGCCTTTGTCGCGGCCTCGCCGCACGCCCAATCAAAGCTCTCGCGGCGACAATATTGATTCCATTCAACCGCGTCAATACCGTGTAAACGGATCTCTACATCATCGATGCGAATACTATCGCCATCGATGATTCGGGCTACACCAGTGATTTCCTCTGCATGGATAGAGAAAGAGATAACGAAAAGAATGACTAGCCGACCCATGAGAAGTCGATCTCTCTTGTTTTCGACAACCTTCAGTTTGTTCCTCTGTTGCAAGGAAGTGAACGCGCCGCACTTCTTAAGCATTCTAATGCGCTCTTAGGTTTAGGAGCGTCCACGGTTTTCATTATCGCGTCTTAACTTAGCGGGTGATATCAAACTCTATTTTCCCAACTTTTTGCTGACTCGCGAGAGTTTCTTTGGACCCATTATCTGTGGTGATCGAAGTGCCATTTTGAACGCTGAGCTTTTGAATTATCTCAATTGATACGCTTGGAAGCACCGAGCCATTATTAATCGCTGTCGCAATTTCATTACCTAGCTGCAATTTCGCGGCAATGTCATTTGCCGGCTCAGACGTCACGAATAACGAAAGATCGATTGAACCGCTCTTCAAATCGGACCCAGAATCGGCCACGACAACGCTGTTGCTATGGGATGTTCCCGGCATTGCAACAGTGATCTGCTCATACGATAGTGGTAAAACAAATTGAGTCAGGATGGCTGGGTTCTCATACTGATGAAAATTATCCATTAGTTCGAATCGGTCTATCGTCCGAGGCTTTATTCGGAAGAACACATGCACGTCGTTGTCATTTTGACGAACTTCAGCGAAGCTACCGCTGTCCAGTTTTGTTAGTGAAAACTGAGGCACGTAGTAGTACTTCAGCTTATACCAATCGAATCTGCGCTTCTCGTTTAGGTCGTTTCTGGCGTCGTGGTAACTCCGCACCGTTCCACCATTGTCCAGGCTGAAAACAATCGGATCCCGGTCGAGAAGTATTCGATCGTCTGGAATTAAATCCTGATCGAGAGCTGTTTGGTCGGCAGCCTGACCTTCTTGTTTAGTAGCCACAACAGTGCCAGCAGGACTTGGAGATTCAACTTTTTTGTAAGCGCCATCGCAATGACAAAAATTGGGCGGGTTTGTGCAGGTAATTTCATCGTCATTTAGATCCAGGGCCATAGGCCTACCAACGATGTTGGTACCAACAGAAAAAATTTCGTTGTCGAATGTTCCTTCTCTTTCCGACCGCTGATCACCATCCCTAACTTTGACAACGAAATATTCTTCGAATCTTTTAATTTCAAGACTTAGATCTGGATCGTTCAAGCATTGCCACGTACCCACATATGGCGCGCCACCTCCGCAGCCGACCAAGAGCAGAGCTAAGCCAGCCGAAACCCAACAGATTTTATTCATTACATCTCTCCACACCTATTCCTTCTTTTTCTCGATATCACCCCAGCAGAAGGATCTGAAGACCAGCCTAACACACTCTTGACATACTGCGGTTTGAAGATTTCATAGGTAACCGGACCTACTCTGAAACGGTATTATTTTTTAATCGACGGCTAAAAAGCGTCATGCTTATACTTGAGGAGCCCGAGGGTAGCCCTCGAGACCATAGTAATGTGAAGATTAAACCCGCGATAAAATTTAGCAATGACCCAAGGAGCCTCTATCGTGCATGCATTCGTGACCCAATGGACAACTAAACCTGGACACCTAAGTACACTCGCATCACTCTACAAAGCGCAATTGCTCCCACAATTAGAGCTAGCTCCAGGGTGTCTTCATGCCTTCGTCGTTACAGCTGAGTGCAGCGATACGCTTTTCACCGTTAGTCTGTGGGACTCTGAAAGGGAACGAGATGCTTGCGACGGAAACCCTTACCATGGCGAAGAAGCCAAGCTAGCGCGATATCTAACACACAGTCCAAACCAAGAACCCTTCGAAGTCTTGGTGCAGGCGGGAACCTCATCCAACGGTCTCTTCGCTCGTTTGATCACGCTACCGGTTCAGGCACGTAACATCGATGCAGCGCTGACTGTCTATAAAGAAGAGTATCTCCCGCTCCTGCAGGCACAGCCGGGGTTTCTTCAGGTGATCTGGTTAGCCAATCGGGATAGTGGAGCCGGCTGGGGGATGAGCTTTTGGTCAGCCCGGGAACAAATGCTTGCAGCCGATCAAGAAGGCGAGTTTTTTCCAAAAGTATTGGCGAGGCTAGCAGTCTACTTCCATGGAAAACCAGAAATGAACTACTACAACGTAGTCTAGCCGCGATATGTAATGGACTACCGCTAGAATTTTTCAAGGGGCTGAACCTTATGCCTAAGTGCTCGACTTCAATCGTGGCATAACATTTTTAGCAAAAAGCTCCAGACTACGGCGCGTCCCCTCAAGCGGAGCGCCCGGCAATATCCCCATCATCACAAGGTGTGTGCAAGGGGAGCGTTTCAGCAAATCGCGTATACCCTCATACACGAAATCAGATGTGCCAATGAACGCGGGCTCGCCAAAAAAGTCGCAAGCCTGATCTTCCCGTAGCTGAGCGGCACTCGGAATCGCTCGTGAATCCTGATCGTCGTTATTTTCGTCACCCGCTTCGACCGCCCAATCGCGATAGAGCTGTAGCATGTGATTAACCGGCGACGCAGTATCGTTCCATGCTTGCTCCTTAGAGTCGGAGACATAGACAAGGATCATCTGACTAACCATATAGTTGTCCGGGTCCCGATCGTGCCGAGCTAGCGCCTCTCGATAACGTAGTCGATGCTCCGCTGACACCCCGGCTAAATGACACCCCATACGCGCGGCGCGGTCGAGCGCACGATCTCCGCGCGCACCGACCCAAAGTGGCACGGGGTGTTGAATAGCAGGCGGCATAATGCGCGCGCCGTCAATATCGTGATACTGGCCGTGAAACGTTACCGTCTCACCATCAAGCAACTGGCGGAGCAGCGGCAGCTGTTCAGCGAAACGCTTGGCCCGTTCCCTCGGTGAGATGCCCATGCCGGTAAACTCACCGACACGATATCCAAGACCAACCCCGATATCCATGCGCCCACCCGAAATCACGTCTGCAGTCGCGATATCTTCGGCCAAACGAACGGTTTGATGCATCGGGAGCAGCATTACAAACGTGCCGATCCGGATAGTGCTGGTGCGCGCGCTTATTGCCGTCGCGATTGGTATCAGCGATGGCGAGTAACCGTCATCTATGAAATGGTGCTCGGTCAACCATACATGATCAAATCCCAGTGTTTCAGAGTACGCGGCAAGCTCAAGATCGTCTCGGTAGAGACGATCCCAAGGTCGACGGTTAAAGTCGGGGTTGCGAAATGGGAACAAAAAGCCAAGGTCAATACTCATTACTTACTCCATAGTGCGCCGGTGCCAGCTCAGCCGCACCAGGCAGTAAAACTATAAAAAGACTACGAATTGACAATTTCTGCAATTAGCCATTCCGTTAGAAAAAAGCTTATGCCTAAATACCAAGTTAAAGCCAACATCCGTGGGCCAAGCGGATCCGATTGAGACACAAACACGCTTTTGACTCTGCATGACTGATGGCCCTATTAATCTGTCCGCCTAGGTGTGACCAAATGAAAGCATGGCGTCAGCTACTTTAACGAACCCGGCGATATTAGCGCCGGCCAGATAGTCGATGTGGTTCTTGCATTGACCGTACTCGACACAACGATCGTGAATAGTTTTCATCGTATCTTTAAGTAAGTTTTCTAGATCATCTTCCTTCCATGACAAACGCGCGCTGTTCTGACTCATTTCCAGTCCGGACAGGGCCACGCCACCGGCATTGGCGGCCTTGCTCGGGGCATACAATATCTTGGCATGCTGAAAAGCATCTATACCGGCGAGTTCGGTGGGCATGTTCGCTCCCTCAGATACGCCAATACATCCGTTTTTGAGTAAGGTCTTCGCTTCATCTTCATTAATTTCATTCTGCGTTGCACAGGGTAAAGCGATGTCGCACGCGACTCCCCAAGGTCTACCTTCATGAAAACTGGCGCCTTTGTATCTCTCTGCATATTCACTGACTCGACCGCGCCGCACAGTTTTCAGATCGATGACGAAATCCAGTTTCTCGCTGTCTATACCATTAGGGTCATGAATGAATCCAGAGGAGTCCGAAAGCGTCACTACCTTACCGCCAAGATGATTCACTTTTTCTACCGCGTAGCTCGCGACATTACCTGAACCGGAAATAGCCACTGTTTTGCCCCGGATGCTATCACCTTTGTGCCCCAACATATTCTCCATAAAATAAACCGCGCCGTAGCCAGTCGCCTCAGTGCGGATCTTACTACCGCCAAATGCTAGCCCCTTGCCGGTCAATACCCCAACAAATCGATTTTCGATACGCTTATACTGGCCGAATAGATAACCTATCTCCCGTGCCCCCACGCCGATATCTCCCGCCGGTACATCAGTATCCTCGCCAATGTGACGATGCAACTCGACCATGAAGGATTGACAGAAGCGCATAACCTCATTATCGGTCTTACCTTTCGGATTGAAATCAGCGCCACCCTTAGCGCCGCCCATAGGCAAACCGGTGAGGCTGTTTTTGAAAGTCTGCTCATACCCGAGAAACTTGAGTACGCTGAGGTTCACCGAAGGGTGAAAACGCAAGCCACCCTTATAGGGCCCGATTGAATTATTGAACTGGACCCGATATCCCCGCTGATTGCGGATATTGCCCTTATCATCGGTCCAAGGTACGCGGAACATGATAACCCGATCAGGTTCCGCCATGCGCTCCATGATCTGCATTTTATGGTAGATGGGTTTGTCAGCAATATAGGGAAATATAGTGCCGGCGACTTCGGATACGGCCTGATGAAATTCTTTTTCCCCGGGATTACGTTTTTTTACGCCGTTAAGGAAACGTTTTAAATAAACCGCTGTCTTGTCCATCCTCTCCCCTTACTTGAACTTGGCTATGCCCCGAAATCCTTAAATACTATTTTTTTGAGCTCTACCCCGGTTACGCTAAATGGGATGAAAGTTAGGATTCCGTCGTCGTTACATGTATGTCAATTGCGACCGCGACCGCGACCGTACGATAGAGCGGTCAGCGATTCCGGTAAACCTCGACAAGATCTTCTGCTTGCGCTTGGCTCACGCCGGCAAACTCGAAACGCATCGATATGCGCTCGAAACGGGCGAGATCGGCCTCTGGACGTACCCCCTCGATCTCTACATCCATATGCGTGATCGGGATTCCTTCGCCTTGGGCGTAACTCTCGATTAGCGTCACACCGCATGAGGAAACACCGGCAAGGAACGCCTCGCTGTTGGTGAAAGCGTCGTTCCTGGGGTGCGAGGAGGCGTCGAGGACGAGCTCCTGGCCACGGACGCGGCTGAACGCGCGCCCAACTTGGCCGCTGCTAACTGAGTGTATAGTCTCGACCTTGTCGTTACTCATAATTAAACCCTACCGATCAAGTTCCAAGGCAGGAGAATGCCATGCCACTGCCTGTCTTTGCCAGCGAATAGTCGGTTTTCAAGAGCTGAAACGCTCTTTCCGAACCCAAGTGCGGGTTCAGAGCCTGATGACTTGGGCGAGACCGGTGATGCCGTCCACGGCTCTGGTATGCGAAATCTTCGACCAGCCTATGTCGGTCGGCAGAGGGTTTTCTCAGAGAATTTTGCTCTCTTCCGGTAGAAAACGCTCTCGAATGGGTCTAAGCTGCGGAAACCGACATTACCAGCATTCGGAGAATACAAATGGCTACCAGCGGATCTGTCCAACACTTCATTGTTCCTGAAGCCGGCAACGTGCCCAATAATGGGACCCTACCCGTAATATTGTATAAAGGGGTTGCTGAATTCGGAGATAAGGAACCCGAAAGCGTCTTCGAAGATATGTTCGCCCAAAACAACTGGGGTAACGGCTGGCGTGTGGAAAGTATCTATCACTTCCATCACTATCACTCCGATGCACACGAAGTGGTCGCGTTTGCGCGTGGCAAAGCGACGCTCCAAGTGGGTGGCCCGGATGGCCCGATCGTCGAAGTAGAAGCCGGTGATGCCGCAGTAATTCCGGCAGGAGTCGGCCATAAAAGGCTCGACGATGCGCCCGGGCTCTCCGTAGTCGGTGCGTACCCACCAGAGCAATCACCTGATGTTTGTGTCACTAGTGAAGAAGATGTACAAAAAGCGCACGACGAAAACGCCGACGCTGATGGCTGCGTCATTCGGTTTTTTGGGAATGACGAAAAGGATTTAGTACGAGCGAGTATCGCTGCCACACCGCTCCCGCCTACTGATCCGCTAAATGGCGCTGACGGTCCTGTTATGGGGCTGTGGCAAAATAAATAAACACCGCTGTAAGGAAAGGTCGGACCGATTAATCAAGATCGGCGCCGATCTCCTCATATCTAATTACAATTTCTTATAGGTACTGCGCCAAATTCTATATTCAAAATGGCGCGTACCACAGCGCAGCAGGGAAAGCGGCCGCAAGCTTCACTCGCACATCTAGCTTGAAAGTATATATCTAAGACGCTCCGCGGACCCGACAACTGAAGGTCAGTGCACGCAAAAAACGCACTTGTAAAACTTCTTCGCCACTCTCATCTTCAGCCTGATCGCGTGCCCGTATAGCTGATTCCGCTTCGACAATGATTTTATGTTCGTTGCGATCGGCTTCTGTCAGAGTGACTTCATATTCGTTCATCAGTTACTCCCAGCACGCGTCATCGGTTTCCCTGCATAGTTTGCTCTTCATCACAAACGAGGTCGAAACTTACGCCAAGGGCGCGCCTGTTCGTAGGCGTAAGCAAGTCGAAAGACACTAGGATCATCGTACGTTCGCCCGACGATTTGGATGCCGGTTGGTACACGTATCTTTCGGCAATGTCCCGCCGGCACGGCCATAACCGGGCAGGTACTGACCAAATTAAACGGCCACGTCAAGCACCAACCAAGATAGGCTGGCACCTGACGTCCGTTAATGGCGAAATCAGGATCGCCATTGTCATGATCAGCTTTTACCGAAGGTATTGCCAATGTCGGGCAAATCAGCGCATCGTATTTCGCAAACACAGGCGCCAACTGCTGAAACATCTCACCCCGAACGAGATTGATCCGGTAGTGATCGCTGGCGTTTAGTTGCATGCCCCGCTCGATCATACCGACAAAAAACGGATCCATTTCGTACCGCCAGCGGCGCAATACATCACCACCCAAGAACGCTGCCGCCATAGCCTCCCAATACTGAAGGTACGGCGACAAAATACCACTGTGCCAATCAAGTTTAATTTCCTGCACCTTGCAACCAAGCGAGCGCATTACCTCAATCGCGGCGTGTGTGTTCTTAGCAACTACGGGGTCAATCTCGAAGAAACCAAGATCCATCGACAACGCAATTTTCATTCCCTTTACAGATGCATGGGTTGTGGGTAGCTCGACGTTGGCCTTCAGGGACATCATATCCGCCGGGTGATTGCCAGACATGACATTTTGCATAAGGGCTGCATCGGCAACGCTACGCGTTATCGGGCCGTAGTGCAGCAGCGTCTCCATCGGATGATCGATATCTAGAGGGTTGCGTCCGAATGGCGGTTTATAACCGACTAAATTGGATGCCGAAGCTGGGATGCGTACTGAGCCCCCCGCATCAGTGCCATCAGCGATTGTGGTCATGCCGGCGGCGAGTGCCGCGCCCGCACCGCCGGAGGATCCCCCTGGACTATAGTCGAGGTTGTAAGGATTGCGCGTGATGCCCCAAGCTGGACTATGGGTCGCGCCGGAATGAGCAAACTCAGGTGTAGTCGTCCGTGCATGCATGATTGCTCCGGCTTCGAGCAAGCGCGTCACGGTCGGCGCGGTACTCACCGGACGGAATTCTGCATTTATACGCGAACCGAACGTCGTGATCTCGCCCTCTACTGAATGGAAATCCTTAATCACGCATGGTATCCCCTCGAGAGGTCTTGGATCTGCCTTACGTTTTACGTACTGTTTTTCGGCTTTACGAGCTTGCCGGAGCGCTCGCTCAAAAAATGTATAGGTAAATGCGTTCACCCGCTGGCCAACCGCTTCCGCGCGCGCAATCACAGCCTGCATTAATTCTACCGGCGATAGTGTTTTAGCCCGGAACGCCGCAATAGCCTCAGTGGCTGCCATGTAACAGAGCTCTGTCTCTTTCGACACGATAGTAACCTCGCTAAAATATCCAAGTTGTCTGATTCTGGCAGAGTCTCTCGCCGGAAACGAGTATCCACGAGAGTTCTGAACACTTAGGACTATAGGCGCTATACGCCCAAGGACCGCATCGTCCGGAATTCGCATTCTCTCCTCGAGAGCAATATCTATATGAACACGCTCCCGGCTTACGATTATTATTACGACGAGTAGCGACTTGCACTAAAAGGTTGACTTGTGTGACCGTTGTATACTGCTGCTTATGAGTTCCAAGCGCTTTTATGGCTGGCCCCTCGTCGCGGTAGGATTCTTGTTCTACGGTCTCGGGATCGCGCCTGCCTACTACAGTTGGGGTTTCTTCGCGCCCGAAGTCATAGCCGATCTCGGTATCACCCGACAACAAGTTGGAACCGTCTTCGGCGCATTTACCCTGATCTTTGCATTAACCAGCACTCTGTCCGCCGCGATTATTCACTATTTCGGCCTACGCATGACCGTAACCGTTGGGGCTCTAATAAGTGCTCTCGGTTGGTTCCTAGTCGGACATGCCGAATCACTTACGCATATTTACCTGAGTTTTTCACTGCTCGGCGGAATCGGAATCGGGCTTTCAACTCTGCTACCTGCTCAAACACTCGCTGTTTATTGGTTCAAGAAATTCAGGGCGCGCGCAA
>Ga0310344_10002069_pt1 | contig 15134 bp, 19 predicted proteins | sample HC15DNA20200_MG_FD_203801 | JGI IMG/M metagenome (GOLD analysis project Ga0310344, IMG submission 203801) | Marine microbial communities from station ALOHA, North Pacific Subtropical Gyre - HC15-DNA-20-200_MG | ecosystem: Environmental > Aquatic > Marine > Oceanic | place: Pacific Ocean: North... | reverse complement strand
TTGTATGCGATCGCGAAAAGCAAGGATGCCGATGTTGAGTCTATCAAGGGCTATGCAAAGGAAAACTTTGGCTTTGATGGCCTTGAAGATATCCAGTGGAAGAAGTACGAGGAAATCATCAACATGATCGAAGCGGGAAACTTCACCGTGGAAGCGCAAGAAGTTACGGCTGAAGATATCCCGTTCTAGCGATGAGAGAACTCCCGAAGTGGCGATCCAAGTGGTCGTTTAGTTCTGTATGGCAGTACCACTATCCGATGCCAGATATCCCGAATATGGAGAAGTATCTTGAACGGGGACGAGCGGTGCATCAATGGACTGAGCAGGTGGACGAGGGGGCAACCGTACGCCCCCCGTCAGACTACGAGGGGTACTGTGAGGCATACAAGAAGTTCTGTCATACCTTCGCGCCAAGCTGGACGCATATTGAACAACCGTTTGACAACGGCGAGTGGCACGGGTTTATTGACCGCGTGGGATACATCAGAGGCCACGATACCCTCGTTATCGCTGACCTGAAGACGGGAGCAGGGAAAGGCAAGGCCGCGCAAACAAGAATCGCCACCCAACTGGCGAGTTACGCCATGGGTTGGAAACCAGAGGCTTTCGAGAAGGTGATGAGGGTAGGAATATTCCTGCTCTCCGATGGTGCATGGCATACAAAGGTTTACGATGACAGGCGGGATTTTGACCGCTGGCAGCAATTACTCAAGGAGGCAATACATGGCAATCAGGAAACTTCCGAAGAAGGTCGAGACACAACTGAACCAGATCAGTGAGGTAACGCTGGAGGTTCACGATCCGCAGACATATCAGATGGCGTGCGAACACCTCTCAGTCGTGCAGACGATGAGGCGCACCATCACAAGCCACTACAAACCAATTAAGGATGCGCTGAACGGTACTCGCAAGACCGTGCTGGATATGGAGAAGGCCGACCTCGCGAAACTGGCCCCATCGGAAGAACGCCTCTCGGTACTCATTCAGGAATACGAGGACACAAACGAGGACGGGCTGGATCAAGCTGCCCTGACCGAGCAACTCAATCACCATCGCCTCACCACCAGTCGTGTTGTTGTTGAGGATGTTGATGCCTTAATCAAAGCGATTGCCGAGGGTAAGGTATCCAGCGATGTTGTGAAACCTAATATCCCTGCGCTCAACAAGATCGCCAAGCAATTCGGTGGCCTGTTCTCCATGCCAGGATGTCGCGTTGAGACAGATGTCACGCTGGTTACACGATGAGACTCCAGACGGGAGCCTTAGCTGTTGTTCCACTCTGGATGGTTCTCAACAAAAACATTCCAGCGGGGGCGCTACGGCTCTGGTTGTATCTTCATGCGGTCTATACCAACAAGCGTACTGAGCTATCGAGGGCAGAGATGGCCGACCTGATGGATGTCACGGTAGAAACTATCGACAGGTGGATACACGCACTCAGAGATGAGGGATGCTTGAAGGTCATCCACAACCGTACCGAGAAGAACGGCTGGATGCCAAACGAGTATGAATTGATTATGGTGCAGGGTAGCCATATTGATGTAGCTACCTACCACGATAAAATACCCCTACCTGAGCCAACTACGTCAACGGTAAAGACCGCTCGTAGCCGAATGCGTCAGGCGGGTGTGTTATATAAAGAATTAAGTACTAATAAAGATCAAGTAGTACAGAAAACGACGCATCCGAGATTTAAGGAATGGTGGAGGCAGTATCCCCGCAAGGCCAAAAAACAGGCCGCGCTCAAGGTATGGGACAAGCTGGACGTAGAAACCGACGATGAGCTATGGGAGTCCATCTCCGAGGGGACAAAGCGATACAACCAATACTGGAGAGCCAATCAGACGGCTCAACGCTATATCCCTCATCCGACCACATGGCTACGGCAGCAGCAATGGGAGGATGAACTACCCACTCCAACCCCGAAGGTCAGCAAGCAGACACAATCGCTCGTATCGGCCTCTGAGGGGTTCTTATCGCGGCATAAGGAGGAATCATCGTGATGACGCATCGTTATACGTCAGGGGAACCTCAGAGGTTCCTACAGGCATTTAACAACCTCGCCGTTTCCAAGTCAGGGGAACATGATGAGGCTGAGTATGAATCCTATTTTGAACTGCTTGGCGAACTGCCGATAGATGCCGTTGAACAGGCCGCACGGGAACTTAAACGGACACCAGGCGCGTTTATGCCAGATGCGGGAACATGGTTCCGCATGGCAGACAATATTGCAGCGGAATCACTGGTCGAGGATACCAACACCGACCTCAAGCAACTTTACGCACCGAGGGATGCAGAGGGGGGCGAGGTTGAGCGGATCAAAGTGGCCCGTGCTAAGTTCGTCGCTGACATGGAAAAGCTCACAGGTCGTGTCCTTCCAGACGATCACCCAATGAAGGTGTCAACGCCGAAGGTGCCAACCTATGCGTGTCTAACGTGTCAGGATTTGGGATGGGTGGAGGTTGAAGACAGACGCTATCAGCATTGCCAGTGCTGGACTCGTAATCCAGTGCTTGAGAAAGAAAGAGCGAAATCACGACTCAAGAACACCAGAACTCATGTAAAATAACTTCGGGGTGCGGGGCAGCCCCCTGAGTTTGCTAGGGCCGAGAGGTCTTAGTTGTGGATCGCCAGTCCACCTCCTTCTCAGACTCCCCGTACCCCCCCAAACTCATGCAATTCCCAAAACCAGAACCTCGGAAAAAAGAGAAGGCAGCTCAGAAGGCTCGTCGCAAAGCGCATATCGCCAAGATACGACTTCAGGTATCGATCAGGGATCGTCGGTGTCGTGTCTGCGGGGAGATATTCGGAACAGGGGAGCAGACCCCTGAAATGCACGAACTGAAAAGCCGCGCACAACTGCGAGGCCGACCGATTGAAGAAATCTTTAGTCTGGAAAACTGTGTCATGTTGCACCGGAAATGCCATCGTGATGTGACTGAAAAAAGGATATCCCTAAACCCATAAAGGAGAAACAATGGCTAAATTGAGTCCACAAGAGGTATTCGACATTAAAGAGCGTGTCCACAAGGACGCAGAGCGTATCCACAAGGAATCAGAAGCATTTATACAGAAGCAACAATCCCTAAAAAACCAAGAGCGAATGATTCGGGTGCTTGAGAAAATTGAACGTGCGCTAGACGGTGGACAGTGGAATCCAGGTGTCAGGGACTCACTGGAGAACCTCGAAAAGATTGAAGACCAACTTGAGCGTATTGGGGATGCTCTCAATAGAATTTGCAGCAAGATGCCACTTGAGCGCATTGTGGACGCCCTCAATAGAATTGCCAGTAGAATGCCCTAGCATCAATCGGTAAGGCGCGTATCATAAAATTTTAATACGATGATTCGCACTGTTGGTAGTTTATGCTCAGGGATAGGTGGATTTGAGAATGGACTTGAACGGGTTGGAGATTTCCAGGTTCGCTGGCAGGTAGAGATTAACCCGTTTTGCATTGAGGTTTTAGAAAAACACTGGCCCACTGTTACAAGGTATCAAGATGTAACGACACTAACGGGCGATGAACTTGAGCCTGTGGATTTAATCTGTGCTGGATTCCCATGCCAACCTGTGTCTTACGCATCGGCTACTCGGAAAGGACAAAATAGTGAAAAATGGATCTGGCCCGACATTGCGAGACTGGTTGGCAGAGTTCGACCGAAAGTCGTCCTCTTGGAGAACACGCCAGGGTTGCTTACCGCTGGAGAACCACCTGGGTCAGCCTTCGCAGAAGTTCTCGGTGACTTGGCCTCACATGGGTATGATGCGGAATGGTCGTATATATCCTGCCGTGACTTGGGAGCGCCCCATTTGCGAGTTCGAATATTCATTTATGCTTCCGACTCCAACCACAAAAGCCAATCAGGGGTGCTTGTCGATGATGGATCGCGGGCAAGCCTGTCGGAATTTGCGAATGCTCACCAACGGTGGAAGAACCCTCTCACCTCGCTCAACAGAGTGGATGATGGGATATCAGGACGGGTGGACAGACTTAACAGACTCACAAGTCTCGGAAACTCAGTCTGCCCCTACATTATTGAGTGGATCGGAAGAAGAATACGTGCCGCCGACGATAAATAAGGAAGACCTATGATCCGGTGCGTAAAGAGCGGCTTCTGTTGCACCGTTAGACCGTGTTGGTATGGTCAATCACGTTCAGATAGCGCCGAATGCATCCACCTCAAAGCACCAAACAGTATTGGGCAGAGAGAGTGTGGGTTATATCACGTAATTAAAATTCTCGAGCGAAAGGATTATTTCCCCATGATGGGGTCAGGTTGTAGTTCATCATTATTCAACACCAAAAGAGATGAGATAAAAAAGCATCTAATTCAACATGGCAAAACGAGTCGATAAGAACCACAAGGAACTAGTTGCCGCACTCAGGAACACGCCAGGGGTCAGCGTCTTCAGCTTGGCCGATCTTGGGAAGGGTGTTCCTGATATCTGCATCGGGTATCGCTCGTTCACCATACTGGCCGAGATAAAAAGTGCGAAGGGGAAGCTCAATCCCCTGCAAACAGAGTGGCATTTCACATGGACGGGAACCCCTGTGGTTATTCTCAGGGACACTGATGACATCGCAGAACTCATCAAGACACTGGATACATTCTATGTCGAGCTAGGACACAGCCTAGCCGAGTCCATATCACAGCAACATGACGCGAAACAGGGTGTTAAAAAAAAGAATAAACACCCCCTTAAGGAGAACCCATGACAGATATTTCACTGTTGCGCCACGCCCTGATGCCCAAGGTCACTGATTCCACTGGCGTTGCGCTCAGATTAACGTCATGTATCCTGATGACACCAACCGGAGCGGTCATCAGTGAGGACATCACGATTGATGAATTTTGTGACGGGTTGAAAAATTGTCAGTCAATAGCGAACTCCAGCATGTGGACGCTTGGAGACTTACTGGCCTACGGAGATTCCCGTGGCGATTGGGGGGAAATGTATACCCAAGCTCTCGACCTCACGCAGAAGTCCTATAGCACCCTGACTCAAGCGATGCATATCTCCAAGCAATACCCTATTGAGGAACGGAATGCTGATGTCTCATGGAGTCACCATCGTGAGGCCGCGCCCATTAAGAACCGCGATGAACGCCAGTCAGTCCTGCGCCAAGCGGCTGACGAGGGATGGACACGGGAACAGGTGCGGGAGCATGTCAAAGGTTCCAGCACTCCCGCGAAGAAAGTCACCACCTGTCCTCAATGTGGACATGAATGGTAAAGCATAATGAGCGTTACAGACTGCACAAAATCAACAGAGGAGCGATGGCTGGAGGCTCGGAAGAACCATAAGGATGTCCTCGTGAAGTGCAAAATATGTGATGGACACCTCTTGCCCCACGTTAACGGGGGATGGCTTCATTGGGATGGAATACTGGATAGACCATTTCGTCAGCCAACACATGAACCTGTAGCCGTATGGAGTATCCCTAATCAATCGGTAAAACGCCCTGGTTAAAATTTTGAAACAGGATTAGCCGTCACTGGCTCCGATAGAGGTGCGCGTGAAAAAGCGCAGCACAATATTCGCCACGGCCAGTGCTTGTCCGAGAACTTCTGGATTGGGTTGCTCTATGGCCGAGGCCACGCCGAGTGTCGCAATGTTGAGCCAGAACGTCTTTGATTTCCACCATGCTTTCATCGGATTCACCTTTCTCCGGTTACTGCACCAACGTCGTGCCAAGTACCGTGGTCAACCATACAATAAACCCGCCTAACGCGCCCCATGTGACCGCCTTTTGCCGTAGCACCTCAACATGCAAGCGTATCTCGGCTACATCATCCTGCACCTGATTCAAGGTGGAGTCTAATCGCTTTAACTCAGCCAACACATGCCGCTGGTATTCATTCCACCCATTGTCAGGAGCCATCGCATATCACCTCGGAGTAGACAATTCAGAAATTCGTAAGTCGGAATTGTTTCTACGCCGACGACGAGGAGGAGATGCGCTTCCGATAATCGTTTTCATTCGAGACATATCCAGACTTGGATTGAAATTAAATTGTGGCGATTCAAGGACAGGAGGATCGACACGACGAGTTGTCGGATTGTAAGTCGAATCCATCAGAGGATTCCGAGGAGAACTTCCCATCACATTCCCCCCTGCTCCAGAGTGTAACGCTCTGAGAATGTTTGCAGGATTTGGTGCCGCTGTGCCAACCCCATACATCCCCTGGCCTAATCCAGAACGAAACCGACTAGACAGGAAAGGCAACCCAATCGCCGCACCAGCGAGAGCTTCTGGCATTCCACCAGCCGCATAACCAGCAGAGGCTCCAAGCGCGGGAACGGCCAATCGTTGAGGCAATCCCATTGCTTGCGCTTCAGCATACCCCCTCGTAGGTGAGGCCGTGGTAGCACCAATAACCTGCTCTGCCGCTTTCAGTCGTTGCGTTCGATGAAGCTGATCTAACCATTGTTGCCTTGATTCACCTAAACTATCAGCAATACGATCACGAAACGCCTTTCCTCCACCCATCTCAATCTGACCACTCGCTCTTAACGACGCATCTGGTATGAATCCACCAGGATTTCGTTCCGCAAGCCGACCCATCTGCTCAGTAGCGTAGGTGGCTGGCACCGTCTGACCACGCGCTCTGATCGCTTCTATCATGTCAGAAAGTCGCTTCGACGCAGCAGGATCTCCAATGGATAAATCTAGCTCCGCAAGATGTCTACCGCTTTCCACGACATCCTTTGCAAGTTGGGCAGTCGAGATAGAAGGCCCACCCTGACGCATGGCTGAAATCGGAGATGTCGCACCTAACCCGCCAGCTTCCCTCACAATGTCGTCAGACAAATCACGACTCGCGCCTACTGCTCTCACAGCGGCCTCTCTGGACGCTTCCGTTGGAGCAAAACCCGAAGTGAATGTACTGAGCGACCCCCTCGGAGCCGCAGTAACATCTTGGATTGGCTGATTTCCAGTCAAAAGAGTCTCAAGGACTTCGCCCCGATCCATTCCCGGTGCGCGTTCCTTAATCACCTTCGCTGTCTCGTCAAACGCTGACCCCTTCAGCATTCGCCCTCCCCAACGAAGCCCACGCATAAGCTGATTACCAGCAAATTCTCCAAGAAACTCATTCGCTCCCGCGACTCCAGCCGATTGCACAGATTCTTGCCATGTATCAGGTGCGCCCTCGTAGGGCATTCCAGTTACGGAAACACGCGGCCAGCTATCAATACGAACTGACCGATTGTCACCGAGGTCTACTGAACTTGGCACTTGTGACTGCCGATATAAATCTCCAGCAGCCCCGAATACTCCTGTAACCGTAGACATCCCCAATCCCCACGGAGTAAAGGGGTTTTTTAGGGATTTAAGATTACGAGCGAATTGCCATAACCCAGGAACCACAGCCGCGACCGTTTGGCTATCTTCGCGTGTTATCCATCCTTCTGGATTCACCTCACTGAAGATTCGCTGCACTTGTTCCTGCGTTAGAAGGTTGTTTTCATGGTCGTCAGGCAATGAAGGGTCTACTGTATATTCAATGCGTATTCCTTCATACTCAGGATTTCCATAGTCACCGGACTCTAACGCTCTCTCTCGATATACCTGAGTCGGGTAAATCCATGTCAGTCGCTTTGTCTCGTCAGAAGAAGAAGGAGTTTCGCCCTCTTGTGTCATCTCACTTGCAGATAACACCTTTGATACATAGTTTTGCGTTTCTGGAAACGGAGGAATCCCGCCAGCTTGATTTACTGCTGGCTCTCCAGCGTTATACGCAGCAGCAGCCAACGCTCTATCGTTGTAAGTATTGAGTAATACACCAAGATGCTGAACCCCTGCACTAATGTTCTGATCGACATCAAACGGATCTTTTACACCATACGTCTTCGCAATCAACGGCATCAACTGGAATAACCCCTGCGCTCCTTTTGGAGATTCCGCATCGGGGCGATAACTTGATTCTGCTTCTAATATAGCGATAGCGAACTCATATGGCACACCAAACTGCTCAGAATACTTCCGCACCCGTTTTTGTATTTGTTCTTTAGATTCAGATGCCATAATCGGTTCCAATGTTTACTGATTGTTCGGAATATTGATTTGAAATGACTGATTTTGGTTCCCGTTATTTGGAGTTGAAGTAGTCGGAGTCTCAAACGGCTTAAAGTTCCCGCCACCCTGGAGAAATGGTAATCCCTGACCAGAGAGAATTGCGGGGTCCAGCGGTCGAGAAAATCCAACAAGTCTCTCATTCAATAAAGCCGTCGCATAATTTATCAACCAAATAGTATTCTCTTGACTCATCAATAGGTCTGGAATTAAGGCTTTTCCTCTGGCAACATCGCCTTCTGTAAATCTTCCTGTCTCCCCTACAAGGCGGGCCATTGTCGCAGCGAGAACTTCTCGTAGCTGATCCAACTTAATAGCGTCCTGATTCGTCCCGGTATATTTCTGACCTTTTTGCCAAATACCCTGCAAGATCGCTGCGGTTCCCTGATGGTCGTTAAGTTGAAGTGCCAAATCACCAGCATCTCTTATGGAGCCAGCAATACTACTCAGTGTGTCTATTTCTTGCTGTCGTTCTTCGGAAAGCGGTTGACGGGTTATCGTCTGACCACGCTCATTAACACGCGAACCAAACATTCCCTGCGATCTCATTAGAGCCGTCTGCGCTTCAGCAATTTTCGCTGTCGTATTCATTAACCATTCTTGGTCACTGACAGGCGCTTCAGGTTGTTGAATTGGATTCCCACTGATATTCTCAGTCACCGAATACCGTTCGCTTCCCAACATAGAGGGATTTGGCATCGGCATGTCTGTTGGTTCCTCATTCAGAGGAGTGCTTCCTCCTGTCCGTGGAGGCGGTTGCCCACCCGACATCGGTGGAGGTGCCTGTCCAGTTGGCCCTCCTCTCGCCATATCAAGGGCCGCATCTACATCTGCTTGACTAATATTAGGATTAAAACTCCAATCCGGTCCTGTCACCGTAACCGGAAAACCCGTGGTTGGATCAATTTCTTCTCGCGTATGAATAGAAGGATTCACAAGACTTGCACGAAACACATCTTCCAGACCCTCGGCTCGAAGGAGATCACGGTCGGCTTGAACTGGCGTATGATCTCCATACAACGCACTCGCGTATTGAGCGCCAGGAATCTTCCCCCTTGATGCAATAGCCGCCCGAATTAACTGTTCTCTTTGAGTTTGATTGATACCGCGCCCACTGAGATCCTGAGCAGGAAGAGAAACCGGCGCATTCTGTGACTGGTATACGTGCTGACGACCTTCATACACAGGAGGCGCATTCACAGACGTAGCCGCAGGAGAAGGCAGTCGCAATGGTGAAAATGCTGCGGGATCACGACCCAAAACATCTTGTGTCGTTTGCGAAGACGAAGACAATTGAGGAGGAGGAGCAGGAACCGCTGTTAACGGTGGAATCGCGGGTGCTTGAAGACTCAGAGGGGCTGTCAATGGTGTTCGTACACCAGGAGACAAATCCATACCTGCAAGTGATTGCCACCCTTCAATTTCTGCCCGCAACATCTGTTCCTTCAACCTATTCATTCTGGATTCTTCCTGCATTTTCATTGCAGCAGTTCCAGCTTCCATCGCCTGAAGAATTGCGTTACCGATTCGTCGTCCCACAGCCATAGTCTTATTTCCTGAAGATTTTAGAAGGCAAGGAGTTCATATCGTTGCCAGGATAGAGGCCAGAACCTAATTCCCTTAGTTTTGTCGGGTCAAAATCACGCAGGATATTACTCGGAACGGACCCCTGAATAAGAGCCTCAATCTGAAGGTCATCGTCGTCTTCGTTGTTTTTCCGAGCATCCATTACCGTGCTGGCAAATGACTGTAATCCTTCTCCGAATCTACGCCTGACACTCATTAGTATCCTCCGTTCCGATACCCGCCATTCCCCATGTTTCGAGCTAACGCCCAATCCAGATTGAATGGATCAGACTGAGAGGGAAGTGCTTGCTGTGGCATCGGGGCTGGTTGCGTAGACATTCCCGGCGGTGCAACCGGAGGAGGTTTCTGACCACCTTGCCCTCCACCTCTCCGACGACGAGTACCTTGACCCATTTGTCCAAGTGACGGCATTCCACGCCGACGAGAAGTCATTGTAGGTGGAGGTGCTGCCCCCATTTGTGGACGTTGCGCTGCCATCGGAGCCGGTCGTGTTTGAGCCGACCCCGTAAATGGATTGATCGGCGGTCCCGACCCACGCATTCCCTGTTGATTATTGACTATAGCCATATTGTTTCACCTTAGACCCGATATGCTGGTTGTTCCCTGAATCCAGTGGCTCCTGTCTGGAACGCAGTCAGAAACGCATTGAGTAACGGAAGTATTTCACCAAATCTTCCACTATCCAACGCATTAAGAACTTCTTCTCGCTTTAATCCATACTCAGCGAGGAACTGATTCCATTGGACATTTCTATCAAGCACACCAAAAGCAGCATCCTGCCTGAATTGCTGCATCCCCGTCATGGCGTTAATGGTATTGACCAGATTAGCACTCTGCTGCGCCGTAAGATTCGCTGATTCCTGAATCGCCTGTGCCAGTCGATCATCCTGACGACGAGCCGTATCCAGCGTCATACTGGTTCTAAGCTGCTGCGCCATATCGTATCGCTGGTCAGCAGACGCACGTTGGAACTGCGCTTGCTGGCTTAACGCGGCCATTGCGGTGTTGTATCGCTGATCTTCCCGATCCTTCTCGTCCAGTGCAATCTGTTGAGCAGCATCGGCATACATGGGGGCCAGTTTTGTTTCGACCCGCTGCATGTAATCGGCTTCTGGACCCTGACCGAGCGTGCCACGACCGGCCATCGCTGCCTGACCCTGAGACAGTTGCGCTCTCCTCAACGCATCAATCGGAGAACGTGCCGACTCAATTTCCATCGCTCGACGCTGTTCATCAAGTGGTTTTTGTCCACCACTGGCAATGATGTCCCTGAGAATCTGTTGAGTTTCATCCTCAAGCGGTGTGGCATCAGAGATACCACCCTCAGATAACACTTGGTCGAGATAGTCCTGACGCTGTTGCTCATCGCCAGTAAGTGGTAACTCACCACCAGACGCCATAATGTCAGACAACGTACGGTCTGTCTGTGCGCTCAGGGGAGTCCTGATACGACCACCACCCTGCAACAACCCCTCGAAACCGAGGTTTTGCATCTGTGAAATGGGATCATTTCCCACTTCTAGCGTAAACGCATCCTGCCACTCAGGTGGAGAGAGCGGATAACTGTCAGACCGAAACCCTGTTTCACCTAACGGGCCTATGCCTGGTTGACCGGGAATACCGGGATCACTAGTGTTTCCACCAGAAGGCAATCTCCTCGTAACGACGGTAGTGTCGTCAGTAGTGTCATCTATGGTGTCGTCGATGGTGTCGTCGATGGTGTCGTCGATGATTTCTGGCATAAGGTACTGCCATGCGTCCCCACCTGTTCCGTAGTTCCGCATAATGTCGATGATTGGCCCACCGCCACCAAACTGAACGGAGCCAGAACCGCCTGATTCGGTATACGGAAGACCCGCACCGGTCATATCTGCTAAAAACTCAGCGAAACCAGCACGATTCGGGCTGTAATTCTCAGCAATACGCTGAAAATCACGACCCCACCCTGCATCGAGTGGAGTATTTTGCTCAAGAAAGCTGATGTTCTCTGGCGTGAGGTCATACATACCGCCGCCACCACCACCACCACCACTACCGCGAGTCCTGTCTGGACTGTAAATCCCCGCAAGAGGGTAATCCTCCATCAGATGACCATAAAGTCCATGCCAGATATCACGTTCACCGGCTTCTCTACCGTGTTGAGCTTGATATTGCTCGCCTAATTGACCCGTAAGATCAGAGAAATAATCTTGAAAATTTCTGTCACCTTCCGCGACTGCTCCTGGAATTAACCCATAATTAGCTAACGATTGTGAAGTTATTCCGCTCTGAGGATTAAGCCACTCATCGTATCCAGCGGTTCTAGGATCTAGCCCTGATTTGAATATTCTTTCAGGATCGGTTACGGATGTAGTTCCCCAAATATCACCAATGTCCTTGCCTTCAGCCAACACGTTGTAATATCCGTGACCAATGTCGGCCTCAGAAGGCATTGGTGCCGTATTGCCAGCTTGATAAGCGCCAACAATGTCATGCCAAAAAGGAGAACCTTCGTCATATGTCCCTGGAGCTATACCTTGCCCCTCGTAATCATAATCAGCGATTACTTCGTCAAGATTGGTAAGGTAGTCTTGGTAGTCGTATTTTCCATTCGCCATAACTATCCCTTATAAATATTTCTACCGCTGGTGTCTCCACCAGATTCTCCCTGATCACCTGGATTTTGATCTCTTGGGTATTGGCTTTCGCCTAGATCATATCCAGACCTAGATACCTTCCCCGTCCTCTTTCTTTCCAAGCTCAACTGTGCAGGAGTAGGATCAAACTGATTGGCTGCAAATGTCAGCATATTATTCGCATCTCGTGTGACACCAATCAATCCAAGCGCGTCTTCAATCTCCTGAAACCCTCCTCCAAGCATCGGTTGTGGAGGATTCTCTTGTGTCGCAGTCTTATAGACCGTATCACCGCTGACTTCCTGCCCGAATGGGGGGTTGTCTCCCCAATCAACGCCACTCCGACGCAATAACTCTGGACGACGTAACGCAGGGTCCATCCCCGTCAGACCCACATCAGCAAATAACGGTCCCTTTATCATTGGGGGTTGCTGCACAACTGCGCTTGGTAAGGACACATCTCTTGAAGCCCGTTGTGCGCCAACAGCGCCAACAGTACCAAGATCCCCCATCATTCGTTGGTAAAGGTCTGGAGCATAATAGGGAGTCCCTCGCAATGGCATCCCGACGATCTTGTCATCGTCACCACCACCGGCTAAATAGCCACCGATGCCTCTCGCGCCACCCATAACCCACGGAACCCACGATGCTTCTGTGCCACTCATACGTGTAACTCCTTGAGGAAGGCTTTTCGCTGGACTTCATTAAAGCCGAGCTTTTTCGCTAACGCCAACCCTCGTTTATTGTCGTAATCTACTGAAATCATAAAGTGCTTAATCCCTATTTGCACAGCATGATTTTCAGCAGCGTGAGCTGCTTGCAAACTATACCGACGCGAATCAGGTTCAATATAAATGTGCGGTTGCCCGAAATCACGACTTGGCGTGATATTCGTCAACCCTGTAAACCCAATCGTCTGGTCCCCGTGATCTATCATGTAAAACAAGGCCACATTGTTGTTCACCGCATTCAATAACGATGTAATCGCCATCGTGCAAGCCAGTTCATCTGGAACGACCTGCCCCATAAACGACTCGAACCCTTTTCGGTCTTTGGCATACCACTTTACAATCCGTGGTGGATCACCAACACCATAAGACCGAAGGAGAATATCTGACATTGCTCCGTTTACGAGTATACCTACTGAGATGTCTGGAAGCTAATCATTCCTCGGATGTCAACATTATTCGTAATACTGGACGGCCATGAACTATGATCCGTCCGATAGCAATACAGCTTATCGGTTCCCCCGGTGGTAATATAGCCTTCCGTATCGACCGACCCTTTGATAATGAGCGGTCCCGTAAACGTCGTGGCGGTGGCCTTCAACCCCTTCGGAATCTGTATCCTCAGTTCGTTCCCCATCCCTGAGCCGGTTGTCGTGTCCTCCAGAAAGAAGTTGATCGTCACGAACTGGCCGACCTTGATGTATTGCAAGAGTTTCTGATCTGCCGCCGCGACGGTCCATGTGCCTGAATTTGCTGTGAAATTCCCTGCTGCGAACGGTGCGCTTTGCCATCCTAACTCCTGCTGAATCCGTTGCACCCTGCGACGGGTATCAATCGCATTGAAATACATGGCACGCATGGCCTGTTCCATGACCACACCTGTTTCCTCACGAATACGGGCGAAATCTGGAACAGGGAAATCGAGCGGGATATTAGACCGTGCCATTAGTTCTGAGATCCTGCTGCTGCGCCTGTGCCAACTGCGCCTACTCCGGTTATAAGTTTACGAAGAATGTGAAGTCGATCTGGGTCCCAAACAACATAATTTCTCTTTCCGCTTGTTCTTCCAATGTACTGTGCGCCGGGGACGCCTTTCTCTTTCAGGAGTTGTGTTCTATAAGCGTCTAGGGCTGTTTCTGGAGACTCAAACAAGGTATGTTCTAGGTATTCAGACCCAGGACGACCAACGTCACGACCCATACGCCCTGAAGGAAGACCAGATTCAGTAACCATCTCGTAACTCTTAGGTTGAAGCGGGTCAAATATACTGCGAACCACACTTTGAACCTGATGACTCTGATCAGTTAATGGCTTATCTAAATCGATCAATTCCTCTGGTGACGATCTAATGCCGACCTCAAAGAGCGACCCTCTATTTGGCGACGGGCCTATGCCTGATTGAGACAACATACGACGATACCAGTCTGCGATTTCGGGGTCTGAGGACATATATAGTCCTTTCCCCTTAATCTGCGAGCCTTCTCCAGAGCCAATCTTATTGAGATTAAATTCACCAAGAGGATTTCTTGAAGTAGGAGCAAATCCACTTTCTGGTGTTCCGTGATAGCTTATGATTTTTTGTGCTGAAGGCAGTAGCCGCCGTTGTGTGGGTCTGATGAGCTTGGCAACGGCAGCAACATCTTTAGGACTGAAATCAGGTACCGCACCAAGAAGTATTTCTTGGGGTTGCTGCCACCGAGCAATATCCTCCTCAGACATCCCTCGTTCTCGCAATGCCTCCTCATTCCACATATTTCCCTCATCGGGCCGGGGATACGTCAACGTATCCATTGTGGAATTGAAGCCCTCCCAAGCATCGTGTAACCATTGGGGCGTAGTAGGTGGACCCGAAGACCGATCCTTTAGTTCACGACGACGTACTTCTGCTCGTTTACTACTCATTAACTGCTACCCCATTCCACCAAGCCAGAGTCCCATCGCTGTTCCACAGGCTGAACCAGATGCGTAGGCCATAACTGCAAGAATACCATCAACTTTACTGGCTGTCCTCGCATTAACCCACCAGACCACCGCAATACAAAACCCCACAAACGGAGCAGTCCAACTACCCTGTGATAACTGAATGGTATTCAGGGAAATTAAGGCCACAATCAGGAACCCACGAC
>Ga0310344_10002068_pt1 | contig 15151 bp, 11 predicted proteins | sample HC15DNA20200_MG_FD_203801 | JGI IMG/M metagenome (GOLD analysis project Ga0310344, IMG submission 203801) | Marine microbial communities from station ALOHA, North Pacific Subtropical Gyre - HC15-DNA-20-200_MG | ecosystem: Environmental > Aquatic > Marine > Oceanic | place: Pacific Ocean: North... | reverse complement strand
TACATCCCGTTACCTAATCATTTACATCATTCATGGGTGATACAGGCAGCACGAAGTGGAAAGCATATTTTGTGCGACAAGCCACTTGCGGTGAATGCGGTTCAAGCCCAGGAAATGGTTGCGGTTTGCAAGCAATACAAGGTTTTGTTGATGGAAGGCTTTATGTGGCGCTTTCATCCCAGAACAAAAAAGCTAATGGAGCTTGTGCATCAGGGTGTCATAGGTCCCCTTCGAGTTATTCGATATATATTTTCACTTACGATGGAATCCAATGACTGGCGTTTAAACCCAGCATTTGGAGGAGGCGCATTACGGGATATCGGATGTTACGGGATCGACACGGCTAGAATGATAACAGGAAGCATGCCTCAAGAAGTCATGGCGGTCCGGCATATGGGAAGTACGGGTGTCGATATTACTACTTCCATTCAGCTGGAGTTTCCAGAAAATGTAATGGCTCAGATTACATGTAGCTTTGAGCTTCCTTTTTATTATCGAGTAGAATTAGTAGGAAGCGAGGGAATGTTGCGCGTTTCACGGAAGTCCCTGAACGGTCCGCCACCGGAACTGTTTCTTCACAAGGGAGAAGAAATCGGTCAGATTCAAATTCCAGAGGGAAATCAATTTTCCCACATGATTGATCATTTTACGGATTGCGTTTTGAACAAGCACTCACTAGTCGATCCTGCTGAAAACGGTCTCAAGAATATGACTGTGATAGATCAGATTGAGATACCGCGAGTGATGTAAGAGGAGGAAGTTAAACCAGGAATTACCACTGGAAGAGAGCCGTTCCCCAGGTAAGCCCGGCACCAAATCCACTGAGTAAGAGCAAGTCATCCCGTTTAAATCGATTTTCCCGATACGCTTCATCAAGGGCAATCGGAATGGAGGCCGAGGAAGTGTTTCCGTATCGATCAAGATTATTAAAGGTTCGATTAGCCGGAATCGTTAGTACATCTGTCGCGGCCTTAAGAATCCGAATATTTGCCTGATGTGCAATCATCAAAGAGATGTCATCGACATCTTTTCCATGGGCAGCAAGGACCTCTTCAATGGAGTCTGTAAGAATCCGAATGGCCCATTTAAATACGGCACGGCCATCCATTTGAAGGTATTGCATATCCTGAGCAATCAGTTCATTTGAAATAGGAAGGCGTGATCCACCGGCCGGTTTCTGAAGAAGATGACCTCCAGAACCGTCTGATCCGAGTTGATAGGCCATTAGTCCCTGTTGTTTGCTACCACGAGAGATCAGGACAGCACCAGCGCCATCGCCGAAAAGTGGAAAAGTTCCCTGATCTTTGGGATTTAAAATACGTGAATTACAGTCACCACCAATGACAAGGGCAAGGTTGCTGCACCCGGTTGCGACATATTGGGCTGCAGTAATCATTGCGTACATGAATCCAGAACAGGCAGCCTGAATATCCATAGCAGCTGCATTTAACCCTAGTTTTGATTGAACCAGACAAGCGGTAGAGGGAAAAGCCATATCGGGTGTGAAAGTGGCTACAACAACTAGGTCGATATCGTCTGCTGGAACATCACTATCCTCGATGGCCTTCTGGGCAGCGTGAAAGCACAAGTCACTGGTAGCTTGTTCCGGTAACGCGTAACGACGTTCTCGAATTCCGGTTCTCTGAAAAATCCAATCAGGGTCAAAGCCATAGTCCTGGTTCAGTTGCTCATTCGAGACTATTTGTTCAGGAAGATAGGATCCCATACCAACGATTTGAATACCGGGAAGTGCCCTGATGCGATTGTGGGAAGGCGATATCAAACGCCGTGAAGCTTCATCAATGCGGGTCGACTTACGATTGATCGATGGTGATGCCATAATCACAGGTGCTGTGAATGAGGGAACCTGTCCAGCGACCGACCGCCATCGTTGCTGAATCCCGTCAAGGACGGATTTCTTTATCGACCCGATCTGCCGCTACTGAAGGCTAGCAATATATCGGATCTTGGAGGATAAGGCTAGTTGCGTTGGTATGAGTTTCTCAGATGTGACTTACATCATGAAAAATGCCCCGGTTAGGGTGGATCGGATCAGAGCGAATGGTTATTGCTTTTTCAGACCGGAACGTTGGGCAATTCGAGGGTCAGATTTAAGAGGTAAAGTCACTCTTCGCCCTGTTTCAGAGGCTTTGTATACTGCCAGCACCATTTCTACAGAATGACGACCTTCCCGACCATCTACCAGAGGTGCGGTTCTATTTTTAAGCGCCTGAATGAAATCTTTTAATTGGTCATGATGACCCTGATGGGAGATTGCCTTCGGGTCTGCTGCTCCTCCCTGAGTGGCCGATCCTTGTGTAAATTTCCTCTTGATTCTGCGGTCTTGGGCTGTCATCGGATCAAATTGCCAGAGCAGCAAGTGCTCTTGTTCTACGATGGCCGTCCCCAGGGTGCCGTGGATTTCCACTTTACGTAGAAGACCGGGATGCGCACTGGTTGTAGCCTCAATGATTCCGAGTGCTCCATTCGCAAATCGAACGGTAACAACTGCCGTATCTTCCACGTCGATGCGTTTGTGTGATAGGGTGTCGGTGATGGCTCCGCATTCCACTATCGGCCCCATTAGCCAAATAAGGAGATCGACATTGTGAATTGCCTGGTTCATAAGAGCTCCTCCTCCATCTAGGTCCCATGTTCCACGCCAATCTCCGGAATCATAATATTCCTGTGATCGCCACCATTTTACATATGTATCACCTAACGTCAGACGTCCAAATTTTCCAGAATCGATCGCCTTTTTCAACGTCTGATTAACAGGACTAAATCGTGATGGAAAGATAGTGCAGAGTTGGACTCCAGCCTTGTCACAGGTGGTGATAATCTTGTCACAGCGTTTGAGCGTGATTTCCAGTGGTTTTTCGACAACCACGTGTTTTCCTGACTTGGCGGCTGTCACGGCTGGTTCCATGTGCGCTCCACTTGGAGTACAAATATTCACGATATCTAGTCCGGGGTGTTTTAGAAAAGCATCATAATCCGTGTAAACGGTGCAGTTTTTGGTTCCTTTTATGACGCTACCGGCTTTCTCGGGATGTCCTGTGAATACAGCTACCAGTTTGCCCCCTTTTAGTTGTTGGATGGCTTTTGCATGAAAATGCGCAATCATCCCACAGCCAACTATTCCAAATCCGTACGACATGGTGTCTCCCTAGTGAGTGTTGTGTTTTCCGTGATGCCAGGGGGTTAATCTATTTTCGGTATTGTGCAGATATGTGGACAAGTCAGGAGAGCCTACTAGCCTCGTTAGAATTCCAGGCAATTTTGAAAACAGTTGTACTGAAAAAACGGGGTGGCAGGACCTGTCGTAAAGTTACCGGAACCACACAACAATACCGTTCTTAATATGCAATAAACAGGGAACGACAAATAGTTTCAGTCAGAGGCTTGTTCCCTATTAAGGACGAATTGTGTGCCTTGTCCCGGAACCAGGGTTTGAAATTCGGCCATGCCTTCGTGAATGATGATGTGTTGATCGGCTGCTACCTCTTCGAACACCTGGATCTGGCCTGATGGCCAATGAATTTCAAGCCGGTCAATGACATCACTGTGCCCCAACCCTAAATTTGCTACCGCAGGCATCTGAGATAGAAAATTGATTATGGGGTTGATATTACGAAAGATTTTTCTGTCACTTACGGTACACACTAATTTTGCACCAATCCCAAAAGAATTACTCTCAGAGCCTCTCAGGGAAATGCGAAGCCAATGAGCAGATGGAAATCGATTTCGATAGACCAGAAGAGGTCCCCCTCCGACCTGACGTACAAACAGTTCCGGCATTCCATCGTTGGTGATATCGTAAGAAGCTACAGTTCGGCCATCCCCATTACTGTCAGCACCACTGACAAAACCAACGTTTAGGAAATGGTTTCCAGCATAATTGAGATAAACACCATTTCTTTCGTACATGCTCAGGTTTTGCGCCTGAGAAGAAAAGGCCCAGGGATTTCCAACCCAGAATTCACCATTGTCTTTGTCAAGAGATCGCAGCAGGGGAACATTGGCCTCGCGGTCAAATGGCTGTGACACGACAGCCAGCCAGACACAGCGTCAGCCGTCTGGTTTATCGGGATTAACACTCTGAAAACCGACGGGGGCATAAAGGTCAAGAAATCCATCATTGTCGAGATCCATATAGCCAACACCGTAAGCCCAACCTACATCAGACATTCCACTAGATTTCCCGATCCTTTCAAAATGACCGTCACCGAGATTATGATAGAGTTCATTTCCAGTTACAAAATCCCGGATTTTAGCTTCAATGTCAGGTGGATACACGCCAGGTTTTAGATTGCCAATAATTCTCTCACCTGCTTTGGAGTACATATTGGCAACATACGGATCACCGAATCCATCATTGTCGATGTCTCCAACTGTTATGCCCATTGAGAAACCGCCATATCCTTCGGGAAGCTCTCCGCGCTGGAAGGTCCCATCCCCTTGGTTGACATAGTAGTCGTTCGGACCAATTTCACAGGCGGTCATGAGATCGGGCCAAGTATCGCCATTGGCATCGAACCAGACAGCCGCAAAAGCAGGTGCGCCATTACCTGCAGTTCCAGATGGATCTGTTACGTCTTCAAATTGCCAGTTACCTAGATTGCGCCACAACTGATTGCGCAGTCCATCTTTGGTGTCAATCCAGGCGCGTTCTACCTCTTCAGCATTCAGTGATCGATCGATGGTTCCTGTTACGTAGAGGTCGAGATGGCCGTCTTTGTCGTAGTCAGCGATTGCAAATTGGTGGGCCTCTTGAGGTAACCTAAGAGAAGTCTCGTTTTCTGACAGAAGTCTAAATTGTTTTCCTTTTTCGTTACTGTAAATCTTGTTTCCAATCAATAAGTCCTCAAATCCGTCTCCGTCTATATCCATAAATACAACCCCGTCGCTCTGACTTTTAGAGTGAGAGGTAAGCCCGACCTTTCGAGTGACATCCAGGAACTTTCCCGCTTCTATTCCTTGGTATAAATAATTTCCGTTAAAGTCGGTTACGAGTGCATCCATCCAGCCATCCTGGTTGTAATCAGCGAGGAAAATACCCCCAGTAATGAAGGGTGTTTCTTCTGATTGTTCGCGAACCAGCCAGTTATCTCTCAATAGTTGCACTTTGATACCTGTGTCGGCAGTGATGTCTTCCATAAGAAAGTCATGGGCTTGAGTTTTACTTGCCTCATAGGATTCCCATCGGGTAATCCATCCTCGTTGATCAGGGGTATCGTCATTCAACTGGTCAATATCACATCGAAATTTGATAATTCGTTCTGATAGTTGGCCTTCATGGGTCATTCCAGCGAGACGAAGTTTGCAGGTCCCGGTCCATGGTCCGTCCAAATGGTTTCTCTCAACGGGACTCATGAGCATGACTTTCAATTTACAGGAAATAAGTTCATCAAACTCATTTCGGTAACCGATCAATCGCTCTGCAAGTTGATCACGGTTGCATGGGGTCGGACTTTGATCGGGTTCGTTCCAGAGCGTGATTTGAGCACCTGAATGGTCAATGGTCAGGCCCGATTCATTTTCAAAGATGGCGGTTTGGCTGCTGGCAGAGAAAAATTCACGTACTTTTGAAACCTCTGAAAGTTCAATCGCATCGGCAAGTTTAGGTAACGCACGGTCACCAAAAACGAATCCTCCCAGATGTTCCACATCCTGCAAGTACTTGGCCTCTTCTTTCGGAAGCCCTTTTCTAGTTGGTGAGGAAGTGCTTTTGGGATTGGTGGTGACAGAATTCTTCTTGGGGGAGATTAGTTCATCAGATGTCCCGGAAGTGAATAGCAAGCTCAGCGCGATGCAGACAGCAATTACCCCAAACATGAAAATCAGGGGTACAGCTCCGGGTTGATACGTGTGCTGTTCTGTATTCTCGGGAACCGGTAGCCCGTCTGTCTTATCAGCCATTTTGATGTTCCCAAGCCTTTAAGTGACAAGTGCCTTTTCACATTTCATGTGAGCGCTGCAATCATTCTGCTAAACATTAAAGCGAATAAGCACAACATCTCCATTCTGAATAATGTAATCACGACCTTCAACATGGAAAAAGTTTTTTGCCTTTGCTTCACGTTCAGAATCGGCTTGGAGTAATTTTTCAGCAGAAATGATTTCTGCACGGATAAAGCCACGAGCAAGATCACTGTGAATGGCGGCTGCCGCGTCTACGGCCGTCTCACCTTGAGGTAACAGCCAGGCACGGGATTCTTTTGGTCCGGCTGTGTAGAAGACAAGTTGGTTACTAATTTTCAGAAGTCCCTGGATTAACTGAGTGCGAGAGAGCGTCGTGATTCCCAGTTCTTCAAGAAAAACAGTTTGTTCTTCGGTGGGCAGATCCAGTAATTCTTGTTCTAGAGTGAGGCAGGCTGAGATTACATCAGGACTCTGTTGATCGATGAAGCTGTCAGCAGTTTCTTTTTGATCGTCGGAATGATTGCTTACATATAGTCGAGGTTTTTGTGACAACAGTCCGTAGGATCGTACCGCGCTACGTTGTTCATCGGTCAGATCGAGGGTGTATAAAGAGTCTCCTTTACTAAGAGTCGATTCCAGTGGTTCGAGCAACGCTAACTGTTCGCGTTGCTGATCACGATCGGGACGGGGTTTGGTTACAGCAATCCGCAAACGTTCGATTACACCCGTTAGAATCTCAAGATCCGCTAAAAGAAGATCATCTTCAAAACGATCCCGCTCCGTACCGAAATCATTTCCTAGGTAGGTGCCGATAACGATTACCAGCGCCTCTGCCTCTCTCCAAGATGCCAGTCGACGCGCATTATCTCCCGAGGCACCTTGTGTTAATCCAGGAGTGTCTTGAATTTCAAGGGAAGCTGCTGTTTTTTTGGGACTGTCGTAAAAAGAAACCAGCTTATCTAAGATTAAATCATCGATCTTGGCCATGGCCAATTGTCCAGATGGCTGTGAGGTTCTTTCTGCTGTGACACGTGTAATCAGTTCAAATAAAGTTGATTTGCCACTTCCGCTATATCCTACCAATGCTATTTTCATAGTTCGGTGAATCCACTATTCCCATATGTGAAGGTACTGTTTGTGTCTACTAGAGCCATTTCGGAAGCTCGGCTTTCTTTCTGCACATAAGATGGTGGATTAAAGGTTATACGATTTATGCAGCTGATCAGTGGTACGGATAATAAGCAGCTCCGGCAAATAATCGTTTACGACGATTGCATGGTCTTTGCGGACTTAGTCGGGCGCCGCCTGATGCTTATTGGAGGAATACGCTTGCCCTAGGTTATGTGAAAGGTCGTCAAGGCAGTGTTGAAGATGACGTTGGGATTCCTTGGACAGGGATTTTCCGCCGTATCGTATTTGGTAATAGGCTCGAACAATGGTTTCAGGAACCATTGCTACCGGCTGATGGGTCCCATCAGAATATAATTTGCTATGGATGGACTTTGCAAATTCCTGGGGGGTCTGTTCTGGCTGTCGCACCCAATGTTGTTTTTGAAGGAGGGTGATTAACTGATCGTAAAAATCGACTCGGATGTGCTGATTGGACTTTTGAGTTCGGCCGAGTATGCGTTCCCAAAGAGTACGTCGATGGTGCTGTTTCTTCATCTTTTTTAAAGAAGGCCGCCCGGTTTTCCATAGCGTAGTAGCCCCTATTACGAGCAATACCATCCCAAATAGCATAAAGGCAAGTTCCCAGGGGATACGTCCTTTCATTGGGTTGTCCGTGTCAACCAGTTGTCTTTGTCCCCACTGTTGCCATGAGTGGATCATTGCCAGAAGAGGTCCGGAGAGAACGACCTGTTGCTGTCTAGCATCGAATCCGACGACATGACGAGACCACAGTGCCTGGACATATGTTCGGAACTCACGAAGTCTTACCCAAAATGATCGTGCGGGCAATGCCCTTATTTGAGATGGAGTGGGGTCAAGCGTAAGCCAGCCCTGATCGGGTATATAAGCTTCAACCCAAGTGTGCGCATGTTTTTGTTTCACCTCATAGAACTGGCCTATCCGATTCCATTCTCCACCTCGAAAACCGAACACGACGCGTGCAGGAATTCCAATGCTGCGGCACATGAGGGTCAGGGCACTGGCAAAATATTCACAATGTCCACTTTTTCGGTTCATGAGAAAGTCTTCAACAGGATCCAGGGAAGGGTTATCAATGTATTGTTGTAGGACATATGAAAATTGGTCTGACAATAAATGGGATTCCAATAGCCGTGCTTTTCTTGCGATTTCGTTTTCAGGGACATCGGCTGTCAGTTGTCGGGCGGTTGCAACCAGCTCTGGCAAAGATTCGGACGGGATTTCAAGAGACCTTTTCAATTCTTCTCCTCGTGGTAAAGGGAGGTCGATCCAGGGGTTTCCGACCTGATCCTTTGGAGAAAAGACACGATAACGGAGAACACGTTGGTCTGTGGCTTTGGGACGCATCAAGCTACCTGTTGGGGGATCTACACGTAGTGAAAAGGATTCGGTACTTCCCCGCATTGCCGAACGAACAGGCCAGGCCGCAAAGACAAATTGGGAGTCGATCGGTTGTAACTCAATTTCCTGAACAAGTAATCCGCTTTTATTACGCGGTTCATCCCACCATATTTCAGGACGGGGCTCTTTAAAGGGAGACCAAAGCCCCTTCTTGTAATCGAGCAGGGTACTTCCGCGAAACAGAAGGTCACCTGGCTGGAGTTGATGATCGGTTTCACCGTCACGAAAAGTGACCTGCATGACCGGTTCGTCACTTTCAAGGATCTGTCCCATTTCTCCAACTCGAACTACTTCGTCGTACCCCGTTTCATATTGATCGAAGACAACAGGCTGACCCCAGTCAGGGGTCGGTGCACGGGGTGAAAGAACGAAAATTCCAATGGCTAGAGGAAGAGTAAAAATTCCGAGTAAGCCAGTTGTCCATCTTAGGCCCATCAAAGAAGAACGGTCAGACGATTCCCAGATGACACCGTTTCGAAAAACAGAAGACATGCTGGACAATGGCCAGAGCCGATCCGATTTTGTTTTGGAAAGATCGGGAAATGGAAGAGAAGCTTTTTGTAGGGTGATACTTTCACGATAAAGGTAAAAGAGAGTCATCGTGAAAATGGCAATAAATAAGTAGAAGATCAGGAGAAGTCCAAACCACATTTTCAGATTCATCACCGCTGCAACGGGAATCTGCATTAAGGCCAGCAGGGCCAGGTGCCAGTAGTTGCGAAGTTGTTTTTTTTGAAATAGTACGATCAGTTGCAGATACACTGCTAAATGGGCAGCCGCGAGTGGAAAAATACCTTGCCAAAGGTATTCAGACAGAAAAAGTACGATAGCGATAATGGCGAGCCCATTGGAGTGGCGATCGTCTAAATGAAAACGTCCGGTTCGTTCGGTGAAAACGTAGGCAAGTAAGGTACATCCGAGGATTAATACGGCATACCATTCCATACTTTCGCCCATCGCTAACAGAAGTGTGGATAATGCTGCCAGCAAATAGAGACGTAGGAGACAGGCTGTCTGAAATGCCACGTGGGAATTCCTGATGGGGTTGGAAACGGTTCGTTTTATTTTCTGTCAGTTATCTGAGTTGATAGCACTCGGAAAATTCGTGACTTCCGACACGAAGGAATTTAACTCGTCGATCGGACCGTGCATTTGAGGTGTTTGTTTTTCTACGGTTGTTGCTCAATGGAGAGCTTTCATATCGGGAATTGTCAACAGGACCTGTCCGTGTACTTATTATGAGCATCCGTGTGTCATCGCGTACGGAAGACGATGTTCGTCGTAAGAGATCATTGAGAGAAGTGTTGCTGCTGGGGTGGGCTGTTGCCAGAAGGTCGAGCATCCGTTGTAAAAGAACGTGGGAAGACATGCCTTGAACGACTTCGATGGTCGGACCACCTATGAGTAACTGAACTTCGGCATGGCCGGATCGTGTAAAATGAGTGCACATCGTCGTAGCGCAGCTGACTGCCAGTTCGACACGATCCGTTTCATGAAGTGTGGGGGCTTCGGGTATCCAGGGGTCTAAGACCACAAGTACCTTTTGCCGTTGATGGTCATCAAATTCGCGGATCATAGGTTCTCCAACCCGCGCAGTGGTTCTCCAGTGGATCCAGCGAGGATTGTCACCAGGTCGAAAATCTCGCAGGCTGTGATATTCGCTGCCCTGCATATTCGTACGGGATTTCCACATAGTTTGAGAATTAGGTGCAACAAAAGAAGGGGAATCACGGCGTACGTTGAGCTTGCCGAGGCGTGGGAACACGATCAGATCAGCATCGTGTACAAAGAATCGATTCAATTCGAACAAGCCTAATGGAAATCGGGTACTCAGTTTAAGGGCGCCAAACCGGTACCGGCCGCGTTGCGCGATCATTGCACGATAGTTTCCTTGAATCGTATGTCCTGAAACAGCGCGGAGGAACCACACCCGCGGATGAAACCCGGGAACGGGGGTATCGGACTCCAGGGGGTGTACATAATCTTCCACGGTCAACGCCCATCCGGACGTTAAGCCCTGCGTTTTGGTTAAGTTAATTTCGACAGAAAAGGGTTCGCCTGCTTCAACACGTTGTGGAATGTGGCGAATGAGTTGGATTCCGCGAAGACTGTTCCATGCAAAGAAGATACTGAACGCAAAAGGGCCAATCATCAGTCCGAACAAAAGAACCAGCAGGTTCATGACATTGATCATCGCACTGACCATAAGTATGAGAAGCACGCAGGCGTAAATCCATCCTGCTGGCATGATACGTAGGTGTAAGCGACTGGTCTGGATTTCATCTTTTGAAACCGGTTCAAAGCTATCTGCAGTGACACTGGATGTATTTCCAGTTCTTTCCAGTCCTTTGTTGTTCTTGCTTGTTATCACAAGACACTCCTGTTTTACAACCGTTGATCATCAAAGGATGCTATGAGGGAACGGTGATGTCATCGAGCAGATGCTGCATGACGGTCTGAGCGGCTTCTGTATGGCGTTCGGCTTGGTAGGTATGAAGAATCAGGCGATGGCTAAGCACCGGAATAGCTAGTTGTTTGACATCGTCAGGTATCACGTAATCGCGTTGCTCCAACATAGCTAAACTCTGAGCGGCACGGTACAGAGCCAGTGATCCTCGGGGACTGATTCCGACTGAGATCTCGGGAGCTTGTCGTGTGGCGTCGACGACATCGAGAATGTACTCGTTGATGGATTGTTCAACCCGAATCTCGCGCACTTTTTTCTGGAGATTGACAAGGCTACTGCTGTCAATGACAGGTTCAAGCTGGTCAACGGGTTCACCGGTTCTATGGCTGGTTAGCACATTCATCTCTTCCTCGCGGACAGGGTATCCTATCCGGATACACATCAAGAAGCGATCCAGCTGGCTTTCTGGAAGCAGATAGGTGCCTTCGAATTCATATGGATTCTGGGTGGCGATCACGAAGAAAGGATCCGGGAGAGCATGGGTCGTTCCATCAACGCTGACCTGTCGGTCGTTCATCGCTTCAAGTAGAGCACTCTGAGTACGAGGCGGTGTCCGATTTATTTCATCTGCGAGCACGATATTTGCAAATAGCGGGCCCTGAGAGAAACTGAATTCCGATCGATTAGAATTGAAAATACTCGATCCGACAATATCGCTGGGAAGAAGGTCTGGAGTAAACTGAATACGGCAAAAACGGCCGTTAACACTGCGTGCCATCGCGCGTGCCAAAAGTGTTTTACCCACTCCCGGCACGTCTTCAATGAGTAGATGGCCTTCAGCGAGCAAGGTGATTACTGCCAGGCGTACCGTTTCCGGTTTTCCCAACAGAACACGGGAAATATTCGATTCCAAGTCTGCGATGTCATGGTCAACTTCACTTACCATTGTTGGCTGGTTCTCTCTGTTGCTTGCGGGCTTCTTACAAACATGTGTGGAACCCTGTTCCGGCGTTGTTTCCTTGAGGTTTTGATCCTGGGTTGGCGGAAATGTGGAGCTTGTGACTAGTTCCAGGTTCTTATCGGATCAGGACGTTTCGTCACAATATCTTCCATGGCGGCAACACGCTTCTCTCTGCATTTGAGACGGATGTCATTATAATCACCGTAGAGTAACGGAAAATAGTATAAAGAAGATTACTGCATTATTCAGACTATGGTGGCTGTGTTCAGTCTTAAACAACCGGGTTATAATATGGAAGTAATTCCATAATAAGCGGTCTGTTCACGGTTCCACTTTCGGACTGTGAGTGGCGGCAGCTACGAGTTCTTTTTGAGTTTGAACAGAAAGGCGAAAGAGAGAGGATGCCTTTTAAAAGTGCCGAAGAACAGATGTCCATTTTGCGCCGTGGTGTGGATCAGATACTTTCCGAATCGGAACTGCTGGGAAAGCTTAAACGTTCGGTTCAAAACAATCAGCCGTTAAGGATCAAGCTGGGTATTGATCCGACTGCCGTTGATGTTCATCTAGGACACACGGTGCCATTGCGCAAACTCCGACAATTTCAGGATCTTGGACACCACATAATTCTGATCATGGGTAATTATACCGCACTGGTTGGAGACCCAAGTGGGCGTGATGAAACACGGACGCGGTTATCTGCTGAGGCGGTAACTGAAAATGCTGCGACCTACTTGGAGCAGGTTGCAAAGGTCATCGATTTATCACGTTGTGAGGTCAGGGAAAACGGAGACTGGTTTTCCCGAATGACCTTTACAGATGTTCTGGAGCTCACCAGTAAAATCACCATGATGCGGCTTTTGGAGCGGGATGATTTCAATAATCGTATCAAGGAACAAAAAGCCGTATATTTACATGAGTGCCTATACCCTCTTATGCAGGGTTGGGATTCTGTTCAGGTTAAGGCGGATGTTGAACTTGGAGGTACGGATCAATTATTTAATCTCCATTGTGGTCGCGATCTTCAAAAAGATCAGGGACAAGAACCTCAGGTAGCAATCACAATGCCAATCTTGGTGGGAACAGACGGTCAGCGACGTATGGGGAAATCTTTGGGAAATTATATTGGGATTTCAGAGTCGCCGAATGAGATGTTCGGAAAATTGATGAGCATAGCAGATAGTTTGATGCAAGATTATTTCGAATTGCTGACCGATATCCCCTCAGAAGAGATTGCAGATTTACTTTCTCTCGAGGCACATCCCAGAGACACGAAAATACGTCTTTCAGGTACCGTTGTGGAGAATTATTACGGTTCAGAACTGGCAGACACAGCAAAATCAGAATTCGAACGGCGGTTTGCACAAAACAAGTTACCGACGGATATACCGGAAAAGTTCTTTTCGTATCCCTCAGGTGAAAAAATCGCCATTGTTCCATTTTTATCGAAAGAACTGGGTCTGGCTTCCAGCGGGTCTGAGATTCGTAGACTGATCCAACAGGGTGGGGTGTGGGTGGAAAACCCGGATAACCGCCTCACGGACCCACATCAAGAAGTGTCGCTGTGTGATGGAATGCTTTTCGGAGTGGGCAAACGTCGTGTCGTACGTGTGAGACTCAACAGCTGATCCATTTCAACTAGACGTTATTATTAGTGGTGTGATAGGGGTGGGTTTTTTAAGAGGTTTAGGTGAAATCAAACACCTCATTACAGGTGATTTGCTATGGCTGGATCCACGTCCAAATACGGACGGTTTCGTCTGCTCCAGCGGAGACCAGATGGCTGCCATCCCTCGAGAAATCAACACCCCATACCCATTGATTGTGAGCGGTCAGAATCTGTAATAATTCACCGGTCAGAATATCCCACAAACGGATTGTCTTGTCGGCACTCGATGATGCAATGAAACGGCCATTTGGGTGAAAAGCGATGCCAAGCACTTCATCCTGATGTCCCAGAAGGGAAGCCAGTGGCTTACCGCTTGGAGCATTCCATAGACGAATGGTGCGGTCGGAACAGCCAGCGGCAATCACTTTTCCATAGGGCCCGAAGGCGAGGGATCGTACCGCGCTGTTTCGATCGGGGTTACTTTTTTCGAGAGAAGGTACTTGCAGGGTGTGGGATGCACGTCCATCGGTCGCATGCCATAGCCTTACGGTGCCGTCTAAGCTGCCTGAGGCCAGCAGGTCGGTGTCCGGACTAAAGGCCAATGCCCATACCCAGTCACGATGTCCTTGTAGTGTTAAACGTGGTTTATCTGTGGGCGGTTGATCCGGCTGGCTTTGAATCGTGCCTAAGGGTGACTCGAAATGATGAGGAAGATTCCATATTTTGACTAAATTGTCATCGCCTCCGGAAGCAAGCAGACTACCGCTGCTGCTGACGGCTAGTGCCCGAATCCACTGATCATGGCCAGCTAGTTCAAGAATCGGTTTGTCCGTTGGCAAACTCCAGATGAGAATCTTTTTGTCCAAACCAGCTGAAGCTAATAGGTTGCTGTGAGGACTCCATGCAAGCGTTGTAACCCAGTTGTCATGCCCCTGAAGTTCGATTGCCGATTCGTTATTATCTGACCAAACATGTACTTGGTTGTTAAAAAATCCAGCGGCAAAACGACTGGTACTGTCAGCATACCGTACAGTAGAAACTACTGCTGATGGACCTTTGATCGATTTTAATTCGCGCAACCTGAGATTGTGAGGAAAGGGTGTGTCCGCGATGAGTGTTTCACTCGAACCAGTCAGACTCAAAACTCCAATTAGCAAGAGGAGTTGCTTTCGAGTAGTCATGGGTGTCGCTTCCTGGGTTATAATTTTTCAAAAAAAAGGGTGCCAACGAGCGTTCCGCCGGTATTTGTCCGCAACATCATTTCCCACGGTATCTTCATGATTGAAAAGAAGAGTCAGGGATCTTTGATATGACGGATTTACAGGACCTGACGCCAACCGGTATTAAACCGGATATTCAGCACGACTATTATTTTATATTTATTCAACTACCGTCCTCTAAGTTATCCTAGCAGCTGAATGAGGTATCGGCGACCTTTTGCCAAGGCGTCTTGAATATTTTCTAATGTGCCTTATGTCCGTTTAAGAGTGTTTGGTTCTGTCTGAGTACATGCACGAATAATCCCTTAATAATGAGGTTGTCATGAATGGCGTTCGGCTAATAACGAGGACTACGAGGGTTCTGATTTTAGGGATACTGCTGCATATGCAGGGAGAGAGTTCTGCAGCTACTTGGCAAGCAGGAGTAGCTCGCGTTGAAATTACACCAGCGGATGACGTCTGGATGGCAGGATACGGTTCCC
>Ga0310344_10002067_pt1 | contig 15151 bp, 12 predicted proteins | sample HC15DNA20200_MG_FD_203801 | JGI IMG/M metagenome (GOLD analysis project Ga0310344, IMG submission 203801) | Marine microbial communities from station ALOHA, North Pacific Subtropical Gyre - HC15-DNA-20-200_MG | ecosystem: Environmental > Aquatic > Marine > Oceanic | place: Pacific Ocean: North... | reverse complement strand
TTCATTCTGTTTTCTCCATTCTTGTCCACTACCTACGAATGATGGTACCAACTTTGTAAGAGAGTCAGTTTACGGAAGTTGTGGAATATTAATTAAAGCTTGCAGTTAGCCTTTGCTTTGAAAGTTAGGTGTCCTAATCAATACATACTAATTATTAGTATTACTTTTTACTGTCTCAGTGTTTTTAATTCACTAAAAAAGCGCGCTATCTTAACACAAAGTTTTTGTCTAACTGCCGCTGCACGGGCACATTACGTAGTTCAGCATAACGAGGCAACCCTTTTTGATAAGGTGGATAATCCTCCCCATGAATGAGTGGCTCAAGGTAGCGACGACAGGCTTTTGTTATGGAAAATCCGTCTCGACTTATGAATGAACGAGGCATCATTTTTTCTTTGTTTGCAACCCGGCTTAATGGCGCATGCTTTATCGTCCAGCGATAAGGAGAATCTGATGTGCGCACTATTATGGGCATTACGGCATTGTGTCCTTTGAGGGCAAATTCAACAGCCTTTTTCCCTACTGCATATGCTTGTTCCACATCCACCTTAGATGCAATATGTCGAGCAGAACGTTGTAAATAATCAGCAATTGCATAGTGATATTTAAGGCCTAGTTTTTCCTTTACTAGAGTAGCTACGGTAGCTGCAACTCCACCAAGCTGAGCATGACCAAAGGCATCATGAATTCCTGATTCAGCTAAAAATCTACCATTTGGATGGCGGACCCCTTCTGAAACAACAATGACGCAGTAGCCATAGCGATCCACACACTTTTTAACTCTCGCTAGGAAATGAGGTGTATTAAAAGGGATTTCAGGAAATAGAATAATGTGAGGTGCCTCACTCTGGTTATGTCCAGCTAGCCCTCCTGCAGCGGCAATCCAACCCGCATGCCGTCCCATAACTTCCAGTATGAAAACTTTAGTTGAGGTTTTAGCCATGGACGCGACATCTAGAGCTGCCTCGCGCGTTGCAAGTGCCACATATTTCGCAACTGAACCAAAACCAGGACAGGTGTCTGTTAACGGCAAATCATTATCAACTGTTTTAGGGATACCAATGCAGGTCACAGGGAACCCGAGTTTTTGACCAATTTGAGATACCTTATGAGCAGTATCCATAGAATCACCACCGCCGTTATAAAAGAAGTATCCAATATTGTGGGCCTTGAAGACTTCAATTAAACGTTGATATTCTGCGCGATTTTCCTCTAACCCTTTGAGCTTATATCGGGCAGACCCGAAAGCCCCCCCAGGTGTATAACGTAAGGCTGCAATGGCTCTATCAGATTCTTTACTTGTATCAATCAGATCTTCTGTCAGAGCGCCAATAATCCCATTTCGACCAGCAAGTATTTTGCCTATTCGATCCTTTTTTTTTCGTGCTGTCTCAATTACGCCACAAGCCGTTGCGTTAATTACAGCCGTTACTCCACCTGACTGAGCATAAAAACCATTTTGCTTCACTATGACTCCCAGGAATGTTGTTTTAATAGGTCTTGAACATACAGGATACCAAAAGGATGTTTTTTGTTTGACCACCAAAGCTTATCGGGCTAGCTTTATTGTCATAAGCTACTGTTAAAACAGATATGGAGACCTCTAAATGAGAATTGTATTGCTTGGTGCGCCTGGTTCTGGGAAGGGCACTCAGGCCTATAGACTACAAAAGGAAATGGGTTTGCCGCAGATATCAACTGGGGATCTTTTGCGAGAGGCTGTGACTGCAGGCAGTACATTAGGACTTCAAGCAAAAAAACTAATGGATTTAGGTGAATTAGTTTCTGATGACATTGTTTTGGGGATCATTGAAGATAGAGTCTGCGCAGCTGATACAACTGACGGATATGTGCTGGATGGATTCCCGAGAAACCTTGGACAAGCTAAAAGTTTAGATAATCTCCTAACACGCCTGGGCCAGAAGTTAGATGCTACTATTTTAATGAATGTGGATTTTGAGCTTTTGATTAAGCGATTAACTGGAAGACGGACCTGTTCTAAGACCGGTAAACTACTTAATATTTATTTCTCTCCCAAAGAAGAATTAGAAGCCTGCATAAAAGCAGGTGGTGAGCTGCGTCAACGAGCTGATGATAATGAGGATACTATTAGGAATAGGCTGCTTATTTATGAGCGTGAGACACAGCCATTGATTAAGTACTATGGTGACAGGAATATTTTGCAAATAGTGGACGCAAAGGGAAGTATGGACGACGTCTACATAGGGGTGAGAGAGGCCCTTGATAACCCCCTGCTATAGAAACCGAATCAGGGCTTTAAGTTTCTTTTAAGAAAAAATCGTCGAACTCGTGCTGTCTCCATCCGTTAGCTATTCTATCGGAAGGTTTGCCAAAAAGAAGATCTATGAGTTCTTTTCGAGTGGCGAGCACTTCAGGTTGAATGCCCAGTTTATGCGCTCGTTGTGCCGTAAGGTTCTGAAGCTGCTTTAGGCTATTTTTATCAGGACGAGGTTTATGAAGACGTTTTTTGACTAAAGTTATTTGATCAATATTTTTGTTAGTAGTAGCTGCCAGAATTTTGTCGCCAAAACGCTTGATAAGCTTAGGAGGCATATCAGCAATAGCGGCTAGTTCTTTATGTGTAGTTGGGGGTCTACTTGCAGTGCGAATAATTAATTCATCACTCAGTATCCAGCGCCGAGGGCGGTCAAGTTCTTGCGCACACTCCTCACGCCATTCGACTAAAGATAATGCAACAGACTGAGATGAGGCTTCTAAGGAATTGAGGCCCTTAAGACGTTCCCATAGAGTTAAAGCAGGAGTCACCAATGGTGCGCCAAGCGCTTGTTGGCAGTCTTCCTCAAACCAGCTAATACGACCATATTTTTCTAGCTCTGAGTATAGGTTATCCCATAATTTCAAAAGATGATGCACATCACCTAGAGCATATTTAACGGCGGGGGTTGCTAGAGGGCGTTTTGCCCAATTCGTTCTAGACAATGACTTGTCCAGTTCAATATTTAATCTTTTTTGAACAATATCTTGAAGACCAATTTGTGGCATATGACCTAGTAGCGCCGCAGCTATTTGTGTATCAATCAAACGAGAGGGAAGTCCATTTGCATATTGGTCTATAACCTCAAGGTCTTGCCTAGCGCTATGTAAAACCCAGGATTTATCTTTTTCTAAAAGCAACTTAAACAGTGGACTTAAATCCAAATCAGCTAAGCAGTCGACGCAGGCCGCTAAGTTAGGGGTGGCTATCTGTATTAAGCAGAGTTTTGGGTAATATGTGCTTTCCCTCATGAACTCAGTATCGAGAGAAATTATTGGTTCTACTGATATGCTGGAAATTAATTCAGCAAGAGAACTATCGCTATCTATAAAAAGGTCTGTTCCCATAATGCGTTTCTTTTACACTTACTCAGGTGGCATTCCAACTATAAACATTAGGAGTATTCACGTTTGTGGCATTTAACACTGGTATTTGCCGATATAGCACTTCACAGACGAGGTCCTGACGAGCTACCAGCATCGCAGTTCTTGTTTGTGTCGGTCCTTGTCTCCTATCTAATAGTGGGGCTCTTGTCATTATTATTCAGTGAACCGGCTGAGCGTCTGCTCTCGATTAACATTTTCGGTTTAAACCTTTATCTAGGATACATTGGCCTGATCATATTGGAGACGTCCTTAGATGTTTTATTTGTTTGGGGGACACTAAAGATTTTTAATCACCCTAAACGTTTTTTTCAGACTGCTACCGCCTTATTTGGAGTACTGGCATTACTAGGGGTTATCAGAATACCTGTTTTGGTTTGGATAGAAGCTGTCAGAGAGGTAGGCAATGAACCTACTACTGGAGTATTTGTCTATCTCGCGCTCTTTCTTTGGACAATAGATGCAGCTGGATTCATATTAGCTAAGGCAACTCAGAATACATATTTTGTGGGAGTTATGATCGCAACAGGTTACGTTATGGTTTCTTTTTCCCTACGTGATTATATGTTCCCGGTAACTGGCTAATGCGTATTCATATACTTGGGATCTGTGGAACATTTATGGGCGGGCTTGCTGCAATAGCAAAGGCTGCTGGTCATGAGGTTTCTGGTTCCGATGAAAATGTTTATCCACCTATGAGTGACCAGCTAAGCAATTTAGGGATTAATTTACAAGAGGGGTATAACTCTGCTTTTATCAGTAAGGGAGTCGACTGTGTGGTTGTTGGAAATGGACTGTCTCGAGGTAATGTTGCCGTAGAGGCTTTGCTAAACAGCGATATTCCATACTGCTCAGGTCCTCAGTGGTTATTTGAGAATGTACTACAAGATAAGTGGGTGCTCGCCATAGCAGGCACTCATGGAAAGACGACAACAAGTAGCATGTTAGCTTGGATACTTGAATACGCTAAATATTTCCCTGGGTTTTTAATAGGCGGTGTTCCACATAATTTTGGCATTTCTGCACGACTTGGCAAATCTGAGTTTTTTGTTATCGAGGCCGATGAGTACGATACGGCTTTTTTCGATAAACGCGCCAAATTTATCCACTATCGACCTAAAACCCTATCTATAACAAATATCGAATATGACCATGCTGATATATATGCTGACTTGGATGCCATTCTTTGGCAGTTTCAGCAGCTGCTAAGAACTGTTCCCTCCAGCGGCCTTATTAATGTAAATGGGCATGATAAAAATATCGGAAAAATGCTAAGACAGAGCATATGGACTCCGATTGAAACGTTTGGGTTGAAGAATGGGACAAATTGGTCAGCAAACTATAATACCCAAGGTCAAGAGTCTTATTTTGATGTGTATCGAGAAGACATAAAAATTGGAGGGACAGCCTGGAATCTGTTTGGCAAGCATAATTTAGCAAATGCTCTTGCCGCTCTTAGTGCTGCTGCACATGCTGGGGTTAGCATAGAGATAGGATTAGAAGCGCTCTCTCTATTTGAAGGAGTAAAAAGACGGCTAGAGAAAAATGGGGTTTATGGCGGAATCACACTTTATGATGATTTTGCACACCACCCCACGGCAATCACTGCGACCATATGTGCTTTACGAGACCAACACATAGATTCGCGAATCGTCATTGTGATAGAGCCAAGATCGAACACGATGAAGATGGATATTCATAGAGAATCGTTGCTTAAAGCGTTGGGAAGAGCAGACCGAGTGTTTTTATTGGCATCAGATGACTTGGAGTGGAATCCTGAGTCAGCTTTAGCTTCTTTAGGTTCGAAGGTATCTGTTTCATGGGATATGGACTCAATATTAAATCTTCTTTTGGAAGATCTGAGAAGTGGTGACTGTGTGACGATGATGTCTAATGGCGGTTTTCAGGGGTTACGAAATCAACTACAAGAATCCTTAAAAACTAGATTTAAGAGTCTATAGACGATTGGAATTTTTAAAATAAGATATGACTATTGGAACCGTGCCATTATTTCCGCTGAAGACGGTTCTTTTTCCCGGAGGGATTCTTCCCCTTAGGATTTTTGAACCTCGTTATTTAACAATGGTAAGTGAGTGTTTGAGGGAGAAGAACGAGTTTGGTGTATTGCTAATTAAAGAAGAAGCAGATGTTAGAACCTATGAGATTGGTACAATTGCTGAAATTGTTGACTGGGACCAAGGTAGTGATGGCTTATTAGGCATTAGTGCAGAGGGTGGGAAGCGTTTTCAACTTGAATCTGCAGAAAAACGAACTGATGGACTTTATATCGCCTCAGTTCAAGATATTCCTGATGAGCCAGAGGTGCCTGTTCCAAATAAGTATCAGTTCATGGTTCGTTTGATAAAAAATGTCTTTGATGTTTTAGGTACGCAGGACCAAATTACATATAAAAATTATGATAATTCTGCCTGGGTTGGATACAGACTTGCAGAAATTCTTCCATTAACTTTAATGGCCAAACAACAATTATTGGAGCTGAATGATCCATTGGAAAGACTCAGTTTATTAAAAAACCACATCCAGAAAGAATTGAAATGAACCGCGAGATTGAAGTTAGCAATAGTAAAATTTATCGTGCGTTGCGTAAAAGTAGGTGATAGGCCTTTAGGGTTGAGATTGAATTTGAGGAGCCCAAACAACCTCAGTCTCAATATCTCCAGCATTACCAAGGCTTAGCCATCTCATTCCTGGAGGTTGGTTGTCTAGTGAAAAAGAGACACTTTTAGGTAAAAACTGTGAACAAGTGGATGGAGTGCTGAGAAACCGGATCCCATTGATTTTATGATCTGACTCTTGATGAACATGCCCCCAGACTACAGCTCGCACTTGCTTGTATTTGTTAATAGTTGCTAGAAACTGTTTTGCATCTTGGAGGCCTATTAGGTCAAGCCAATCGCTATCCATACTTAGAGGCTGATGATGCATACAAATCATCACATGCTGGTCAGTATTTTTCTTGAGTGATTCCTCAATAGCCGCTAAGCCATCTTGACCAAGAGCCCCAGCATGCTGGTTTTCTTGACAACTGTTAAGCAATAAAATGCGCCAATTTTCTATATTCTTACTGCCGCCAACCTGAAAAGGTGGCTTGCTAAGCAATTTAGCCATAAGTGTTGGATTATCGTGGTTTCCTGGAATACAAAGAATTGGCAAATTAGACGCTGTTAATGTATTTCGAAAACGCTCATAACCTGCGCGACTTCCATCTTCAACAATATCACCAGTTACTAAGATTCCATCTGGCGGCCAGCGTGGGTCATTACGCGCATAATTTAAAACAGATTTAAAGGTGTCTTGAGTGACAAGACCTCTCGCCCGTCCCTCTGGTAATGCTTGCAGGTGTAGATCGGTGATATGAAGAAGCAAGGGGGGTTTTTTATAATTAGTCATTTTGGTAATAATTTGGCCTATAAATCTGTCAAAAACTGCCTTAATAGCCTCTGATATTTATACTTAGGTTGCGAAGACAGTCTACCCTGAGAGACAATCCTTGCCTTCCAGCACAGCTGCCGCTAACAAAAAACTTGATAGCACGAATCGAAAAGAATACCCAGTGACCGAACGACCCACTAGAAAACAGCTCGCCAACGCAATTCGTGCGCTGTCAATGGATGCAGTAGAACAAGCACGTTCTGGGCATCCCGGCATGCCAATGGGTATGGCTGATATTGCTGAAGTATTATGGAATGATTTCCTGAATCATAACCCCTCGAATCCGCGTTGGCATGACCGTGATCGTTTTGTCCTGTCAAATGGCCATGGTTCCATGTTGCTTTATTCGCTAGCCTATCTTACTGGGTATCCCCTCGAAATAGAGGAACTTCAGCAGTTTCGTCAATTTGGGCAGAGAACAGCTGGGCACCCTGAGCGCGATTTAGACATTGGTATTGAGACTACGACAGGTCCACTGGGACAAGGACTGGCTAATGCTGTAGGAATGGCCTTGGCTGAAAAAGTTTTGGCGGGGGATTTTAACCGTCCAGATATAAAGATAGTAGATCATCACACCTATGTTTTTCTTGGTGATGGCTGCCTTATGGAGGGAATCTCACATGAGGCATGTTCTCTAGCTGGTACCCTTGAACTCGGAAAGCTAATAGCGTTGTACGATGATAATGGCATTACTATCGATGGAGAGACCGCGGGCTGGTTTACTGATGATACTGCATCACGATTTCGTTCCTATGGATGGCACGTAATAGATAATGTTGATGGACATGACGCGTTAAGCATAAGTTCCGCATTAAAAAATGCGCAGTCTGAAACACAGCGACCCACACTTATAATCTGTAAAACTGTAATTGGTTTTGGCGCGCCTAATAAACAAGGTACTGCTGATACGCATGGTGCACCTCTTGGTACAGATGAAATAGAGGCGGCTCGCACCGAGCTTGAATGGAATCATACTCCGTTCTCAGTGCCAGATAATATTTTAAAAGAATGGGATAAGCGTTCGAAAGGCGCTGCCCTAGAGGCTGAATGGCAAAAGCTTTTCGATGCCTATCAAGCTATTTATCCGGAACTAGCAGACGAATACCTGCGCAGAATGGAAGGAAGGCTCCCTTTGGATTGGGAAAACCAGTCTGCAACAGCTATTTCTAAAGTGATTGAAGAGGCAAACGATGTAGCTACACGCAAAGCATCTCTGCGTGCCCTAGAAGCTTATGCTCCTTTTTTGCCTGAGTTGATGGGAGGGTCAGCTGATCTAACGGGTTCAAATCTTACCCTGCATAGCAGATCAACAGCCATTAATAAGACCAATGAAAATGGAAACTATATTTATTTTGGAGTGCGTGAATTTGGTATGACTGCCATTTTAAATGGTATGTCGCTGCATGGTGGCTTTATCCCATATGGTGGCACGTTTTTAGTATTTTCTGACTATGCGCGTAATGCCTTGAGAATGGCTGCCCTAATGCGCATACAAAACATTTCGGTACTGACGCATGATTCTATTGGGTTAGGTGAAGACGGCCCAACACACCAACCTGTCGAACATATAGCGAGTCTTCGTGCAATACCGAACATGAATGTTTGGAGACCTTGTGATGGCGTTGAGACTGCAGTGGCATGGTGTTCTGCAATAGAAAGAAAGGATGGTCCGACAAGTTTGATTCTGACGCGACAGAGCCTTCCTCATATAGACCGGACAGCCAATCAAATAGAAACAATTTCTTGTGGGGGTTATACCCTACTAGAAAGCGATGGTGATCCTGAGCTTATTATTATAGCGACTGGCTCAGAAGTAAATTTAGCTCTTCTTTCTGCTCAAGAACTGGTTTCAGATGGTATTCGAGTTCGTGTTGTTTCAATGCCTTGTACAGAAATTTTTGATATTCAGTCGGTGGATTATCGATCCCAAATCCTTCCCGACACAAACGCTAGACGGCTTGTTATAGAGGCCGGCATTAAGGACTCCTGGTGGCGCTATGTCGACGGGAAAGGGGATGTAATTGGCATGAATACTTTTGGCCATTCTGCACCTGCCAGCCTATTATTTGAGCATTATGGTTTTACAGTAAAGGCTATTGTTAGTAGAGCACGCCAGATGCTTTCGGTGTGAAGCTAGATACTTGTGGTAGTTAACTAAAACTTTATTAGGAAAGAAATATGTCAGTGAGGATTGCGATCAATGGGTATGGCCGCATCGGCAGAAATGTACTACGCGCCCTCTATGAGGGGGATAAACGTAACGACTTGCAGATTGTTGCTATAAACGGTTTCAATGACGTAAAAGCGGCCGCACACTTAACTCGCAATGATACTACCCATGGGCGATTCCCCTATGATGTAGTAGCTGGCGATGGGGTATTAATTGTCGATGGTGATGAAATTCATCTTTCTTCAGAACGTGATCCATTAAAGCTTCCATGGAAAAAAGTTGGCGTAGATATTGTTTTGGAATGTACTGGATCGTTTAATTCAAAGGAGAAGTCGTCTGCACACCTAAAGGCGGGGGCCAGCAAGGTGATTATTTCAGCCTTTGCAGGAGCTGGAGTGGATGCAACTGTGGTTTACGGTGTAAACCATCACATATTGAAGGCATCTGACCAAATTATATCGGGGGCCTCATGCACAACGAATTGTCTTGCTCCTCTGGCAAAGGTGCTCCATGAAGCCGTAGGTATAGAGCAAGGACTGATGACTACGATTCATGCCTATACCAATGACCAAGTCTTAATGGATGTTTATCATTCGGATCTGAGGCGGGCTCGTTCTGCTACGCAGTCAATGATTCCTACAAAGACAGGTGCAGCATCAGCCGTCGGCCTGGTTTTGCCAGAGCTTAACGGTCGTATTGATGGTTTTGCTATGAGAGTGCCCACTATTAACGTATCGATTGTTGATCTTACCTTCACTGCCGGGCGAGCTACTTCCGCTGAAGAACTTAATGAAGCAGTTCTGTTGGCAAGTCAAAATGAGCTAAATGGAGTGCTTGCTTGTACTGATGAACCCCTAGTATCAATAGATTTTAACCATGACCCTGTATCTTCGACGCTTGATGCTGGACTTACTAAGGTTTCGGGAAATTTGGCAAAAGTTTGTGCTTGGTATGACAATGAGTGGGGTTACTCTAATCGTATGCTCGATTTGTCATTAGCGCTTGCAAATGCAAAATAGCGGAGACTATTAATGACCCTTTCCGTCAAATGTATGACGGATATTCCGCTTAAGGGGAAGAGGGTTTTAATTCGCGAAGATCTGAATACCCCTATTCAAAATGGAAGTATTACTAGCGATAGGCGAATAAGGGCTGCTTTGCCGACAATACAGTTTGCTATTAACCAAGGCGCTCAGGTCATGTTGATGTCTCACCTCGGTAGACCAGAGGAGGGAGTTTTTTCAAATGAGTTTTCACTCGCACCGATTGCTAAGCGTTTGTCTGAATTGCTTAACTGTAGTGTTGAGCTAGACCAGTCATGGCTTAAAGGGGCGAATGACAAGAGTAGCAACCCCCTTTTATTTGAGAACGTACGTTTTGAACTGGGTGAAAAAGCTAATGATCATGTGCTGGCGAAGCGGATTGCGAGCTTATGTGATGTCTTTGTAATGGATGCATTTGGTACAGCACACCGGGCCCATGCTAGTACGCATGGAGTAGCTCAGTATGCTCCGATGGCGTGTGCTGGACCACTTTTAGTGGCAGAGCTAGAGGCTTTAGATAGAGCCTTAGAATCCCCAGATAAACCTATGATAGCTATTGTTGGTGGGTCTAAAGTTTCGACTAAACTCAAAGTTTTACAGTCTCTAGCAGGTAAGGTTGATGAGTTAATCCTTGGAGGAGGAATAGCCAATACTCTTTTAGCAGCAAGTGGTGTTGAAGTTGCGCGGTCTTTGCATGAGCCCGATATGCTTGAGTTTGCTAGTCATCTTCTAGAAGGCCGTTTTGGTAACGTTAGCATTCCTCTACCGATAGATGTTGTTGTAGCAGAAAATTTGGAGGCTGAGGTTAAGGGAGAGCTAAAGAAAGTTTCTGAGGTTTCAGGTGAAGACATGATTCTCGATATTGGACCTAAAACAATCCAACTTTATTGTGAACGGCTTAGACATGCCAGAACAATTCTATGGAATGGTCCCGTCGGCATATTTGAGCACCCAGAATTTTCTGCTGGAACTGAGTTACTAGCGCATGCTGTTGCTGAAAGTTCTGCCTATTCCATTGCTGGAGGAGGAGATACCTTGGCTGCTATAGATCAATATGGTCTGTCTGAGCAGATATCGTATATCTCAACTGGTGGTGGAGCATTTTTGGAGTTTCTAGAGGGCAAGCAACTTCCTTCGGTTTCTATTCTTGAGGAACGTAACAGACAAAAATGATGGTCTTCACAGTCATTTAATGATGTTGAGGTATAGTAACTAGTGAGCCGTTAGGAGCTTTTTCATGGAAAAAGATATTTTGAGTTTCCGTCGACGAACCAAGATTGTTGCGACCTTAGGCCCAGCATCTGATGACCCTAAAGTTATCGAAGAACTAATTAATGCTGGTGCAGATGTGCTGCGGTTTAACTTTTCTCATGCAGCTCCTGAAAAACAAAAATCTAGCGTAGAACAGATTCGAGCGCTTTCATCAAAGCTAGGCCATCACATTGGCATTATGGGAGATCTACAGGGACCAAAGATTAGGATTGAGTCCTTTAAGCAGGGGTCTGTGAATTTAGAGCAAGGACAGGTGTTTATGCTTGATACTAAGTTAGGTTCAAGCGATGGTGATGAGACTAGCGTTGGGGTCGCCTACAGTAATCTCATAAACGACGTTATTCCTGGGGATACATTATTACTTGATGACGGACAAATAGTATTAGAGGTTTCTGAGATTAAAAGCAGCCGGATCATTTGCAAAGTATTAGAAGGTGGGCTGTTAACTGATCATAAAGGGCTTAATAAAAAAGGAGGTGGGCTATCTGCCCCGGCTCTTACAGATAAAGATAAAAAGGACATTATAGAAGCAGCTAATCTTGATATGGATTTTGTTTCGGTTTCTTTTGCTAGAAATGCTGCAGACATTATCGAAGCAAGACAGTTGTTACGTGAGGCAGGTGGTCAGGGGCATATTGTTGCAAAGATAGAACGGGCAGAGGCCGTCGATAATATCAATGAAATCATAGATGCGAGTGATGTGATAATGGTGGCTCGAGGTGATCTAGCCGTAGAGGTAGGTTACGCAGCAATGACCGGGTTACAAAAATCGCTAATTCGACGTACGCGAATTCGAAATAAAGTATCTATTACAGCAACTCAGATGCTTGAATCAATGATCACAAGCTCTTCTCCCACTCGAGCAGAAGTTTCAGATGTGGCTAATGCCGTAATGGACGGAACAGATGCGGTTATGCTTTCCGCAGAGACTGCTATCGGTAACTTTCCAGCACAGGCAGTGGAAACAATGAGCGAATTATGTATAGGAGCAGAGAGGCATGAGACATTTCGTAGACCTAGAAATAATCGCCTAGAAGATGACTTTTCCTATATTGATGAGGCTATAGCCCTAGCGGCAATGTATACCGCAAATCACTTACAGGTGAGCGCAATAATTGCGTTTACAGAGTCTGGATCGACAACTCAGTGGATGTCTCGAGCTCGAAGTGACATACCGATATATGCTTTTACTAGGCATGAGGCGACGCGCCGAAGAGTTGCTATTTATCGAGGTGTCTATCCTGCATCCTTTGATATTGTTCGTGCTGAATCTGGGGAAATCTATCAGAGCGCTATACGAGCATTAGAGGAAGCGGGCGTTCTTTGTGCTGGAGACCTAGTGCTTTTTACATTAGGTGAAATGGCTGGTGTTTCGGGCGGCACAAATACATTACGTATCTTAGAAGTAGGCTCTGGCAAAGCGGTAGATGCTGGAGCGTGACTAGAGACAGTCAGAAGGCACTCATACTTCCTGGAGCAGGCGCGAGAGGTGCTTATCAGGTGGGCGCACTTAAAGCGATTGCTTCATTCTTGCCGAAGCAATCACCAAACCCTTTTTCAATTATTTCTGGCACTTCAGCGGGCGCGATTAACGCTACTGTTCTTGCTAGCCAAGCCTCAAGCTTTCATTCTGCTGTTTTAGAGATGGAGCATGTATGGTCTAACTTTAAAACTCAGCAAGTTTATCGTGCAGATACCTGGACGATGATGAAATCCAGTGCTCACTGGCTAGCTGCTTTCTTTTTAGGTGGTTTAGGATTTAGGAATCCACAGTCTCTCTTAGATAATCAACCTCTGCGAGAACTTCTTATACGTAAGATTAATTTTGATGACATAGGGCAATCCATAGAAAATGGGCATATAAATGCACTAGCTATTACGGCGTCTGCCTATAGTTCATCACGATCAGTAACTTTTTTTGAAGGAGCCGATTCTCTGACGGCTTGGGATCGTGTCAGGCGTACTGGAAAACCTTCAAAGCTTGGCGTGGAACATCTTATGGCAAGTTCTGCGGTTCCCTTTGTTTTCCCACCAGTTATGATTGAGGGAGAGTATTTTGGCGACGGCGCCATGCGGCACAGTACGCCTTTGAGTTCTGCAATTCGCCTCGGTGCCGATCGCATGCTGGTAATTGGCATTCGAGATGAAAATCTAGACCCAGAACCAGATATAGTTAATCCTGCAGATTCTCCTAGTCTTGGTCATCTTGCCGGTTATATGCTTGATACTCTATTTATGGATGGACTTTCGACGGATCTTGAACAACTTAATCGTATTAATCGCATGCTGGAAAGTTTGGGCCAGAATGAAACGAATACTGAAGCTCAGTTTCGTCACCTAAGCACGTTGCTTGTTTTGCCGAAAGAGGATTTAAGAAAAGTAGCAGCGCGTCATATTCAGGCGCTCCCCAAAGCCTTACGTTTATTGTTGCAAGGACTTGGTACAGGTAAAAAAAGCGATATGCGTCTAGCTAGTTACTTGCTTTTTGAATCTGGTTTTACTCGTGAATTAATTGAAATGGGTTATCGTGATGCAATGAAAGCTGAACAAGATCTTCGTGCTTTTTTATTTGATTAATTCCTAATACTAAGATGCCCCATGAGATTTTCTTTTGCTTGATGGTAGAATTTTCATGGCCTCCCGATATTTTGCTACGGTTCGTCTGGCAACTGTTATTCCGCTATCAGATAGAGTAGCAGCAATTTTATTGTCACTTAGAGGTTTAGCCGGATTTTCTTTCGCAATAAGCATGCGGATTTTTGCCTTTATCGATATTGAAGACTCTAGGCCTTCTTCGCTATTTATATAGCTCGAGAAAAAGTATCGTAACTCGAATATTCCTCTAGGCGTATGCATATATTTATTACTAGTTATTCGAGAAACTGTTGATTCATGCATGCCAATCTCATCTGCTATATCATGTAGAATCATTGGATGCATATACTCCTCTCCATAATCTAAAAAATCTTTTTGTTTTTTTACGATTGCCTGAGCAACTTTTTTTATCGTCTGTTCTCTTTGTTCTAGCCCGCGAATTAGCCATTTTGCTTCTTCAAACATTTTTTTTACTTCAGTAAACTCGCTATGGTTTTCTAATGAGCGCGCATATTGTTGATTGATTTTTAGTCGAGGGACAGCTGAGGTATTTAATTCAATAAGCCAGTTTTCCTCGTTTTTTTTTACATATATATCGGGAATCACATAGTCAGGTTCTAATGCATTTATGGATGCTCCAGGTTGTCGGTTGCAGCTTTGTATAAGAAGCCATGCAATCTCAAGATCTTCATTAGTTACTTTTAAGGTTTGTTTTAACGTTTTATTTAGTTCTGCTGGTGTAGACACTGAGTCCAGCTTATGTGTAATAGTTTTAGCAAGCTTTAACTTTGGTACAGAATGATTTAATTCATTAAGTTGTAACAATATACATTCACTTAAAGTACGAGCAGCAACACCTACCGGATCAAATTTTTGAATATGAGTGATTATTGCTTCTATTTCTCTAGTATTGCTTTGTATTTCTGGAGAAAGTGTTTTCAAGATGTCTTCGATACTGTCTTGAAGATAACCATTTTCATCAATCGCATCTATAACTACTCGACCAATAATCATTTTTTTTGTGTTTAGACTTTCAATTTCAAGTTGCCACAGAAGATGGTCTGTCAGTGTTTTCCCTGAGTAGCTAGAGATATCATCAGCATTATGTAAGCATTCAAAGTTAGTCGGCACATCTGATTCACTTGTTACCTGCCTGTCACCCCATTCCGTATCCGAAACAATGTTTGTTTGGTCTAACTCCATGGGGTTATCAGTATTT
>Ga0310344_10002065_pt1 | contig 15159 bp, 14 predicted proteins | sample HC15DNA20200_MG_FD_203801 | JGI IMG/M metagenome (GOLD analysis project Ga0310344, IMG submission 203801) | Marine microbial communities from station ALOHA, North Pacific Subtropical Gyre - HC15-DNA-20-200_MG | ecosystem: Environmental > Aquatic > Marine > Oceanic | place: Pacific Ocean: North... | reverse complement strand
TGTCTAAAGGTGTCCGGATATAGTAAGGCGAGAGAGATGGGGAGATTTCATCGAGAGGTAGTGTATACCCTTCCCCGAATTGTTAGTTGACGATGTTTGGCAGCGGTTGATCTAGGAGTGCGAGCTGACAGATCTGGGCTGAGCTTCGTCGCATATCTTGTAATCCCTCCTCTGAGTACCAGGCTATGTGAGGAGTAAGAATGACCCGGTAATGGGCTGGATGTCCAGGATCTCGCCAGGCCTTGACTAGTGGGTCGTCTTTTGGGGGTGGTTCCTCAGGTAAAACATCGAGTGCTAAGCCGGCTAGTTTGCCGGATTCGATAGCTTGAAGGGCTTGCTCAGTTTCAACGAGGCCGCCTCGAGCTGTATTAATCAGGAAAGCTCCCGATTGCATCATTGAAAGGGTGCTGTGTCCCATTAGCCCTCGAGTCTCCTCAGAAAGAGGGCAATGCAAGCTAACGATAGATGATTGCTCAAGTAGGCCCTGAAGTGAGTCAATTCTTGTGATCCCGAGTGATTTGTCAGCTCCAAGGACTTTATAGGGATCATAATATAGGACATTAAGCCCCAGTGATTTAGCACGTAGTGCGGCAGCGGTTCCTATGCGACCTAGCCCAACGATACCAAGTGTTCTTCCTCGTAGACGGTATAATGTTGGGGCAGATAGATGAGACCAATCTCTATGCCTTTTTCTCAAGCGAGCTTCGGTTTCGTGTATGCCTCGTGTAAGTGACAACATGTGCGCAATAGCGCTATCGGCGACGTCTTCAGTACCGTAATCCGGAACATTGCAAACTGGAATATTGAGATGTCTGGCAGCCGGACAGTCTACATTGTCGTAACCCACCCCTGCTCTTACTATAACCTTGCAATTTTTCATAAGTTTGATGGTGGATCGGCTGAGACGGAAGGTATGAAAGAGTATGACTGCATCGGCATTCTCGACATGTCCTATTAAGTCAGCTTCAGTCTTGGCATCCATGGAGATGACTTTTGCAATACTGCCAAGAATAGATTCTTCGACGTCTCGATTTTCTGTGAGAGCGTCGATGATGAGGACTAACTTATTGCTCGGACCGTTGGAAGAGATAGTCATCTAGTTATTCTACAGTACAATTTAAATAGGCGTCTCGTGGTAGACTCATCTAGTTGTTGTGTAACGCTGATCTCGATGGAGACGTTAGTATATATAGTAGTTCATTGAGGCTACTGATCAGGAGTAAGGAGTTGCAATGAAGACAGTCTTTGCCGTGATAGCTACAGTTCTTGTTCTGGTAACGAACTATACTTTGTATGCTCAGAGAGGTAGAGAGGGCTTTAGGCCTCCCCCCAGCCCCGAATGGAGGCAAAACGAGGAAGCCAGAGGGCCTAGACCTAGCAGGGCACGTAGACTGAGGATGAATAGAGGAGCTGACAGATCTCTATTTGTGTCTAGAAGAGCTCAGCGCCATCTACGAAGACCTGGTCGAAGGATGACGAGGCTTGGTCAGAGGATGAGAGTTTTAGGGAAATCTCAAAGACCGAGAGGGGTGCGAACATCCCCGAGAAGACATCTTATGCCTTCTGCAAGGTTTCTGATCGTAGGTCTGGGATTGGATGAAAATCAGCTATCCGCGCTAGAGGAAATTAGAGAGAAGGGTCGAGCGACTAGAGTTTCTTTGTTGAAGGAGGGGCGATCGATTAGAAAAGAGCTGAGAGCTCAACTAAAGTCTGATAATCCTGACCCAGCCACTGTTGGTGCCTTGATGATCAGCAGCCGTGCAATTAGACCGAAGATCAAAGAGGCTACTGAGTCCATGAAGACCGCTTTTAGAAATATTCTGACCGAAGATCAATTGAAAAAATGGCAGCGTAATAAGCCTAGGCCGCAGTGACGAACTTCTCGACCTCATAGCTAGGCTTCTAGGATCCAGATTTCTAATTTCTGAAAGAGCTGAGGGCTGAGCCTTAAGAGTGACCCTTGTGTGCTGGCCTATAGGGGGCTTAATGAGAGGAATTCTGCTTGTTAGATTCGTAGGATTTGACCACATCCACCATCTCGAAAATAAATTTTCGGTCCTTGGCGTTTAGATCAAAAATATTGACTCTCATTTCCATTCTTAAGTTTCCGCCGCTACTGAAGAGGATTTCTTTACTGGAAGAATCGGGGTAGGGGATTATTTTTCCTGTTTCTGGCAGGACGGTAGTTTCTATTCCGGTAGTGGGGGGAGAGGTTGTGTGGCGTTTTCGCTTGTTCCGGTGCGGCTTGATATAGGGTGAAACAGGTATCCCCGCTTCCCTTGCTAGAGAGAGGAAAAAGGAAATGCTACGACGGAGTGTTTCACCCGAACTGCCAGTTCTTTGAAAAAGCTCCTCAACCTGGCTGGAGCTAGCATCAGTGATATCAATGTTGTTATTAAACAAGAATCCATAGGAGCTGGTGACTATCTCCTTAAGTACATTTTGTCGAACGTTTTCATTCACAGTGAACAGTTTTTTAAATTTCTCGGTTGGGCGTCCCCGGGGAGTAATTAATCCAAGATAGTTTAAGGCCAGAAGTAAGCGAGATTGGACGGTTCCTGATTTTTGGGACATCACACTGCGATCTATTCTCGCAGGAAGGCCACGCTGTTCAAGCTGGTACAGAAAGTTCCTAAAGGTACGGTACGCAACGTAAGGTGGTATTCGACTCCCCACCGGTTTACTCCTGTTAGTTCTTAGATTTCCTAGACATGCCTGCAAGTCTATTGAGCTACTGGCGGCACAAATTATATCACTTCCTAGGACAGATTGTATCAGCGTCGGACTTTATTTGTAGACAGGAAAACTGTCGGACTATCCTAGGCTTTTTTTAGGAGTTGTTTATGCCTAAAGCGTTCGAAAATAAAGAGCAGTCGTCTCTTCCTGGTAAAGATCATCTGAATTCCAGGATTGTTCCTCAATCTTCGAAGATTTACCCGTCCGACTCTATGCACTTAAGGGGGCTATCTGTATCAGATTTACCAGATGGTCTTCAGGCAGATGAGCACTGGACAGCAGTGACCAGATATCTTGTAGATATGTATCTTCCGAAAGAAGGTTAGGAATGATTCAGTGAATACTTCTTGATATGGCTAGTTTTGAGATTCGTCTAGAAGTTTTTTAATTATCGGCCTAAAGAGCTTTCTAACTGAGGGGAAAAGCCCTATATGCCTGGCCATTAATCGACCTTCTTGGTCTATGAGAATCTGTGTAGGGAGGGCGTCCACTTGGTAAGTTTTCGCTACCAATGCCTCTGGATCCATTAGAGACTTTACGCTCAAATCTTTATCTTCCAGGAAAGCTAGAATTGCTTCTTTTGATTCCTGGAAATTAATACCAAGGACTACCAGATTTTCTGGGAATTCTTTCTGAAGGTCTTCCAAGATCGGCATTACCACGACGCATGGAGTACACCATGTTGCCCAGAAATCTAACAAGACTATTTTACCACTCAGGTCTTTTAAAGAGACCATCTCTCCAGAGATGTTCTCGAGTTCGAAATTAGGTGCAGCCTTACCGATATTGAGCTCAGGGATAGATGCGGGAGAGTCATCTTTACACCCGTTGAGTTGCATGGTTGAAATGAAGAGAAGAGCAAGGAAGATTTGGCGGGGCATAAATTATTCCTAACAGCAAGGGTTTTGAATGGTGGAAATATCACTTATCTGTTAAGAAGTATATCCTCCAAGCTCTGGATGGACTAGATTTTCTGGAGACGCCTGTGTGCGTGTAGGTTGCACGTGAGGGCTCAGAAGCCACCGAAAAAATATCCGATAGAGGTTTCCAGGGATATGCGTAGATGAAGGTCCAGTCAGTTGACTGAAAAGGTTAGGTAATACACTCTATAATCCGTGATAAAATTTACTCAGTTTTATTGTGGGGGCATAGCTCAGTTGGAAGAGCACCGGCTTTGCAAGCCGGGGGTCGTCGGTTCGAGCCCGATTGCCTCCACCAACTCCTTATCTAATTTAGAGTATTAGCCGAAGGGTTCTTTGTGGGGTTCAAACAACTTCTTTTGGGAGTCGTCTTCGTTGTGGATTTTGCTAGCCCTCTGATCCCCGGAGATATTCAACCGCTTACTCTCTAATCTGGTCAGGATTTCACGGGCACGATCGAGTACTGATGCTGGGATCCCAGCAAGTCGGGCGACTTCTATCCCATAGCTTTTATTAGCAATCCCAGGTGATACACGGTGAAAAAAAAGAATTTCCCCGTTGGATTCTCGAACGTTCACACAGTAGTTACGGACACAGTTGTACTTCGACTCTAGCTTAGTGAGTTCTTGGTAATGTGTTGCAAATATTGTTCTGGCTTTCTGTTCAGAATGGGTTACGAGAAACTCTACGATTGACCAGGCCAGAGAGAGACCATCAAAAGTAGCCGTGCCACGTCCTACTTCGTCGAGGAGGACAAAACTTCTATCAGTGGCGGTGTTAAGTATGTTGGCCGTTTCGATCATTTCTACCATAAAAGTGGATCTTCCAAGAGCTAGGTTGTCACTAGCTCCCACCCTTGTATAGATACGGTCCACGATCCCGATAGATGCACTCTCTGCGGGGACAAAAGATCCCATTTGTGCCAATAATACGATTAAGGCGTTTTGGCGTAGGAAAGTTGATTTGCCTCCCATGTTTGGGCCGGTAAGTATGAGTAATTGGTCCTCATCGGTATCGCAAGTTAGATCGTTAGGGACGAATGGGGTTTCGGCCTTCAGCTCTAGGACCGGATGGCGACCACCCTGGATTTCGATGCAACGAGAATCATTTAGCTTAGGGCGAGTATAACGAGATTTCATTGCCTGTTCGGCAAAAGAAGCGAGGACATCTAATTTACTGAGAAAGCCAGCTGTTATCTGAATTCTGTGGGCATTCGAGGCTATCTTGCGGCGCACTGCTATGAAGAGTTCCTTTTCTAACTTAAGGATTTGTTCCTCGGCATTAAGGATTTTTTCTTCGTGATTTTTTAGTTCGGGAGTTATGAATCGTTCGCAGTTAACAAGAGTTTGTTTTCTGGTGTAGTGCTCTGGGATTAAGTCGAGATTGGATTTGGTTATTTCTATGAAGTAGCCAAAAACCCGATTGTATTTTACTTTTAAATTGGAGATGTTGGTCTGGTCGCGTTCAGTGGATTCCAATTCAGCAATAATGGATTTCCCAGAAGAGGCGATCTCTCTAAGGTCGTCTAATTCGGTGCTGAAGCCCGGTTTAATGATACTCCCGTCGCTTATCGAGATGGGGGCTTCTTCATTAAGCGAGTTGTAGAGGTAATCTGTCAGATCTTTAAGCTCATCTAATTCGGGATTGAGTTCGGGGCTAGTTAAATCAGTCAGTATCGATCGCAGGGAAGGCAATCTTGCAAAGGATGCGGCAAGGGCTAGAAGGTCGCGAGGGCCAGCTGTTTCCATGGTGACCCGACTTAGAAGCCTCTCGACATCATATATTTGGTCAAGAATATTGGTCAATTTCTCCAGTCTCATGAAACTTCCCGTGAGTTCTTCTACTGCATCCAGTCGGTTGTTTATTTCTTCGAGGTCTATTGTCGGTCTTAATATCCAGCTTCGTAATTTGCGGGCCCCCATTCCCGTTCGGGTTAGGTTGATAGCTGAAAACAGGGTCCATTTCTTGTTCCCGTCGATACCTTGCACTAATTCCAGATTTGAAACAGTGGCTTCATCTAAACGTAGAAATGCTTCTGTCTTGAAGATTTGCAGTTTCACTATATGCGAGAGTTCAGCTTTCTGAGTTTGGCGAACATAGCCAAGTAATCCACCTGCGGCTGAAATGCCAGTAGTCTCTCCGTCAATGCCAAACCCTGCGAGGCTATGAAGATGGAAATGAGTCAGTAAGGACTTCTGGCAGTAGTCAATATGAAAGGTCCAGTCGGGTTGTGGTGTAACAAGGAAAGAATTGACTAGTTCGGGCGGTAATTGGCTCAGGTAAGAATCAAGCTGTTCTTCTGGTAGTATGAGTTCAGATGGCCGAAAGTGTTCAAGTTGTCCAATCAGCTTTTCCCAGGCATTGGAGTCGTGGATTTCACTCAACCAAAACTCTCCGGTAGAGACATCTAAGATGGACAAGCCGAGGACATCTTTGATTTCGATTAAGCTGGCTATGTAGTTGTTTTCGTCCGCTCTTAAGACGTCGTCCTCTATTACTGTGCCTGGGGTTAAGACCCTTGTAACTTCACGCTTGACGAGCCCTTTTGCGGTGCTGGGATCTTCCACTTGTTCGCAAAGAGCAATCTTGTAACCTTGGCGAAGAAGTCGGGCTAAGTAATTTTTAACGGAGTGATGAGGAACTCCGCACATCGGGATAGCCTTACCGGCTTGGTCCTTATTCCTGGAAGTTAGGGTAATTTCAAGGAGTCGTGAGGCTTGAATAGCGTCATCAAAGAAGAGTTCATAGAAGTCACCCAATCGAAAGAAAAGAAACATGTCCGGGTGTTCCCCTTTCAGCCGCAAGTACTGCTGCATCATTGGGGTTTGGGCTTGCATACGAGGCCATGATAACAAGGTAATATGACGGAGTCTAATAGAGGCTTAAATGTCTTTAAAAATATTTAATTAGAAGGTGTTTATACATTAATACCTAAATCTAAATATAGGTTAATGGCCTTAGATTGGATGATGTTTTTCCTTGTTGGGTGATTTGAAATTACTTTCCTGTGAGAGTAGGCAGCAACTGGTATCCTCTTGTTAAGGTTCCTTCTGCAAGCATATGACACTAATTGATAAGTGGTGCTTGCACTCTGAGGAGGCTACTGTAGGGGATCGGGATTATGAAAACGTTGGGGATAGATACAACAACCAAGAATGGAGGTGTCATTCTTGGTTCGGAAGGTGTGAAGCTAGGAGTAAGGGTTCTAGATAACCCAAGGGAGTATTCAGATCAGATTATCCCAGCAATTGAAAATCTGTTAACTCAAAATAAATTGAGACTTCAGGAGATAGAACTAATCGCTGTGGCTAATGGCCCGGGGGCGTTTACAGGAGTTAGGGTAGGGCTCGCTGTGGCTAAGGCAATCACTCAGTCTCTGAAAATACCCTCTGTCGGGATTTCGACCCTTGAGGCACTAGCTTATCGATCTAGATTAAGCGCCTCCGCGTCTTTAATAGCACCTATGATAGATGCTCAGAGGGGGCAGGTTTATAGCGCCATCTACGAGTTTAATGGAAATGAATCAGTCTTGATCGCCCCCGAGGTTTTAGCTCTTCCCGAGGTTTGGTTGGAGTCACTTCCGAAAAATCCCTCTCCTTGCTTCGTTGGAACGGGAACGGTGCCTTATCGGGAGGATATTGCTAATTGTTTTTCTGGGGCTCAAGTTGGGGATCCAGATGATTTCATTTTGGATGCTCTACTTCGGTTGGCTAATACGAAATCTTCTAAGGCGGCTACTGCAACTGAACTCGTTGCTAATTATATTCGACCATCTGATGCTGAGGCAGATTCTACTGCATGTAGTCCTGCGACTATGAAATATGAAGATTGAATCTACTGGTCGGGGAGTAATGTCCCTTGCGTTGCTCTTCGCAATTGTTTTCCTTGCTACGGTAGATCGTCAGATACTGATCCCTATCTTACCTAGAGTAGCGGAGGAGCAATCCGTTTCATTACATCTCCTGGGGATTTCTTTTAGCCTGTATGCTCTTTTTTCCGGACTGGCCAATTTTTTCCTGGGACCGTTTACGGATAAATTTCGCCGGGAAGGGTTTCTGGTTTTAGGCCTGGTTATCTTAGGGTTTTCGGGAGTTTTTCTAGTCTACGGAGAAGGATATTGGTACCTGATTATTTCTCGGATTTGTGCTGGAATAGGTGGAGGTCTTCTCTCGCTTTGTGCGGTTGCTTTAGTTGGTGATTGGTTCTCCTATGAAGTACGAGGGAAGGCAATGGGGATTGTACTGAGTTCGTATTTCGTAGCTTTGATTCTAGGTATTCCGTTAAGTGTCCAAGTAGGAATTCAATGGGGTTGGCGAGCAAACTTTTTAGGTATTTCAATTTTGAGTCTTTGCCTTTTAGGTTGGGTCTATTGCCAAGCTTTTCGAAAAGAAAAAAATACAAGGAGGAGACTAAGTAGGAGATCTTCTAGTTTGCCTCGCAGCGTGAATATATATCGAGGGTTTCTGACTGAAAGAATTAAGCGTGGCGCCGTTCTTACATCTGTTTTAACAGCCGGCGCCACTCTGGCTTTTTTTACTTTCATTTCTGGGATGGGCTTTAGCCCGTCTCAGATATCTCTTTTGTTTGTGGTTAGCGGAATCGCATCGATTTTAGGGGCTCCTCTGGCAGGATTACTTAGTGACCACATATCGAAACGGAAAGTATTCTTAATTTCCAATAGTCTTATTCCAATCCCATTGCTCTGTATTTCTTATCTAGATTGGGGCGGGGTGCTCTATGTGACCTTTTTTATTCTGATTTTGCTTGGCGCTGCACGTGAGACGGCACTCCAAACAGTTCAAACGGGGTTGGCAGGTTTTCAGGATAGAGGTGCTTATCTTGCATTGAGAAACACTTGCTCTCAGTTAGGAATAGCCGTGTCTGTGTTTACCGCTGGGTCTCTTTTCCATTGGGGTGGTTTTTTAAGCATTACTGTTTTATCGGCAGTTTTGACAAGCTTGGCTTCGTTTGTTTTTTGGAGGGCAGTGCCAGAACCGACACGTTTACAAGATTAGAGTCCGGGTATTCCAAAAGTAGAATGAAAATGAAAGGAAGGGAGACCATCATGCCCTATGCCATCTTTTTGATGCTTGTGGTTTTTAATGTTGCTGCTCTGGCCTCAGAGCATGAGGTCTTAACACCGGCTGAATTTTTAGGCTTCCAGGTAGGGGCAGATCGAAAGCTAGCTGACTGGAAACAAATCTCATCTTATTTCACTAAGCTGGAAAAGGGGAGTGAACGGGTACTGCTCCGAGAAATCGGAAAGTCGACCGAAGGGAACCCTTTCCTGCTTGCTATTATTAGTAGTCCTCAGAATTTAAATAAGCTGTCTACCTATAGAGAAATTCAGGCTCGATTAGCTGACCCTCGCTTAGTTGGAGACGATTTGGAAGACCTCGTCGAAAGAGGTCGAACAATTGTACTTACCACTTGCGGCATTCACTCAACAGAAGTTGCATCTTCACAGATGTCAATGGAATTTGCCTGGAAAATGGCTACTGCTAAGGATCAGGAGACGCAGGAAGTTTTAGATAATGTAATCTTTCTGTTAGTTCCTTCTCTCAATCCTGATGGTGTCAACATAGTGGCAGAATGGTACAGGGAAACTTTAGGAACTGAAGCAGAGGGGAGCGTACCTCCAAAGCTTTACCAGAAGTATGTTGGGCATGACAATAATAGAGACTGGTACATGTTCACCCAGAAGGAAACACGCCTTGTTGTTGGAGAGATATATGACCAGTGGCATCCACAGATCGTTTACGACATACACCAGATGGGTCCGAATGGGGCTCGGATTTTTGTTCCACCATACATTGATCCGTATGAACAAAATGTCGATCCTATAATTCAGGCCCAAATTATTGATTTGGGAGGGTTTTTATTTTCATCTCTTGTAACTTCGGGCCGAAAGGGTGTGGTGACGAACGCAATCTTCGATGCCTATACTCCTGCTCGAGCCTACCCTCATTACCATGGGGCAGTCCGAATTCTGTCTGAATCCGCTTCAGCTCGACTCGCCACTCCTATTTCTATTCGGGCTGATCAATTAGGGCAGGGACGGAACTACCATGGGCGTAAATCTAGCTGGAACTTTCCGGAACCTTGGGAAGGAGGCGACTGGCGTGTCAGGGATATTGTAGAAGATCAAATGGTAGCTCTTCGTGCAACGCTTCTCCATGCAAGCCGAAACAGGAAGAGCTGGTTGAAAAATTTTCACACTATAGGGCAACGGAACTTGGATAGGACTGAAGGTCCGTATGCCTTCGTTATCCCTAAAAAACAGCGAGATCTGGAAGCACTATATACTCTTCTCGGAGTATTAGATTTTGGGGGTCTTGAGATCAGTATAGCTCAAGATGGTTTTACTCCAGGGAATCCTGTTTGCGTTTCTCCTCCTTACTGCCGTGAGGGGGTAGTTTCGTTTCAGTCCGGGGCATTTTTAGTCTATCTAAGCCAGCCTTACGGATCCTTCGCCAAGACGATGTTGGAGATTCAAGACTATCCGGCGGTATTGCAGTATCCCAATGGACCTTTGGAAACTCCGTATGATGTAACTGCCCATACACTAGGAATTCAGTTGGGAGTTGAAGTGTATCAGGTAGCAGAACCATTTCAGGTTTCTTCTATGTTAGCCGATACTATCGAGCGACCAACTGGAACAGTTAAAGGGGAAGGGAAGTATTGGCTTTTCTCTCACAGCAGTACTGCTTTTGCTCGGTTGGCAAATCGTTTGCTGGGAAAAGGTTATCGAGTAGATTGGGCTACATACGGATTCAGGGTGGACGGAGTATCTTTCCCTGTAGGTACTCTGATGGCAAGAATCGATTCTCTGGGAGAGTCGGAGATAGAAGAGATACTCGATGGGATTCCAGGCGAGGTAACGAGGGTTTCCAAATGGCCTCAATTGGCTTGGCAGGAGATTAACAGCCCGAAGATTGGTCTTTATCAAAGCTTCCAGTCTTCCATGGATGAGGGATGGACGCGTTGGGTTTTGGAACAGAACGAATTTGAGTATCGAACCTTACAAGATCAGGACCTTAGATCAGGTGCGATACAAGATTTAGACGTAGTAGTCTTTCCCGATCAGTTGCCGATGGAAATTTTAGAGGGCCTTTCGACTCCATATCCGGAGAGATTTAGGGGCGGTCTTGGATTGGAAGGGCTGAATAGTCTGAAGGAATTTGTCGAGTCAGGCGGGACTCTTTTATGTTTGGGGTCATCGGGAGGTCTTTTTTTAGATCAGTGGAGTCCAGAGGGGCTTCGAGAATTTAAAAGCCAACAATCTCCTCTGAATATTCCGGGTTCTCTTCTCAAGATTAAAGTCAATGCGCGCCATCCGATAGGTTATGGGATGGCATCTGAATCGGCTGCAATGTTTGTCAACAGTCCGGCCTATGAAGTTGGGGATGCGATTGAAATTGCTAGCTACCCAGACGACGAGGAGCTTCTTGTGAGTGGATGGGCTGAAGGACAGAGTTTTTTACGAGGAAGGCATGCAGTTGTTGAGGCGCCTATTGGAAGAGGACGATTAGTTTTGATTGGTGTTAGGACTCAGTTCAGAGCACAGACCCGAGGTACGTATAAGTTCTTGTTCAATAGCCTTTTTTATGCCACCGTGGATTAAGGCTTGCGTGAGCCTTCTTGGGAGGATTTTTGAAAGTTTTTCGATATGAGGATAGAGGAGTATGAGTAAGATGTTCAGGCCTGATCTGTGGCGAACGGCTGTTGTTTACAGTCTGTTTTCTGTTTTTATCCTTGGCCTGATTTTTCGTTGGCAAATACCCCTTCCCACAGGAGCTGAAACGGGGTTTCCCAAGGATGCACCAAAAGCACTGTCTGTCGAATGGACTCCAGACGAGCAGATTAATATAGATATTTATGAGCGTGTTTCTCCTGCCGTGGTCAATATTACGAGTACGACCGTTGAGTACAACTGGTTTTATGAACCAATCCCCCGAGAAGGGATTGGCAGTGGGGCCCTCATTGACGAGCAAGGTCATGTAGTAACGAATCATCACGTTGTTAAAGATGCTAAATTGGTTGAAGTAACACTTCATGACAAATCTGAATTGAAGGCTAAAGTAGTGGGCCTTGACCCAGTCAACGACCTGGCTCTGCTCAAAATAGACTGTCCTGAGGGAGGGTGTTCTCACGTGAGACTGGGAGATAGTGAAGGGCTACGGGTGGGGCAAAAAGTTTTGGCTATAGGCAACCCTTTTGGTCTTCAGCTAACTCTTACTACAGGGATCATCTCATCCTCGGGTAGGACACTGAGGACGGCACAAGGGTACTATGTGGAAGATGCTATTCAGACGGATGCCGCGATCAATCCCGGTAATAGTGGTGGCCCCCTTTTGAATACTCGAGGTGAGGTAATTGGGATTAATACTGCTATATTCTCTCGTTCCGGCGATAGTGCAGGTATTGGTTTTGCAGTACCCGTAAATACTTTGAGGAGAATTCTCCCTGATCTTTTAGAGCATGGTAGTGTCATACGTCCCTGGAGTGGGCTTAGAGGAAGGGCCCTTTACCCTCGTCTGGCTCAGGCCTTAAAAGTAACAGTGGAGAGCGGGTTTCTTGTGGAGACTGTCGAGAAGGGAAGTAGCGCAGATAAGGCCGGCATTCGTGGGGGGGCTCAGCAGGCTTTCTATGGTAATAGGCGTATATTGATTGGAGGGGATATCATTCTTCAGATCGGTCGATATAGCATAGCTACTGGTGAGGACATACTCCATGCCTTACAGAATGAGAGGCCAGGGAACGAGATCCTGGTTGTTTTTATGCGCGGCGGTCGCAGGATCGAAAGGGATATGATGCTGGTATCTCAGGGGTCTGATAAGGGGCTTCGTTTCTGATTAGAGATTCTGGATCCAACTTGAGAACTTCGATTCTTAAAGATAGGTTTATTTCACACCTAGACGTTATATATAGGTGAGACAGACAGGATGGAGGTGGTTATGATAAATAAAGTTATCCTTGTTGGAAGGCTTGGGCGTGACCCCGAGATGCGTTATACGAACTCAGGTACCGCTGTAGCTAATTTCTCTATAGCGACTGACGAGAGATGGAATACTCGTGATGGAGAGTCCCAGAACCGTACCGAATGGCATAACATTGTGGTGTGGAGCAAACTCGCAGAAATATGTAGTCAATATTTGCAAAAAGGGAAGCTGGTTTACATAGAGGGTCGACTCCAAACTCGAGATTGGGAAGATCGCGATGGCAACAAGAGGCGTACTACTGAGATTGTTGCTACCGAGATGAAGATGTTGGGAGCTCGAAACGAAGGGGCGCCGAGAGAGGATGCTCCAACTCAACGAGGCGGAGAGCCCGGTGAAGGGGGCAAAGATTCAGGTGAGGCGGCTGGGCCCATGGATGTTGGCATCACTGACGACGATATCCCATTTTGAAGTGGGTTTGAGTTTCCGGAAAAGGGGCTTTATCCTTAGAAGCTTTTTTGGAGCTTGATTTGGGCTCGAAACTGGTCTTGCATCTGAAGATGTTTTTTGTCTTCTTTGAAAGGGGTAAGAACCTCTCCCCCTAGACGTATATTCCCGAAAGCAGGCGTGGGGACTATTATGTTTAGTCCTAGGCCCAGATTTAAAACACGCCCCCCGTAATTAATGGGGTTAGCTGTCTGAACAGGCCCATTTATTAGAGGGTTTTTGCCTTCTAATCCCTCCTGATTTAGAACATGCAATCTTACCGATATCGACAAACTCGGATTCAGAGGTTTTTGTAACCAAGAAGTGTATTCCCAGGTATCCCCAAAATTCCATTGGGCACTTGAGATCGTATGTTTCATTCTTATCTGATTGCCGAAAATGATTTGACTGAACTTCTTTACGTTAGTTACGGCAGCAATCCATCTCAAGGAACCATCACCTTGCATGCCGTACGGTAGTACCATGTCCATTTTTGTGTTCATAGGCGTCAGAATAGTACCTCGAGCATTTTTAGAAGCGATAGATTTATCTAGGCCAAGTTCTATGTGCAATCTATTTCTTTCAGTCTCATGGATCTTTACCAATGAAGAAAAGGATATGTTGGAAAATTCAGTATTTTTGACTTTGAAGGATCCGAGATGAGAACGATTCATCATCGCACTGTAAGTGTTAAGACTCATATCCTTGCTGGCAAACATGCTCATGCCCATGAGGGTTATCTCATCGGATAGTGCATACATACCACCGAACATCACCATGGGCATTAACATACGGATAGGTACGATGCTTAACTTTGGAGGGGTAGAGGACAAAGGATTGGGCATTTGAATGATTTCATCATCATTCAAATGGTTGCCATTTAAGGAGTTGCCCTGCATCTTCATGAAGGAGTAACTTAACGAGATCATAGATTCGCCCTTTGCATGGTAATGATCTGCCGCTACTCCTGCAGGAGCATGATCTGTGGAATCCTTGTCGATGGTGGCAAGGGCAGATGTTACAAGAAGGGCTAGTATTGCGCCTGGAATCCAAATCCCAGGAATATGACCAAAACAGGGGTTGCTAAGGGGTCTTTCTGGAAACATAAGTCTGGGAATATATACCTGATTGCAAGTAGACTTCAACTCTCTGATAATCAGATACTTCATAGTCATCTGCTTGTTCTAGTTCGGAAGAGGTGATACGGAAAACTGTTCCTATGACTGAATCTTTTGAATTCCCCGTAAAAAATAAAATGGGGTGGATTTTCTTTTTACTAGATCTAAGAACTTCCGTATCAGTAATTTCTATCTCTCCCAAACGGTACCCCTGGAGCACGTCTTCGGTTCCCTGAAGGAGGCGTCCGAAGGTCTCCATTTGAACTTCCTCCTGTTGTAGGGTTCCGTAAGAAAACAAGTAAATATTTTCTGTCATAGTGAGTTAGCCTTGAAATTTATTGTTGTGAAGAGGCTAGCGCTGCAGAAATTTTCTGAGAATCTTCAAACAGAGAAAATTCCGTTTGCAATCCGTCTTTCACCACAAACATGTGAACAGCTTCAGCGTCTAAATTATCTGCGGTATATTTGACCTGGACATGTACCCGATCGTTTTCTGCTATCACATATAAAATTTCCAGATCGAAATTAGGGTAATTAGTTGGCAGATGCACTAGGAAGTTGTCCCGCCAATCATCGAATCCTTGGTATGTTCTTGAGTATTTATGATTACCATTTATTTTGATCACTGCATTTTTGTGAAAGACCTCAGAAAGGCGTCCGAGGTCACCTTCGGAAAACGCCTGGTAACCACTTAATACTAGATCTTTTGGTGTCATAAGAGCTCCTTTTGATTAATCAATGTTGAATCGAGATATTTCCAATGAAATACTAAATTTGTATAGCATAAAGTTGATCTGATGAGTCAGTCTAGAATTTATTGTTTTTTGGGTGAAGCTTAGGAGTAGAAAATGGAGAGTTTTTTGTACTACGTGTGGAGAGCATTTTTAAAACCGTTGTCAGTCTGTGGGATGTGCGCGTTAACTGTGGGGTACGCTTTTTCTCATGATCCATCCAGCTTGA
>Ga0310344_10002064_pt1 | contig 15164 bp, 13 predicted proteins | sample HC15DNA20200_MG_FD_203801 | JGI IMG/M metagenome (GOLD analysis project Ga0310344, IMG submission 203801) | Marine microbial communities from station ALOHA, North Pacific Subtropical Gyre - HC15-DNA-20-200_MG | ecosystem: Environmental > Aquatic > Marine > Oceanic | place: Pacific Ocean: North... | reverse complement strand
TATCGTCCATCGACGCCAGCATGTCCATGCTGATCATAGAGCTGCCTTTTGGATGAGTCAGATAACACAGCATAAGCCTCGGATATCTCTTTGAAGTGTTCTTGTGCATCTGCAGATTTATTTCTGTCAGGATGGAACTTTAAAGCGAGTTTTCTATATTGTGATTTAATCTCATCAGTAGAGGCTGATTTTGAGACTCCTATGACTTCATAATAATCGCGTTTTGCACTCATGAATATATCTCCTATTTTGATTGAGTATCTAAATTAACTAATTTAGGAATTTTCTGATTTTTGGTCAGAATTTGATTCTGCTTTTTGTTCTTCATTATTTTCCGAGTCTGATTTTTGTTCGTCTGTGGCTTGTTCGCCGGAGCTGTTCTGTCCTTGATTTTCTTGTTGTTCTGCATCAGGTGGTGGAGCTGTATTCTTGTAAAGCTCTGTTGTGATTTCATTAACTATTGCTTTTAACGCCTCAAGTTTTGGTTTTATCTGTTCAGTTCCTTGTGTCAACGATTCTTTTAGATCTTTAATTGCATCTGTAATCTTTATTCCTTTTTCTTGAGGTATTTTGTCCTTTAGATCCTGACTAACAAGTTTTTCAGTGGTGTAAATAAAACTCTCTGCCTCATTTTTAATATCTACTTCTTCTTTTTTCTTTTTGTCTTCTTCAGCAAATTTTTCTGCGTCTGTTTTCATTTTTTCTACATCATCCTCAGACATTTTTGAAGATGACTCGATTGTAATTTTAGCGTCTTTTCCTGTACCAAGATCTTTGGCAGTGACATTGATTATTCCGTTTGCATCAATATCAAATTTGACGTTAATTTGCGGAACTCCTCTAGGTGCTGGTGGAATTTCAGTAAGATTAAAACTTCCTAATGATACATTATCCGCCACCATTGGTCTTTCTCCTTGAACTACATTAATTGTAACGGCAGTTTGACTATCTGCAGCAGTGGTGAATGTTTTGTCTTTAGAAGTAGGAATAGTTGTGTTTCTTTCTATAATTGGTTCTCTAACACCTCCAAGTGTTTCAATTCCTAAGGTTAATGGTGTCACATCAAGTAAAACGATGTCACTTGTAACATCGCCTGCAATAATACCAGCTTGGACTGCAGCACCAAATGCTACAGCTTCCATAGGATCTACTCCAGACTCTGCTTCTTTCCCAACTGCATCACTAACAAACTTTCTTACTATTGGCATTCTTGTTGGTCCGCCAACTAGAACAATCTTTGTTATGTTTGATGTTGAAATTTTTGCATCCTCCATAGCTTTATCTATTGATGATTTACATCTTTGAACAATTGAGGTCACTAGTTCCTCAAGTTTTGCTCTTGTTAATTTTACTTCTAAGTTTTTGGCTCCAGAAGAATCCTGTGCTATAAATGGTAAATTGATTTCAGTTTCCATTACTGTTGATAATTCAATTTTTGCTTTCTCGCCACCTTCTTTGATTCTAGTCATAGCAGTACTGTCATTTGAGAGATCTATTCCCTCCTTTTTCCTAAATTCCTCTACAACATAATCAATTATGGCTTTATCCATATCAGATCCTCCAAGTTGCGTGTCACCAGAAGTGCTCATAACTTCAAAAACACCACCGCCCATTTCCATAATTGTTACATCTAGTGTTCCACCACCGAAATCAAACACAAGAATTTTCATGTCCTCTTTGTTTTTGTCTAAACCAAAAGCTAATGATGCAGCTGTAGGCTCGTTAATTATTCTAACAACGTCTAATCCTGCAATTGTACCTGCATCTTTGGTGGCTTGTCTTTGATTATCATTAAAGTAAGCAGGAACTGTGATTACCGCCTTACTAATACTATCACCAGTAAATGCCTCTGCATCACGCTTAATTTTTTGAAGAATGAAGGCAGAAATCTGTTGTGGCTTGTATTCCTTATCTTTAATTTTATAGATGAATTCTGTTCCCATATTTCTTTTTGCTTCTCTAATGGTGTTGTCTGGATTAGTGACTGCTTGTCTTCTAGCAGGTTCACCTACTAGTAAATCTCCATCCTTTGAAAAGGCTACAATTGAGGGAAATGCTTTACCAGCTACGGTGGTTCCTTCTGCTGCTGGGATAAGAGTTGGTTTACCAGCCTGTATAACTGCAGCCGCAGAATTACTTGTTCCTAGATCAATTCCGATAATTTTTTCAGCCATATTTCATTTATTCCTCTTTATTTTTTTTTGATACAATTACTTTGGATGGTCTTATAACATCTTGAAAGGAAATATATCCTTTTGCCACCTCTTGTGTAATGGTTCCTTCATCTAAAGAATCATCGTTAATAGTGGAGACTGCTTCGTGTAATTTGGGATCAAAGATTTCACCTATAGCATCAATTGGTTTTATATTATTTTCAGACAGGAGAGATTCCATTTTTTTAATCACCCCATCCAAACCTTCTGTATTAATATCATCACGCTTTATAGCAGACTTTGCACGAATAAAATCTTCATAAATTCCAAGAAAACTAAGTATTATCTGATTTATTTTTAATGTAACTTTCTGAGAAACTTCATTTTTACTACGTCGCTCAAGATTCTGATAGTCAGCTAACACTCGTTGTAATTTATCTTCACAAAGAGATAATTTTTCTTTGTCCCCTGCAATTATCTCAGATTCTGTATCAGTTGTTGTGTCTTGAGTATCATTATCTCCTTTAGAATTCCTATCAATCTCTAATTCGTTATTGGAGTCTTCTTCCTTCATTAGTCTTCATCTTAAATCTGCATAATATTATTTTTGTGGATAAACTTCACACAGTGGATTTGCTTTCATTATAATGAATTCACCATCTTTATTATTTTTTGAAATAGCATTATAGTCTAATTGTGAACAAGCAACTATGATAATTGTTTTATCGTTTGAAAAAATATCCTGTGGATTTTGGATTGATTCAACATCACCTATGTAGTCTTTTAACTTTGTTTCAAGTTCTTCAAGCTTCTCTTGTTTCTCCCCTTTCATTTCATATTTATCGAGTGACCATAAAAGTAGGATTTTAGTTCTACTTGCTTTTAATTCATTCTTCTTTAGAACTAATCGTATTTCATCAATTAATTTTTTAATATATCCATCTATGCCTTTTAAACTTCCATTAATCAAATATGTTAATGAGCTAGCGCCTTCAAATGAACTACCTAATGAGCGTAAGTCAAACAGACTGTCAATTATATTATCTAAATAAATTTCGGTAAGTTCGTTTGAGTTTAGTTCAGCTTTTGTATTTGCGTCCTTTGGGAATCTGCATACTTCAAGAATACAAGTTATGCCGGAAAAATGTTTTAAAACATTGATTGAGTGTATGTGTTCTGAAGTTGTAATAGATACAAATTTAGCGTTTTCTCCGAGTGATAACAGACGAACCAGTCTGTCATTCGTTTTGCCATCATACGAACCAATAACTGGTTTTTCATACTGCTTTGTAATTGGATAATAAAAATAGGAAATGTTTTTACCTGTTTTGTAACCTGTTACATGTTCTAATAATGAGATATTCTCAGCATTACCTCCGAACCCTGTTCCCAAACAATAAACAATACTAGAGCCTTTTTTTATGTTTGATACTGCTTCTTTGAACTTAGAATTGACTTCTGTTTTGATATCCTGACCTGTTTTTCTTATTCGTGGGGCAAAAAATAGAATTTGTGCTTTTGAAATGGCAAGGTCTATGGGGGTCATTGATAGTAGAGGTTCATCGTCTTTTAATGCTTGCACATTTGGATAGACCTTTGCAATATCTGGTTTTATTGAAATTGCAGATGGTGTAGATTCGTCGATTATCTGCACATCTCCACCGTTTAATGCAATTTTACATGCTAAATCATATCCTTCAGTACTTAGACCAAAAATTACAACTTTTGTATTCATTATTAACCACTTGTGCTAGTATCAAGACTAAGAAATACTTATTGCACTTATGTATCAAGTGCTAATGCTTGAAAATCTGGTTTGATGTTCTGACACCAAAACAATACTTATTTTTTGAATATTTCATTCAAAAACTTAGAAATCGACACAAAATTTTTGTGACCTCACGAAAATATCAACAAATTAACGATATTGTGAAATTCGGTTCAATAAAACCAATATTGATAGGAAGACATGGTGGAGGAAGAAAATCAAATAAAATGATGGCAAGTTTACAAAGAAGTAAACTATTAACAAAAAAAATTGAGAAGTTTGCACCTGATCTACTGATTAGTTTTTGTTCTCCTGAAGCATCGAGGGTTGCATTTGGATCAAATATTCCGCATATTGCATTCTCTGATTCACCACATGCAAAAGCAGTAATGAAATTATCACTACCATTTGTAACAAAATTACTTACGCCTTGGATTATTCCAAAAAATGATTTCACTGTATATGGAATTGATTCCAAGAATATTATTAGATACAAAACGATTGATGCTGCTTTAATAATTAAAAACTATAAAAATATTAAAAAGAAAAATTCAAAATCAAAGAAAATAATTCTTATTCGACCTGAAGAAGTACAAGCTTCATATGCATTAAAAAGCAACAAAACTATTAAAATAATAAAGAAAATTGTTGAGAAGTTTCCAAATGAAGAAAAAATTGTTTTATCGAGATATGAAAATCAATCAAAAGAATTGAAAAAAGTTTTTGGCTCAAATATTTCACTCTTGTCAAAGCCAATAAACGGACAAGAATTTTTAAGAAAAACTGATTGTTTTGTAGGTTCTGGAGGAACGATGACTGCTGAGTCAGGTTTGTTAGGAATACCAACGATATCACTTAATTCAGTTCCAAATAGAATAGAGGATTACTTGGTGAAAAAGAAATTAATTGTGAGGGCAGAAACCTCAGAAAAAGTTTCAAAAGAAGTTTTTCGTGCATTAAATGATAATAATTTTATGAAAAAAAGAAAAATTCAAGCAAAAAAAATCATATCGTCTTTTGAGGATCCATATCAAATTCTTTTAAAAACAATTAGAACATTATAAAATAATATTATAGGGGTAATAGTAGGTTTTTTTGTTTAGAAGCCCGGTAGTGTAGCGGCAAGCATAGGGGCCCTTGGAGCCTTTGACCCCAGTTCGAGTCTGGGCCGGGCTATTTTTTTAGAAATCTAATTTGGTAAGTAGTTTTGTTGCTATAACAAAAAGAACTGCTGCCAATGACACTAATACGATCATCTCTAAAATTATGAAATCGGTAACAGCGCCAAAAATTCCAGCCCTGATTATATCAACTAGATATGTTAACGGATTAAGATAGAATGCTGTTGCAAGTGGTTCTGGAGCACCAGCTGCAGGATAAAATGCTGTACTAACAAAAGCAAAGAACAAGAAAACCGTGTTAATGATTACATTGAACCCTTCGCTCGAACGTAACCTAGTTGAAATAATTGAAGCTATAGATCCAAAGAGAATTGCACCAGCAATTGCGGTAAAAATTATGAGTGGTATTGTGACTAAACTAAATTCTACTGATTCAAAGAATACTGGATAACCAACTGCTGTAATTAATGCTCCGCTAACTAAACCAACTATTGCAATAGTCGCAATGTTACTTAGAATATATTGTGCTCTTGTGAAAGGACCGGACATTATTTGTTCAAACATACCATGTCTCCGATCATTCCAAATGATAATTCCGGAAACTAATGTACTGTTCATTATGTTGAAACCTATCATTCCTGAAGCTAAGAATGCTGGATAATCAAGATCTTTGTTTCCAAATGGAACGTTCTGAATTAGTGATGTGTATGCAAATCCTGCAACAAAAATGTAAATCAAAGGAAAAATTACTTGCCATATCAAAAATCCAGGATTGATTGCGATTGTAAGGTTTCTATTTACTAATCTAATTATTGGATGCATCTGAATCACTCACAAGTTTTAAAAATATTTCTTCAAGGTTAGTTGGCATTGCGGACAAGTCCTCAATTGCAATATCATTCTGATTTAAGATCTTTAGAATATCCATCAATACAATCTCAGAATTGGATGATTGTATAGTGATTATTGTGCCTGTATTGAATTCAATTTTGCAGTCAGGTATGTCTTTTAAAAGATCATGTAATGTGTGATTTTTTCCAGAGACGTGGATCTGTATTGTTTTCTCATGTCCAAACTTTTTCTTAAGTTCTTGTGGAGATGCAACTGTGATTATTTTACCTTTATTGATAATCGCTATATTATCACAGAGATATTCAGCCTCGGTCAAAACATGAGTTGTATAAAAAATTGTCAAACCTGTTTCTTTTACTTTATTTTTTAGAAAATCTAGTAACTTCCGTCTAGCACTGGGATCTAGGCCTACTGTTGGTTCATCCAGAAATAATAATTCCATATCATGCATAAATTCACGTGCAACCTGAACTCTTCTTCTCTGACCGATAGATAGATCTTCATTCCTTTTTTTTCTGATATCTTGTAGTTCAAATGAAGATAGCAATTCCTCTGTGCGTTTTTTCATGGTTTTGCTATCAACATTCCACATCATGCCATATTTTGCCAAAGACTTCTCGACTGATAATGTTGGTTCATAACTTGGTTGCTGTAAAACCACACCGATTTTTTTTCTGATTTCTAAAGGATTTTTACGTGAATCTATCCCAAGAATTGAGACTTTACCCTTTGTTGGTTGAATTAATGTGGTCAGAAGTTTGATAACAGTTGATTTTCCTGCGCCATTTGGACCTAAAAATCCAAAAACTTGTCCAGATTTAATATTCAAGTCAATTCCATCAACTGCAATTAATGAATTATAATTTTTAAAGAGAGATTTAGTTTCGATGCATGACATATTTCCAATTTTTTAATCCTACTAATGTAGGTAATGACATTGTCTGGACATAATTTTATTAGTAATCTAGTTTTCATAACAATAAATTGTCAGAATTTGAAGATCTCTTATCTAAACTATTAGAAAATGCGCCAGAATTATCGCGCTCTGTAATAGAAGAAAGAATTGCTGAAAAAAAGAAAAAGATCGGTTCTGGTTATCTAACAGATCAGGGTGCATTATTTCTGGTAGCATCAGATTTGGGTATCTCATTACAGCAATCACAAACAACAGAGATAGAGTTGAAAGATCTCTTTGTTGGAGCAAAAGAAGTCACTTTACAAAGTCGTGTCTTGAATCTTTCTCCAGCAAAACAGTTTAACAAAAAGGATGGTACACCATTCTTCTTGAGAACCATGACCGTATACGATGCCAATTCCAGAGTGAGTGTTAAGCTATGGGATGAAAAAGCAACTTTACCGGAAATCGAAAATCTCAAACCGGGGGATCTCATTAAAATTATTAAGGCGTACGTGAAATCGGATCTTACTGGTTCGCCTACACTCAACATAGGCTCTGGCGCTACAATAGAAACAACAAAATCCACTAGTAATATCCCATTAATAGATACAATTACAGTTGATGTGAGTGAAATAAAAGAGAATCAGAAAGATCTTGTTCTTGTAGGAAATATATCTGGAATGATCAGTTTATTGGAATTTACAAATTCAAAGGGTCAACCTTCAACTGCATTAAAATTTCGACTCAAAGGTAAGACTGACAATTTGATTAATGTGGTACTGTGGGGTAAAGATGAATCAATTTTACCAAAAGTCATTTCGCCTAATGCAGAAATAAAACTGTATGGTGTAAGAACAAAGACTGGGAATCAAGGACTCGAAATACATGGAACTGATGCTACTGTAATAGAAATTGAAGGTAAACAGGAGATAGAACCAATTACAATTAGATTGTTGTCTGTGATAAAATCTGATTCTGGTATAACAACTGGGTTAGGAATTGATAAATCGAAAAAAATGATTCAGATAAAAGATGTGTCAGGAGTAATTACATCATTTGATTCAGGTAGCATACTAGAATGTATGCCATCAAAAGTTTTTGGAGATGTGATTAGAATTGATCAAGACTCTTTTGTAAGAAAGGTTGATGATGAGTCACTTCCAAACATTTCTGATCTTAGAACAAAAATTTCTGATATTAAAGAAGGTAATAACTTGTGTATTGAATCAATAATTCTGAAGTCACCTGAGAGACGTGAAATACAAACTAAGAATGGAGAAACAGTTTCCTTAGCTGAAATGTTTGTTGAGGATGATAGTGCCCAGATTTGGATTAAGGCTTGGAGAAAACAAGCAGATTTACTAAATAGTCTGACATCAGGCGATATTATTACGGTTTTGGGTGTTAATGCAAAACCTGGTCTGGAAGGTAGAATTGAATTGGTATTATCACCATATTCAAAAATTATTAAGAAAAACTAATCGTCCCAAAATCCTCTTGTAAGTGCATATTGTTTTTCAGCAGTCATGATCTGCTTACATAAATTTTCATCATCTGTCATATTTCGTAGAATCCGTGCTGCGGTATCTGCGCCTATGCCATACCCAGATAGAACAGTTAAAGCAGTTTTCCCAAAATTTTCTAATAAGGAAGAAACTTTCCAAGCTCTTTTGTATTTATAATTCTCATCTTTAGAAAGTTTTTTTCCATTGTGGTTTTTTTGAATAATTTTTTGCAAGTCTAAATCTGAAAAATACGTCGCAGTAATCTGCCTACCCTTACAATATTTACATCTAAGTGGGTTTGGCATATCTTCAGAATTTACAACTTGCTGCCATATTCCACATCTAGCGCAAACAAGTCTATGTTGGGTTTTTGCTAGGCGTTTTCTTACCAAATCTAAGATGCTTTTATCAATATTTGCAGGTGATGGAAAACTTTTGGTTGTATTATCTAAAATTGGATCAGCGAGTGATGAAAATTTGTTAGTGTCAATCCACATAATGATAATTTCTTTATTCTTAATTTTTGTTAAGATATTTTCTGTGTTTGGTAGATCAAATTTATTGTGAAATAGCTCTCTAAGGGCTTCTTTTACTATTGGTCCATCTTCAAATTGCTTATAGATAATATTAGCTGCTTTTGTCGTGTATGCTGCTCCACGTTCAACAACACTAAATTGTTTTGCAACACACCATGTTTTCCAATTCATATCATTAGTATTCTTTAATGCTGTTGTCATTATATTATAGATGTCAAACTGATCTGTTAATTCATCAATCAGATTTTGCTCTGAAATTCTTTTTTTGGATGATAGACAGATACGGTATGCATCCGAACGTGCGTCAACCCGATATCCCAGTGAAGATGATAATAGTGATGATAGTAAGGTGGCTATTGTTGAATTGATTTTTGTGCCAAAACAAGCATGCAACACAATTTCATCTTCAGTTCTTACTGATTCAACAACAATTGTTTTTTCATCTGGGATTACATCAAAATTTGATTCTAAAATTATTTTGTTAGAAAATTTAACTAAACCTGTCTTTACTTTTCTTCTGAGCTTACCAACTTTACTTGCAGTTATATAATCAACTGGTATATTTTCGCCTTCCCAATATGGAACTTTACTTTTTCCAACAAATGGCTCAACGTTTACCTTTAATGATTTCTTATCAACATTTAGAATACTCCACTGTAAACCACGTAAAACAAAAATATTTCCTGATTCACCATAACTGCCTACAAATCGTTGATCAAGAGTTCCAACAAATTTCTTGCTAGTTATATCAATAACTCTATATTTTAAAATGTCTGGAATGGTTGAAAGATTCTCAAAGTGGTACCTAAACGATCTTCCTTTTGAATCCCAGAAGGACATTCTTTCTCTATCGAAAAATATGAGATACTCTGAAGCAAGTGTCTCTAAGACATTCGAAAATTCTTCTATTGTTAAATTCCTAAACGGGTAAGACTGCTTTATCATCTTAAATCCAGTTTCCACAGATACATCACCCAGTTGTTTGGTTAATCCAACCAAATGATGCGCAAGAACATCAAATGGAAGATCGTGGACTTTTTGTTCTTCAATTGAAGATTCTTCAATTCTTTGGATGATCGCAGTGATCTCAAATTCATCATCTGCATGGTTTGTGATGATTAATCCTTTTGCAGACGAGTCTCTATTGTGTTTGCTTCTACCAATTCTCTGCATGAATTTGGAAACCTGCCTCGGTGAGCCATAATGGATGACTAAATCAATGGAGCCAATATCTAAACCGAGTTCAAGTGAAGAAGTACACACTACAATGCCTGGTATACCATCACGAAGAATAGTTTCTGTCTCTTCTCTTACCTGTCTTGAAAGTGAGCCATGATGCATGTCGATCTTCATTTTTGTTCTTTCTTTTAATACGGAAGCAAGTGTTTCAGATTCACCGCGGGAATTGGTGAACAAAAGTACCGGTGAATGAATTTTCATTTCTTTAACATAGTCAATAATTCCATCAGCAACCTCATAAATACCCCCATCCACAAATTTCACAGTGACGTCATACTTACGAATTGAACTATCTTGTATGATCTCACATTTTCTATTATTTCCAACAAGAAATTTACCTGCCTCAGAGATATTACCTACAGTTGCTGATAGACCAACTCGGTGTATTTCTTGATTAGAGTTTAGCTGCAATCGTTCCATACTTATCGATAACTGTGAACCTCTTTCACTTGCCAAAAGCTCATGAACCTCATCTATTACAATCCACTCCAATTCAGATAATGCGGATAGATATTTTCGTTGAGATAGTAAAATTACTAGTGTTTCAGGAGTTGTAATTAGAACGTCTGGAGGGGAATCACTGATTTTTCTTCTTTCCGTCTGTGATGTATCTCCATGCCTAATTTTAATACCAAGACCTTCAATCTCGCCATATCTAATAATTCGTCTAAATACATCTCGATTTAATGCACGTAATGGTGTAATGTATAATGCTTTGATCTTATTCAGAGTTTTTGTTTTTTTAATTTGTGAGAAAATGGGAATTACAGAACATTCTGTTTTACCAGATCCTGTTGGAGCTATAATTAAGGAGTTTTTCTTTTCAAGTATTTTTGGAATTGACTGCTTTTGTATTTCAGTAAGTTTACTAAAACCTAATGAATTGAACTTGTCAATTAATAAAGCGTTATTCACTTGATTCCTTTTCTTGCCTAATTCTAGTTCGCTCATAGATTATTACGCCTGTAAGACCTAATGCAATCAAAATAACTGTGATGGTTGGAATTTGATCAAAAATATCCGTCATACAAGAAATTAGAAATTACAGATTAAATAAATTAAGATCTTTCAATTAGTCCCATTTTCTCAATCTTATAGAAAAAGTGAGATTTTTGGTAAAGGGAAGATGAGGTTCCTTGATAGTGATCTTCTTGTTTTTCAAGTTTAATTTTGTGGTGAGTATAGTTACTTATTACATACTTCATTCGCTCGTATTCAATATTATTAGATTTCATTAATTGGTTAGTAATTATAACAGGAATCCTCTTTTGTATTGCTAGCTGCACCAAATCATGCATGTAATTCATAAATTTTTTTTGTTGAAGATTAAACTGCTCTTTATTTGAGTATTCAAATGAAAATAAATCTGTCACATTATCAATAATTAACATAGAAATACCTTCAATTTTTTTTATTCGGTTTATTAGTTCAATCTGTTCTTTAGTATTCCTAACTCTTGCAATCTGTAGTAGATCTAGTAATGAATCATCTAAATCCCTATTTTTTATAATTTCAAGAAATCTTTCTGGTCTAAATTCGCATGTTGTATCTACAAACAAAACACTTTTTCCATTTTTTAGTAGTTCTAATGAAAATTGTAATGCCATCTGAGTTTTTCCTGTTCCTCTGAAACCAAAAATATCAGTAATTATCCCACAATTAGTTCCATGTAGAAATATCTCATCTAGTTTTTTTCGTTCAGTTATGCTCATTATAATTACATGAAAACTAACAAAAAATTAAATGATCACTATGTTTCTTAAGCAAGACTTTATATTCTCAAAAAATTCGATTTGTATCAAGTGTAAAATTATTGTCACAAACAACAGCTAAACGACCATTAACAACATTACAAAAAAGTGTTAAAAAAACTGTAATAGTTAGACTAAAGAATGAAGTAGAGTATAAAGGAAAAATGAAAAATGTTGATTCCTACATGAATTTGATAATGACGGAGGCGGAAGAACTTAACGGTGGAAAAACCGTAGGAAAGTTTGGGAGAGTTATTCTCAGAGGAAACAACGTCCTTTTCATAAAATTAGAAGACGAGATCTAATTTTCTGGAAAATTATGACGAAGAGTTATCTTTTCACTTCCGAATCAGTGACAGAAGGTCATCCTGACAAAGTTTGTGACAAAATTTCTGATGCTATTTTAGATGAATTCCTAAGAGGTGATGCTGATTCCAGAGTCGCAGTTGAAACCATGACGACGACTAGTTTTGTCGGGGTTGCAGGAGAAGTTACATCAAAATCAAGTTTTGATATTGAACGTATTATCAGAAAGACAATTGCAGAAATTGGATATGATGATCCTACGTTAAAATTTGATTCAGACTCGTGTGAAGTCATGGTAAGATTAGATACGCAAAGCCCAGATATTTCACAAGGTGTGACTGCAAATGATAACAAAGAACAAGGTGCAGGTGACCAAGGTTTAATGTTTGGATACGCAACAAATGAAACAAAGGAACTTATGCCATTACCAATACTTTTAGCTCATAAATTAACAAAAAAATTGACTGAGGTTAGAAAAAATGGTGAGTTGGCATGGATCAGACCAGATGGTAAATCACAAGTTTCTGTTAGATATGAAGATGACAAACCAAAACAACTAGAAGCAATTGTGATTTCTACTCAACATTCTCCTGATATTTCACATGAAGAAATAACTCAACAAATTACTGAACGTGTAATAAAACCAGTTTGTGGTGAGCTTTGGAATGACAAGATTATGGTACATGTGAACCCTACAGGGAAGTTTGAGATAGGAGGACCTCACGGTGATGCAGGACTAACTGGAAGAAAAATAATCGTGGATTCGTATGGTGGAATGGGTAGACATGGTGGTGGAGCTTTTTCTGGCAAAGACCCATCAAAGGTAGATAGATCAGCATGCTACATGTGTAGGTATGTTGCAAAGAACATTGTAGCAGCTGGATTAGCTGATAGATGTGAGGTACAGGTTGCATATGCTATAGGAGTTGCAAAACCAGTTTCATTAATGGTAAGTACATTTGGTACAAATAAAATTTCAGAAAATGAGATTGAAAATTTAGTCAATAAACATTTTGATATGAGGCCTGCGGAAATTGTTAAGCATCTGGACTTGAAAAGACCAATCTATCAAAAAACAGCAGCATATGGTCATTTTGGAAGAAACGAGCCTGAATTTAGATGGGAAGATACGGATAAGGCTGATGAGTTGAGAAAAGAAGCCGGTATCTAGATTTTTCTAATTTTTGCAAATTTTAAACCAGATAGTTTTTCTAGTTTTTTATGATTACCTCGAAAATTTCCTGATAAAATATTAAGATCCTCAATGCCATATGGAAAATTTTTGTTCGTCATTGCATAATTTCTTGCTTTAGGTAATGGTATATTTTCTAAAGATACACTAGGTCTTGCTGAATTTTCTAAAAATTTCTTGAATGATATCTTTTCAGGTCCAACAAGATCGATAATTTTCTTTGAGAAATTATTTCCGTTTAATGCTATGTTAATAACTTTACAAACATCATAAATAGAAATAGGTTGTATGACATAATTACCAGACCCAGGAATCAGAATCATCTTATTTCTAATTTGTTTTTGTATGTTTTTGGTAAGGTAATCATCTTTTCCAATAATATATGATGGTCGAAATATTGTATAATCAAGTCCAGAGTTTTTGATGATTTGTTCTGATTTAAATTTTGAAAGAAAATATTTGGATGATGAGTTTTCTGATGCTCCAAGACCGCTAAAATAAATAATTTTTTTAATTTTTGATTGGTTGCAAATCATAATAGCCTTTTTAGTAATTTCGACATTCACTTTATCAAAGCTTTTTTCAATGGTTGCATTGCCTACACCAATAAGATGTACCATGCAAAAACATCCTGATAATGATGGAAGATTTTTTCTCTGAAAAGATTTTTTCTTAATTGATATGTATCTGGTGTTAGTTTTATCAAAAAATTCTGTTAGATTTTTTCCAATAAATCCAGTGGAACCAGTAATAGCAATCCTATCCTTCAAGAGTTTACTCATGAAGAAATACTATAACATTTAATTTTAAACCTGTTTAGACAGAGATGGATGGCGCCTAACGTTCATGTGAAATTAGGAAAAAGTGTTGTGGAGTGTAGACAAATTCTAGGAGTGGATGACAATTCTACTCCAAAAGAAATTAAGCAGGCGTATAGAAAATTATCACTGAAATATCACCCTGATAGAAATCTTGAATTTAGAGACGGAAAAAAGTTCAAAGAGATTTCTGAGGCGTATCAAATCCTCAAGTCAAATAGGAAGAAATCTTTCGGAGAGCAAGAAAGAACAGCAGAAGAAGCACATTCTGATTTTTGGAAGTATCAGGGCAAAAAAATGGGTGATGATATGAGGTTTAATTTTGAGAGTTCTGCAAAAAGAGGGTTTGGTGGAGATTTTAATGCAGAGACACATAATAGAGAAAAACCAATTTCGCAGAAGTCAACTCATTTTATTCTTTATGGGGGATTATCTCTCGTGGCAATTTGGATAATATTATTTGAAATTATTAAACCCTGAAAAAAGTTATTACGTTAAAGAGAAAAATTGCAACGTGGGACTAACAGAGGAATCTAGCAAAAAACTTCGTACAGGCTTTACCACTGGTACTTGTGCAACCGCATCATCAAAAGCTGCGCTATTAGCGATCATTCAACAAGAGGATATTAATGATGTTGAGGTACTTTTACCGAAAAGAGATAGAATTAAGATCAAGATCAATAATTGTGAATTCTCAAAATACAGTGCAGTGTGCTCTGTCATAAAAGATGGTGGAGATGATCCTGATGTTACACATGGCGCTGAAATTTTTGTTAAACTCTCATTAACAGATAATACTGGTTCTGTTGAGATAGATGGTGGAGCTGGAGTTGGTCGAGTAACAAAACCTGGATTGGGATTAGAGATTGGTACTGCAGCGATAAATCCAACTCCAAAAAAAATGATTTTAGAAAATATCCAAGAAGTTGGTGAAAATGTATTGAAACAAAATGGAATAAATATAGTTGTCTCAGTTCCTAAAGGAAAAGAACTTGCAGTAAAAACTGATAATCCGCGCATTGGAA
>Ga0310344_10002063_pt1 | contig 15165 bp, 12 predicted proteins | sample HC15DNA20200_MG_FD_203801 | JGI IMG/M metagenome (GOLD analysis project Ga0310344, IMG submission 203801) | Marine microbial communities from station ALOHA, North Pacific Subtropical Gyre - HC15-DNA-20-200_MG | ecosystem: Environmental > Aquatic > Marine > Oceanic | place: Pacific Ocean: North... | reverse complement strand
GATGGTATTGAGGTCAGTCACTAGCGATGAGGCGTCGGCAGCTGAACTTGCCATAGCAATTTTCTGAGCGAGCGCTACGATTTGATCGGCACGAGCTACGGTGTTTTGAGCTGATGTGGCGACATGAGTGGCATGGGTTTGCACTGCCCCTGAAGCCCCATCGGCATTTGAAGCGGCGGTAATGTGTTGCGCTGCGCCCGCTGCTGCCTTCTTGACTCCGTATCCAAGGCCTGGCCCGTTCTCAATGGCTTCTGGATCGACGGCGTGGAGAACGTGGGCGGAATGGCGCTTCATGGCGTCGAGGTCGTTTAGGTCTCTGGAGGCGAGAGAGGCATGTTGTGCCGCTATCCGAGCCTCCGCTATGGCCGCAGGTAGGAAACCCTGTCCCTCTGGTGTGTCACGCCAGCCATCCATGACATGGCCAATATGGTTGTGTCCGGCACCTTGCTGTGCCAACAGGGCGCTGCTCGAGAACACCACAGCAAGCCCAAAAATTGCCGAGAGACCTATATAAGTTGCTCGTTTCATGAATTCCCTCCTGACATTGAATAAACTGTTTGAAGTAGTTACATGTCCAGCGAATTACCTCTTGCGAGTCCTTTTACTTATTGTATCTATCCGAATGGACACCGACCCAGGTTGCCTCGCGTGATGGCTTCTGTCCGGCGGAGTGCTGGTCATTGAACTGACCAATTGTCCCTGTCTCAGATTCGCACCTTCGCACTGTGTTTATACCCCGCTCTTGGCTTAGCTACAAGTGAAGGATGTAGATACACTCGGATGCCTTGCTTTATTGCCGTGATAGCTAAGATGGGTATCTCCTTTCAGGACATTGTTTAAATGGCCTATTTGTTGAAATGCTGATAACCAGCTGGAAGGTCTTGGTTTCCGGAGGGAGTGTGCAACACAAGGCTTGGTGGTTCAGTTAATTCTCCGATTCGAGTGAGAGGTACTCCATTAGTGAGTCGACTTATGGCGAACAGTCGGCGCCGGTGGCTTCTCGGTACGGCTATCAAAAGCTCGTAGTCATCGCCACCGGTAAGGGCCGCTAAAAGTGGGTCGAGACCACGCTTTGAAAACCAATGTTTGGTTTGTGGGTCTAGTGGGAGCGATGGTCCGTCGATGATGGTACCGGTGCCTGAGGCCGAGGTGATTTGCCTGAGTCCGTCTGCGAGTCCGTCACTTAGGTCAACTCCAGCCCGAGCCACTTTATTGCGTCCGAGCAGCATCCCAATTCTCACTCGTGGCTCAGGTCTTCGGTAGCGATCCACACAATGTCGCATGTCAAGATGCTCGCCGATTAGGGTTGTTGGATGGTGTTGCAGATAGTCAAGGCCGGCAGCGGCTGCACCAAGGTCGCCAGTGACCCAAAGTTCATCGCCAGGTCGACCTCCAGCGCGAGAGATTATGCGGCGTCGGCGAACTGAACCGAGGGCGGTCATACCGATGACAAGTGGCCCATGGGTGCTAGTGATGTTGCCACCGGCTAAAACGATGCGATGTTGATCTGCTAACGCAAGGATGCCTCCGAGTATAGCGTCCAGATCATTAGCCAATAAGGTCGGTGGAAGTACTAGAGACAAGACCGTTACCCGGGGAGTGGCTCCCATGGCAGCCAGGTCACTTAGATTGACCGCTAGACTCTTGTGACCGATATCCTGTGAGGGTACGAATGATTGGTCAAAATGGGTTCCCTCGACGAGAGTGTCGGTAGTAATGACGTCGACCGTGCCACGAGCCGGCTCGAATACTGCCCCATCATCACCGATACTGGTCAGGACCCAGCTTGGGGCAGGTGGGACTCGACTGCGGATGCGGCTGATAAGGGCAGCCTCACCTAGGTCTCCTACTGTCACCCGAGAAGGTAGTGGGGATGGAACGTTAGCGTGCGTAATCCACCGCCCGTGTTTCACGAATTACAGTGACTTTGATTTGGCCAGGGTACTGGAGCTCGTGCTCAACCCTTTTTGCGATGTCCTTGGAGAGCCATACCGCTTCTTCGTCGCTTACCTGTTCGCTCTCAACCATGATTCGCACTTCCCGTCCAGCCTGAAGAGCAAAGGCCTTCGAGACTCCCTCGAATGAGTCAGCAATGCCTTCGAGTTGTTCTAAGCGCTTGATGTAAGATTCGAGGATATCCCGTCTTGCGCCTGGCCGAGCGGCCGAAATTGCATCAGCTGCTTGAACAAGCATAGATTCAAGCGACGGCCAGTCGATGTCCATATGATGGGCCGCCATTGCGTCTATTACTGCCTCGCTCTCTCCGTGGCTTCTGAGAAAATCGATGCCTAGCGTCAGGTGAGTGCCCTGGAGATCGCGGTCGATCGCCTTGCCTATATCATGCAGAAATGCACCACGAATTGTCGTATGGGCGTCAAGACCGACCTCTCGAGCCATGATGCCCGCAAGATATGCAACCTCCTTTGAGTGGCTCAAAACGTTTTGACCGTAGCTGGTTCGGAATTTCAGACGTCCCATCAGCTTGTGGATCTCTGGGTCCATATCAAAGAGCCCTAGGTCAAATGCGGCTGCCTCTCCTTCCTTCAGTACGTAATCGCCAAGTTCGCCTTTGACTCGTTCGACCACCTCTTCAATCCGAGCTGGGTGAATGCGGCCATCGGAAATGAGTTTTTCGATGGCTTGTTTTGCGATTTCTCTACGAAATGGGTCGAAGCTTGAGAGGATGATTGCGCCAGGAGTATCGTCGACGATCAGCTCGACTCCTGTAGCTTGTTCAAGAGCTCTGATATTGCGGCCTTCTCGGCCAATGATCCGTCCTTTCAGGTCGTCACTCGGTAGGTCAACAACCGACACGGTTGTTTCGAGGGCATGCTCGGGAGCACTGCGCTGAATGGCCTGAGTGACGATTTGTTTAGCCTTTTCAGCTGCAGATTCCCTCGCTTCCGCTTCGAGCCGCTTGACTAGGTGTGCGGCTTCTCGCCGTGCGTTTTGCTCGACTTGCTTTATGACAAGCTCTTTAGCTGCATCGGCCGTCAGTCCTGATACCCGTTCTAACGCCTGTTTGTGTTCCTGGGTCAACTCGCTGCAGCGCTGTTGATCCGACAACAATTTTTTCTGATTTTCCTGAAAAACTTCTTCGCGCTCACGCAGAGCGTCTTCCTGTCTACTGACTTTCTTGGTTCGGTCTATTAGCTCTTGTGTCTTGTTGGTGTGCTCTTGTTCGAGGGTTGCCATTTCCTCGCGTCGTCTCTGTGCCTCTCTTTCACTTTCCTGAACCAGGGTATGGGCTTGCTCTTTAGCAGCTAACGCAAGCTCCTTCTGGTGCGTTTCTGCTTCTCGCCTAGCGTTTCGAATTAGCTGGTCTGCTTCAATTTGTGCCCGAGCGATGGTGGTGGCCGCGAGGCGTTGTCGTGTGACCAACCAGACGACACACATCGTGACCGCAGCAAGCAATGCGGCGATGCCTGTTGTCGTGAACAAGTCCATGCGCGTTCCTTTTGGAACCCGCGGCTGGTTGGCCCGGGCTCGGCAGACGACGCCAGACAACTGGGCTGGCTGAGGTGCGGTTTCTCGAACGGAGGCACTCTGGAAGCTCGAGTTGTTTTAGGGCTCGTGCTGCCCAACTGCGTGCCAAGGGAGTGACGGTAAAAAGCCCCGCATTGCCGTGTGGGGAGGTCGAATGAACCTGTGCAAAACAGGTGGAGCCGCTCTTGAATGCTGCAGTCTCGCTTTAGGCTACCTCACGCGGAGGCGTGCTCACCACGGGACGTCGCGGCTCTCTTAGGTATAGCGTTGGCTCAAACAAGCCTCCAGAACCATCACGAACAGCGCAGGGACCTCAACACACCACCTGTCTGAACCGTTCTCCGCCCAATCTTAGAACGAACCCAGGGAAGCCGCAAGTTGTCATACGGAGCGATTCGAACGACTAGCCCATTGATGAGCTGCTTGACAGGCCGTATTAGGGACGAAGCTCTTCAGGTTATTTCACCTGGCTGCTCGTCATTGCCGGGAGCAAGGGACGCAGTTTCCAGGGCTTGGTCGACCATGCGCTCGATGGCTTCAATTTGCTCGGTTAGGTCCTTGACGGACAGGTTCTTAGCTGTTTGGGAATGGCTGTTTCGAGCTTGGAAATACTGGTCGGCTATGATGAGGGCTGCAAGTACTCCGATGCCAACCGTGTCAGTGCCGCTAGCATTTTCAGTAGCTGAGCGAAAAGTTTCATCGACGTAGGTGGCGAGTTGCTGGATGTCTTCTGGCGCTAGCTTGGTGGTGATCGGATACTTCCGCCCCATAACTTCTACCGTCACCTTTTGCAGCGCGTTATCAGCCACGTAAACCCCTCCCGAGAGGGCGCGTGGCGGTAGGCCACATCAGCCCCATCCTACCGCTTTTGTCGATGGTTCCACTAGTGGTTGGTTTCAGAGACTTAACCCTTCGAGTTGCTCCAGCATTTCAGTAACCCGTGTACGAATCTGGTCACGTTCCTCCAATAGGCCCTTAGCATTCTCAGCTTCGTCGTGGGTGCTCGCTAATTGGGTCCGAAGGGAGTCCGCCTCGCTGTTCAGGGTGTCTAGGGATCGAGAAAGTTGAGTATTGTCCTCTACAGTACGCTCAAGTTCAGAGCGAGCTTGGTCAAGAGCAGCGCGGGTCTGTTCGAGGACTGAAATTAGTGACCGAACTTTGTCCGCTAGTTGATCAATCGGTTCCAAGTCGGTCGATGATGTCGATTTCACCATATGGCAACTCCTCGTATTCTTGAATTACCTCTGTTTCGCCCGGTGGATTTCAGCGAGTGCGCGAAGAACGGCATCAATGGATGATTGAACCTCGGCATCTGTTAGCGTTCGATCCGGAGCTCTGAATGTCAAACGATACGAGAGGCTTACCGCACCAGTGGCAATTTCCTCCCCTTGGTACAGGTCAATCTCTTTGACTTGTACCAAAGTTGATCCGGCCGATGCCAGAATCGTGCCACGAACGTCTGCGGCAGGCAAGGAGTTGTCAACCTCGACTGACAGGTCGCGGCTCATCGAAGGATACCGGGGTACCGGATTTGCTTGGAGACGGTCGAATTTGTCCAAGCTTAGTGGACGCAGATCAAGTTCGGCTACGAACACTGGGTCTGAACCGGTTAATCCGCGTCTGGTAGCGAACTCAGGGCACAGCTGCCCAATTTCACCAATGGGTGTTCGGTTTTCATGGGTGGGGAGTAAGCTGATGGAGGCTGTTTGACCTGGAACCAAGTGCCCGACCCTGGTTTGTTCAAGGGCTATCTGTACCCCGAATCCCTCGCATAACCGAGTGACTACGCCGACGATATCATAGAAATCGGACTTCCGATCAGGACTGCTCCAGTGTTTTGAGGTGGCACTTCCGGTCATGGCTATTGCCAGAGCGTGGGATTCGCCGTTGTTTCGGCGAAAACGGCTGCCGATCTCAAAGAGTCGTATATCTTGGCGTTCGCGGCGCCGGTTGTGAATGAGAGAGTCGAGTAGGCCAGGGATCAGTGATGGGCGTAAGACTGAAGCTTTCTCAGAGAGTGGGTTTTGGAGGGCAACGATGTTTTCGCTGTCCTCAGATACACTTTGGGCTGAAGCGCGCTCAATAAAAGCGTAGGTGATTGCCTCGGAAAAACCACAACCGGTTAGCAGCCTACGTACTAGTCCATCACGAGCTCGCCATGGAGCTGGAAGGGAAGGTGGTCGTGTCAGTGCTGGGAAGGTCGTTGGCAGCCGGTCATAGCCGTGGTGGCGTGCGATTTCCTCGATGAGGTCTTCTTCACGTTTCACGTCGACCCTGAAAGACGGTACCTGAACCTGCCAGGCTGTGGTGTCGCTGTCTGGTTCGAGTCTGACCTTAAACCCGAGGCGATTCAAGGTTGGGGCTATAAAGTTTTCATCGATCTGTTGGCCCAAGAGGTAGCCGATTCTGTGATGGCGTAACCGGACGACTATTGGAGTTGGTGGGGATGGAAAGTGATCGACTATAGGTCCTTGTGGGGTACCGGCTTTAGTGGTGATGAGAAGTTCAAGGGCCCGGTTCATGGCAGTAGGCGGTGCTGCGACATCCGCACCACGCTCAAAGCGATATGAAGCATCTGTGGTCAGGCCGAGACTTTTGCCGGTACGCCTGATATTAGTTGGGTTGAAGTAGGCTGCTTCTAACACGACTGTTTGGGTTGTTTCGGTTACTTCAGAATCGGCGCCGCCCATGATACCCGCTACCGCGCAAGCCTGCTCAGGGTCGGCGATGGTGAGCATCTCCGGTTGGAGGCGCCGTTCGACGCCGTCAATAGTTTTGATTGTTCCTCCAATATTTCCTGAACACACCCGAATTTCAGGCTTGGAGAGCTTGTCAAAGTCGAATGCGTGCATCGGGTGCCCGGTTTCGAGCATGACGTAGTTTGTAATGTCTACCACATTGTTGACAGGGCGGATATCTGAAGCTTCGAGCCGTCTGGCGATCCAGGGTGGCGAGGGACCGATGGATACACTCGCTACTGCTCCGACGTAACGTGGACAGAGATGTGGGTCATCGACGGTTACAGTAAGTAGGGGAGTGGAGTCCGTGCCTGGAAGCGTGAAGATGGAAGGTGGCCGTAAGTCTGTTTTATATAGGGTGCTAACCTCTCGGGCAATACCGATTACCGACAGACAGTCTGGCCGATTTGTGGTGATTTCTAGATCGAGTACAGCGTCTAGCGAACCGTCTTCATTGGGCGGTTGCGTTTCGACAGCTCCAACTTCGAATCCGCGAAGGGTTAGAGCTTCAGCCAGCTCTTCGATGCTGACTGGTACCTCGACAAGCTCCCGTAGCCACGATACCAGTACTCTCAATGGGGAAATTGCTCCAGTAGCCGTAGGTCGTTGTCGTAAAAAAGCCGGATGTCTTCTACTCGATACTTCAGGAGAGCGACTCGGTCGATTCCTATGCCGAACGCCCATCCCGTGTAAAGCTCAGGGTCGTAGCCGACCGCTTCAAACACTGCGGGATGGACCATGCCGCAGCCAAGGATCTCCAGCCAACCTGTTGTTTTGCAGACTGAGCACCCATTTCCAGAACAGAATACACAGCTAATAAAAACCTCTGCACTGGGCTCTGTGTATGGGAAAAAGCTGGGACGGAATGTAACTTTCGTGTCCGTGTCGAAGAAAGCTCGCAGGAATTCGACCAATGTGCCTTTCAGGTCGGCCATGGTGATCCCCTGATCAACCACCAGGCCTTCGACCTGCATAAACATTGGCGAATGGGTAAGGTCCGGTGTGTCCCGTCGGTAGACGAGGCCAGGGGCTATTATCCGAACTGGTGGGGTGTGGGTTTCCATGTAGCGAATTTGCATTCCAGAAGTATGAGTTCGCAATAGGGTAGCAGGAAGCGCAGGGTCGCCAGTGCCCGGGATGGATTGGTCAAGGTAGAAGGTGTCCTGCATGTCGCGAGCAGGGTGGTCAGCCGGCATGTTGAGCGCTTCAAAATTATGGTAGTCGTCTTCGACTTGAGGCCCCTGAAGGATCTCGAATCCCATCGTTTCGAAAATCGTCTCGATCTGTTCTCGAATGATTGTTAGTGGATGTCGTCTTCCAAATGCTAGTTCGCGGCCTGGTAGGGTCACATCTAGGCTGTCGGTAGACTTCATCGAGGTGCGTAATGCCGTGCCTTTCTTAGACAAGGCCTGTTCGATGTCCCGTTTCAGGGCATTTGCGCTTTTGCCAAGTGCTGGCTTGGTTTCTGCGGGGGCATTAGCCAGTGATCGCATCAGCGTGGCGACAGTTCCCTGCTTGCGGCCAAGGTAACGGTCCCGCACATGCTGCAAATCTTGCTCTGTCGCAATCGCCTGAAGATCGGTCTCGAATGCTGCTCTAATGGCGGTTATGTCAGTTGTGGCGTTCATTGTTGGACAGCTATGTTCACTTATTCGTCTCGCTCTTAGATGATGTGCGACACAAGAGTCAGTCGAATTGTGCTGTTATGCACGCCGATAGGTGCCTATGCTGCGTTTTGCGTGCTCTTTACTTGACCCACTAGATGGGCGAATGCGGCCGGTTCGGTCGCTGCTAGGTCAGCTAGGTTCTTCCGGTCTAGTGTTATTCCTGATGCTGTTAGACCGTGCATAAACTGGCTGTAGCTGAGCCCATGTTGTCGAACGCCCGCATTGATTCGTTGGATCCACAGGCGTCGGAAATCTCGCTTCTTTAGTCGGCGGCCGACATAGGCATACTCTGCAGACTTATCAGCAGCCTCTTTGGCGGCTCGATAAAGCTTGCTCTTGGTGCCGTAGAAACCCTTGGTCCTCGCTAAAAGCCGTTTGCGTTTGGCTCGTCGAATTGATCCACGTTTTACTCGAGGCATTTGCTACTCTCTTTCCCGTGGCGGTTGAATTTGTGCCACTAGGTTGTATCTACCAACGCTATCCGTTTGGTAACAAGCTCGACACACGCCGAGTATCACTGGGCGAGATCAGGGCTGCTTGCCGTAGGTTCCGTTTTCGCTTGGTGGTCTTGCTGGTTAGAATATGTTGCTTCAGTGATTTTCTCCGTACGATTTTTCCACTGGCGGTCATCTTGAAGCGCTTGGCTGCGCCACGGTGTGTTTTAAGCTTGGGCATTCCGAACAATCTCCAGATGTTTAGCACTCGGCAGCTGATGTCGATTCGAACCGCTCGTGTGTGGAAGTTACTGCCTACTGTCCTGCATGGCCCTTTTTAGCGCCGCTGACACCAGACAGGATGATGTGCATTTGGTTGCCTTGCATGCTTGGTGCTGCCTCAGCCATGGCCACACCGTCAAGATCGTCGACAAGCCGATCTAGAATTCGTCGACCGAAGTCGGGATGGGCCATTTCACGACCTCTAAAGAACACGGTCGCTTTAACTTTATTGCCTTCGGCCATGATGCGTTGGATGTTCTTTTTCTTAAAGTTGTAATCATGTTCGTCAACCTTTGGCCGAAATTTGATTTCCTTCAACTCGATCGATTTTTGGTTCTTACGTGCTTCGCGAGTTCTTTTCTGCTCTTGATAGTGGTAGCGCCCGTAATCCATGATGCGGCACACAGGGGGTGACGCTGTTGGAGAGATCTCGACCAGGTCAAGGCCTTTCTCTCTGGCGATTGTGATTGCCTGCTGGGGCGTCATGATTCCGAGCTGTGCCCCTTCGTCATCGATAACTCGAATTTCACGCACCCGAATTCGCTCATTGGTACGAGTGCGAGCTTCACGTCGTTGGTTGCGGACTAAAGGAATAATGTCCCCCTTGTGAATAAGCCGAGCAATTAAAGTCTTCTACGGACCTCGTCCAAGGCATCTTCGATGAACTCATCGAGTGATGATGCTCCTCGGTCTCCATCCGTGCGGTGGCGGACAGCCACTGCTTCGTCGGCAGCTTCGCGGTCTCCGGTAACCAGCATGTACGGAACCTTGCGCAACTGCGCTGAACGAATCTTATACCCCATTTTCTCTTGGCGGGCATCTACCTCTACCCGCAGACCAGCATCTTGAAGCCTTGTGGCAACCGATTTGGCATATTCCCCATGACGATCCGCAATCGGAACGACTATCGCTTGGATCGGTGCGAGCCAGAGAGGGAATGCACCTGCATAGTGCTCGATTAGAAGGGCGATGAAACGCTCAAAACTGCCAAATATAGCTCGATGGATCACAACAGGGCGATGTTCTGCGTTGTCTTCACCGATGTACTTGAGTTGGAAGCGTTCCGGCAGTTGATAGTCAAGCTGAATAGTTGCACACTGCCAGTTTCGGCCAATTGCGTCTACAACGTGGAAATCGATCTTTGGTCCGTAGAAATTTCCTTCTCCTTCAGCGATTCGGTACTCTTGGTCTGCACCATCGAGGGCCTGCTTTAGCTGGGCTTCAGCTTGATCCCATGTGTCGGCGTTGCCCAAGAACGTTTCCGGGCGGGTGGACAGCTCGACTGAGAACTGAAGTTGGAAGTCGCTATAAACTTTCTGTACTAGTTTTAGCAGGCGTTCTACCTCGTCGGCGATTTGTTCTCGGGTGACAAAACAGTGCGCATCGTCTTGGCAAAATTGCCTGGCCCGTGTCAATCCAGCAAGTACGCCAGACGCCTCGTTTCGATGAAGAACGCTCTGGTCGTGATAACGAATTGGTAAATCACGATAACTGCGTACTTCACTGGCAAAAACCAACATGTGGCCGGGGCAGTTCATGGGCTTTAGGCTGTAGGCTTCACCCTCAGATTCCACCAACAACATGTTTTCGTTGTAGTGCTCCCAGTGACCTGATGTTTCCCAGAGCTGCTTGTTGTAGACAAGTGGGGTGCGTAATTCCACGTAGCCTTCAGGGAATAAAAGGGCCCTCATGTAGTCGGCCAATTGGTTCCATAGGGTTGTACCAGCAGCGAGCCAGAAGGTTGCTCCGGGAGCCCAGGGGTGGAAAGTGAATAGGGAGAGTTCACGACCGAGTTTGCGGTGGTCTCGCTTCTTGGCCTCTTCCAGCCGAGTGAGGTAGACCTTGAGATCCTTCTCAGTGAAGAATGCAGTTCCGTAGATCCGTTGCATTGGTTGTTTGTTGGCATCGCCTTTCCAGTAGGCGTTGGAACTGTTCAACACTCGGAATGCTTTCAGCGCGCCGCTTGTAGGTACATGAGGCCCAGTGCAAAAATCCATGAAGACATCATCGATGGTGTAGCACGAGACCTCAGGTCCGCCCTTTTCTTCTACTAGTTCCACTTTTAGAGGTTCGCCCCTATCAGCGAAGTACTTTTTAGCCTCCGATTTGTTCATTATCTTGCGTTCGTAGGCTAGGTTGCGAGCGGCCAGCTCACGCATTTTAGTTTCAATGGCTTCCAGGTCTTCCGGTACGAACGGACGGTTTACTACAAAGTCATAGAAAAAGCCGTCCTCCGTCGGCGGTCCAATGCCGCACTGAGCCTCAGGGAACAGGCTGGTTACTGCTGCAGCTAGGAGGTGGGCGGTGCTGTGCCGGTAGAGCCGAAGTGCCTCAGGACCGTCCTTGGCCGTGAGGAAGCGTACAGACGTATTTGATTTGAGTCGGTGGGATAGGTCCACGATGCAGTCGCCGACTGTGGCTGCCAAGGCAGCTTTCGCCAGTCGAGGGGAAATGCTCTCGGCAACGGCACCCACGGGTGTGTCGGTGGGGACACTTCGTGTGGAGCCGTCTGGGAGGGTCACGGTGACCTGACTCATTGTAGTCACGTTGAGAATTTAATGACGTATGGTAGGCACGGGCGGACTCGAACCGCCGACCTCCTGCGTGTCAAGCAGGCGCTCTAACCAGACTGAGCTACGCGCCTACGCCGAAGCAAACGCGAATCAGCCAGTGTAGCAAGGTCACCGAAATTCAGTCAATATCTATAGCTCGATTATATCAAGAGACACGATTGGAAATTTTTAGGAAGGGCTCAAGGTGTAGTGCTAACGGTCAAGGATTTTCCTTAATGGGTGGAGTGAAGATTGGTGCTCTCAGCGATAGCTGCATGAGCGAGATTACAGTTGGGTGGTCATCTGAAGGACCCGTTCGAGAGCCCGGTCCAGCAACGGGTCTTCCATTGGCACGACAGGGGTTTGGGTTAGCTCGATGGTCGGTTCTTGAACAGCTACTGTTGGTTCAATGCCAGTTCTGTGGATTGAGGTTCCGGAGGCTGTCAAGTAATGGCTAGAAGACAACAGGAGCCCTCCACCATCTGGCAAGTTGACCAGTGTTTGTTCTGCTGCTCGGCCGGCTGTGCGAGTTCCCACCGATTCGGCTGTGGTGGTGTCGGTCAATACTGCGGCGAAGAGTTCGGCCGCCCCGGCCGTCCCTGGGTTGGTTATCAGCACTATCGGCCAACTTATTGATGACTTAGGTCCCATACGGGTGACGGGCTCTTGGGAGTCCGATGATTCCCGGATGAGTAGTGTGTCAGCGGGGGTGAAAAGCTCAGCGGCAGCCATTCCAGCTTTGAAGGTGCCGCTTGCGGTATTACGAAGATCGATGAGTAGATTCTGCGCGCCCTGACCCGCAAGTTGTTCAGTGGCAGATGCTATCGACTCCGTGGCTGTGTCATCGAATTCCGCGATTCGTAGGTAGCCGACACCCGGGCCGACGAATCGACTGCTTATAGATCTTGATTTGGTGTTGTTTCGGGTCAACTCCAAACTGATAGGTTCAGCTGCGTTGTTACGGATGACGCTGACGGACGAGGTTGAACCAGCGGGTCCGTTCAAGAGTTCATATGCTCGCACGGTGGACATTGTGCGGGTAGGTTGACCGTCAATCTCACGAAGGAAGTCACCAGGCTTGAGGCCGGAAACATCCGCTGGAGACCCATCCCTGGCAGCTACCACTTGGATGTAATAGCGTCGTGTCAGCACTAGACCGATGTTATCGGTATGTATCCCGGGACCCTCGTCGAACAGTTCAACCTCGCGTGGCGCCAAATATGAGCTCTCGGGATCCAGCGCTTCAGCTAGTCCCCAGAGCGCGCCTTCCATGATTCGCTCAGGTTCCACCTGCTCTACATAGTTGTCTGTGACTAACGAAACGACTTCTTCGAAGATTGCTAGGTAGCGGTAGGTGTCTTCGTTGGCCGAAGCCCTTCCGAGTAATCCACCGACCAAAGTGAATGCCAGAATAGGGGCCGTTACAGCAAGAATAGCAAAGCGTGTTCGGTTGGTCATAAAGCCTAATATCCTTAAGCTTTCGGTTGCTCGGTGATGGCCTAGCAGGTCACGGTAGCGACATCATTCCGAGGAAACGGTTACAACAGGCTAGTGGCTGCCTGCTAGCCATTCATTCTATAGGATTCTCTGCAGGTCGTCGAACCTGACGGGTAATTACTGGGTCATTAGAAGGTTATCCGTTTGCCTCCACGGTGGTCTACCGGATGGGCTGTGTTTGGGACGGGGGTTCATAGTCCATCTGGTTATCGTACAGTCCCTCCTTTGTTAGGTTGGCAACGCTAGTTGCTAAGGGATTGGCTATTTTCCACATACTGTTACTCTATCCAGATGAGAATTGCTGGCTTTGATCTCGGTCGGCGGCGGATCGGGGTCGCCGTTAGTGACCCATCCGGCACTTTGGCAACCCCTTGGGGCTGTGTCGACGGGCGAGGGTCCGATAAAGAGGTGGCAGAGCGGCTATTTATGCTCCTGAGAGATCTTGGAAGGGAAGAGAGTGGCCTCGTCGGTATTGTTCTTGGACTACCTTGGCACTTGGATGGCCGGTCCCACAAGGACGGGCTTCGGGTGAAGATTCTTGCTGAAGACCTTGAACGGCGGACTGGCTTACCGGTCAGCCTGCAAGATGAACGGTTGACGAGCGTTGAAGCCGAGCAAAGACTCGCAGAGCGCGTCGGTGACTGGCGGAAGCGGAAAGACCGGCTTGATGCCGCTGCTGCTGCGATCATTCTCCAGGACTACCTGGATTCTGGCGTTCAACGGGGCAGCTGTGTGAAAGCTGGATTTGGGAAATCTTGAGAGGTTTTTTAGATCTCATGCGAAGACTTATCAGTTTTATAGGGATATTTCTGTTGTTGTTCGTAGGTGTAGGTCTCTATGTGGGTAAGCGTTTCTACGAAAGCGCTGAAGAACCGTACCGTGGCTACACTGCATCGGATGTTTTTGTAGAAATCCATCGGGGGACGTCAAGTCGCGAGATAGGGCGCCAGTTGGTGTCAGCAGGTGTTATCCGTGATGAGTGGGTGTTCAGGCTTGCTCTGTGGCGCAGTGGACTCGGTGAAGTCCTACAGGCCGGCGAGTATCGGTTCTTTGAGGCTGCTTCTGCGATTTCCGTCGTAGACACCTTGGCCAAGGGGCGGGTGCACTTACGAGCAATTACTTTCCCCGAGGGACTGACTATTAGCGAGATGGCCCAGCTGTTTCAGGAATCTGGCTTTGGTTCTGCCGACTCGTTTTTCAACGCCAGTCAACGAGTTGAGCTTGTCGCTTCGTTGGATCCAGAGGCGCCGAGTCTCGAAGGGTATTTGTTTCCAGAAACTTATTCCTTACCGAGGGGGGCAATCGCTGAGGATCTGGTTGCGGCGATGGTAGCTCAGTTTGGTCGGGTATTTGATGATGGATTGCGGCAACGTTCGATTGAGCGAGGTTTGAGTGTTCGCGAGGTGGTGACGTTGGCATCACTAATCCAGAAGGAGACCGGATTGGATCGCGAGCGTCCTGTTGTGTCTGCGGTTTATCTCAATCGTTTGGGGCGTGGGATGTTGCTGCAGTGTGACCCAACGGTCATTTATGGATTACGACTCGCTGGTCTATATGACGGAAATCTTACAAGGGCTAATCTTCGTTTTGATTCACCATATAACACTTACGTTTATCCCGGTTTGCCGCCTGGTCCCATCGCGGCTCCAGGAGCCGCTGATCTGATTGCTGCGGTCGAGCCGGCTGATGTCAGTTACCTCTACTTTGTGAGTCGTAACGATGGGTCGCATGTTTTTGCCGATACGCTACGCGAGCATAATCGGAACGTTCGAGACTATCAGGTGGACTACTTTCGGCGCAGGCGAGGAGCTGGGAACTAAGCCTAAGTGGGATGGGGGCATTACGGTGGACGTTTTACCCAGGAGTAGTTAAGTCTTGTGTGGCCCTGGGAACATTGAATTCGTCTACTGACCTCCCCAATCTTGCCAGCCATTGACCTCGGTGTAGAAGAGGGCTGTTGTGTCGTGGTCTGCGGTGATGTTTGCCCGTAGCACTTCCCCCAACGGTCCTGGCAGCCGGCTGGTTTGTGACAACGCTACTGCGAGTGTGAAGACGGCGAGTATGTAAATCGCCAGTCGCCAGCGAACTCGCGAGCCTGTCTCAGTGGTTTGTCGATCTGTTTGGACGGCCCTTGGACCGAGCACCTCAGAGTACCTTGTCAAAGAGGATTCCTCCAAATGCAACGTAGGCTGCGGCAAGGGTTAGTACGACGTTAAACGTTTGGCCGACGAGGTAGAGCTGGATAGGGCGACCTCCCTGAACTTGGCTCGCGAGCGCTCGAAAGTTTGATTCCAATCCTATGCTGACGAATGCCAGACAGAAAAGCCAGCCGCGAAAATCTGAGGTGAGATCGACAATAGCGGTGACAGTCTCGTCACCAAGCGTAGGTGCTAGGACAAAAGAGAACAAGAGAGATGCACCGACAAAGCCGAGGATAAACTTTGGGAACCTAGTCCATATTTCAGTCATGGCAGGTCTTTTGCCATTTGTAGAATCTTCGATATTGGTT
>Ga0310344_10002062_pt1 | contig 15167 bp, 13 predicted proteins | sample HC15DNA20200_MG_FD_203801 | JGI IMG/M metagenome (GOLD analysis project Ga0310344, IMG submission 203801) | Marine microbial communities from station ALOHA, North Pacific Subtropical Gyre - HC15-DNA-20-200_MG | ecosystem: Environmental > Aquatic > Marine > Oceanic | place: Pacific Ocean: North... | reverse complement strand
ACCTCCTTGATCCTGGCAAGCTCCGTATCGCGAAAGGTCGCCGAGACGAGGCGCGAGCGATACTCCACGAAACCACCCTCGGGCACTTCTTCGCCGATCTGCCAGGCCAGTACCGCGTTGGCCAGGTCTCGCGACTCCTTTTTCTTGTGCAGCCGAACCAGTACACGGTGCGCTCCCGTGTCGTAACCCAGATGAAAGCAAAAGAGTGCGACCCCAATGGTGCCATCGGTACTCAGCGCCATGCTCTCGAATAGCCGCGCCTTTTGATGGTATGAGACTCGTGCCCAATCAAGTCGATCACTATACGCGCCGCGGCGCTCGCCGAAGTCGATTTCGAAGTTCACTCCCCTGGCGTCGACTCCGATCACTCTTCCTTCGAATCCCTCCATGGGGCTGACCTCGAGGTCGGTCGTGGAGGCTCGTTCGATAAAATCGTCGAACATGGTTGCCATATAGGACCCCTTGACGATCCACTCCAGAGCGTGGAGGCGGTCTTCGGTCGAGACGTTCCGTGTGAGCATGGCAACGTACATGGAAGGGATTTCCGCGAAACGACACTCTTCGAATGCGAGTGAGGCTCGTGATTTCAGTGGTAGGCGGCTCGCGGAGACTTTGGAAGTCGGTTGCACGTTTCCTTTGGACAGAAGCCCGGAAATAGTGTCGTTGAGAGTGACGTCGAAGAATCGGGTCCCCTCGTATCGAGAGCGCGCGGCTATCAGGGCGGTGAAAGCTTCGAGCGGTTTTTTCTGTGTGACGAAGTTGTCGATTTGGTCTTCAACGATTCGGAATTTTTCGAGTGCAGTGGTTTCGATTTCGACAAGCTTACGTTCCCAACGCGCTTTATCTTCGCCTTCGCTATTTTCGGCCAAAATCCGCACGAAGCGGGCCGCGTCGCCCAGTCTATTGTCAGTTTTCAGTGTCTCGACGATGTCAAGGAGTTGGGACTCTTGCTCCGAGCGGGCCAACGCACGCTCCGATTCGATGATCGAGATGACGTATTCGGCGTGTTGGGCGACGTCGTTGTCGGGAAACATGCGCACGAGCCCTCGCAAGTCTTCGAGGAGGCCCTTTTTTGAATCGGCGTGAGAAGCATCCCGAAGAAGAGCGCGCAGTAGCGTCGCGGGCTTGTCGAGTGCTTCGGTGTCGACTTCCGTTGTGCCCGGCGGCTGCGACGTCTCTGGACTTTCGGCGGCAGCCGGCCGCGGGGCCTGGATCAACTGTGCGATGGAGCTTTCCTCGACGTCCGTGTTTTCCGGGAGAGCTTTCTGAAGCTTCGGTTTGGCGGGAGTCGACGGGCTCCGGGCCGCTGGTGATGCGACTTTCGCGTTGTCTGTGTCGGGCTCCGAGTCGCTGTTGAATACGAGCACCAGGCCAATCAGGCCAGCCAACAGAAACATGACAAGTACGGCATGCGGTGAGGCTGTCTGACTCGACCGGGTTTTGTAGACCGCTGGCAAATCGCCGGTTGACGCCGATTCAGCAGAGGGCTCCTCCGGCGCGTTGTTTTTCTCTTCGTCTCCGGAGGAGGTGACGATGGATTCCAGGGAGTCAACAGTGATCGCTGCGCGACCAACAGTGATTTTGTCGCCCTCGTGGAGCTCGGAGCGACTGATCTTCAGGCCGTTGAGATACGTTCCGTTTCTGGAGTCCTTGTCGATGACGAAATAGCGATTGTTTTCGCGGACAATCGAGGCGTGATAACGGGAGCCCCTGGTCTCCTGCAACACAACTTCGCACTTCGGTGAGCGACCGATTCTGAACTCGTGCTCGCCTTTGTAGAGGAAGGAGTGATGGATCTCGCCTTCGACGTAAGTGAAGCGAATTGGCATGACCGCTATTGTAGTATCCTGTTAACCGTTCCGTCGACTACTCAGTACGAGTTCGAGGCGGTCTCCGGGGCGCCAGACGCGCTCGAGCGTCAAGTAAGAACCTGGAGTGGCGGTGATCTTTGCGCCGGCATTGACGCGCGCACTGGCCGAGTCGTAGTGCCTGGAGATGTGCAGGGCGATCGGAAAGCTCGTCTTACGAGGTGACTGGATGTCGATTACCACGTGCCTCTGCGAGTCGTCGGCGCTCCAGGTGCAAGTCACTTCAAGAGTGACGGCGGTTCCCTCGTCCTCACCAACCAGTGCCCTCACGATGCAGGGCGCGTAGTCAAAGGCGACGAGCCCATCTCCGGGCCCGGCGAGCCAGAGGCGGGCGACGTAACTGGACATGACGAGGCCGGGAGGCGCGAAGATTCCGGGTGAGGAGAAATTATGGCGATAGTCGCTTTTGATAGGGTGTGCGCCAAAGCTTCCTGATTGCGCGGACACCATGCCGTTCACCAGCTCGAAATCCGCCATTTCCATCGGGATTTTCTGTTGATCTCTGGCGAGACGCCAGGCTTGTACAGCCGCGCTCAAAAAGGTATCCCCCTCGAGTTTGTCGTCTTTCCGGAGGCGACTCAGGCTGTCCACCAGATTCTGGTTTCCCGGTTTGGCCGAGATCTCGATCGAATCGAACATGCGCAAGGCAAGATCCACGAGCCATCTTTGTCCGATCTGATTGTAGAGCCACAGAAGGTGGGGCAGATGAGAATCGAGGGTGTCAGTCGCGTTTAGAGATTCCTTGGCGAACCACTGAAAACGAAAGTAACGTCGTATTGCGGCGAGAGTCGTTGGTGTCGGATTTGCCTCGTAGGAGTCACGAAGGGCCTGGAGGGCAAACGCGGGGAATTTCCTGTCGCCGGAGCCCCTCGCTCCCAGCCACCCGTCATTGCCCTGTTCACGGACAATCTTTTCCACCCGCGCTGCTGCGGCCGCGAGTAGAGCTGGATCTCCGGTGGCGTGCGCGATTCTCACAAGAGTGGCGGGATCGTCATGGTCCGGCATACCGAGGGAGCCTGCCATGTCTTTCAGCTTCTCGAGCAACGTGCCTCTTGCCGTGATGCTGCCGGGGGGGAGGGCTCTCAGCTTCGCGGGCCTCAGAGGAGGTCGGGTGTCGGGATAAAGGTGATTCTCGGCCAGAGAGTTGAGATCGACCACCTGGGCACCGGTCTCGAGGGGCGCGATTTCGGGGGCGACCTCGCCAGGCACGGGCTCCGGGCTCGCCGAATCGCCAGGAGCGTCTCGGTGTCCGCTGGTAAGGTCCGCGAGACGGCAAGAAGCCGTCAAAAGCATCAGAACGTAGAGGAGGGCCCGTATCATCTTGTCCTCATTGATTGTCTGAGGTTATCTTAACGTCTTGTGCCTGGAGAATGTAATGATCATGCAGAAAAGAACTTTGTCCCTGCCCTTCCTCGTGGCGGCGATCGCTGGCTCGGCGATTCTTGCGAGTGACCCCGTCCGGGCCGACTGGCCCCAGTTTCTGGGTCCCTCTCGGAACGGCCATTCCGACGGTGTGAAGCTTGCCTCGAGCTGGCCTCCCACGGGGCCCAAGAAACTCTGGGAGGTGAAGGTCGGGATGGCGTTCAGTGCCCCGGTCGTCGTGGGCGATTCGGTCATCGTTCTGTATCGGCAGGGGGACGAGGAGATCGTTGACTGTCTGGACGCCGCGAATGGTAAGCGCCGCTGGCACGACTCTTTGCCCACGGCCTACAGAGACTCCTTCGGCTTCAACAACGGTCCGTGGTCGACTCCGACTGTCCAGGGAGATCTTGTCTTTACGCTTGGCGCGGGCGGCGCGCTTCGCTGTCTGAAGTTCGCCACCGGCAAAAGGGTCTGGAGCGTCGACACTCACAAGGAGTTCCAGGTCGAGCCGGGATTCTTTGGTGACTCTTGTTCTCCTCTTGTCGAAGGCAAGCTCGTGCTCTTGAACGTCGGCGGCAAGCAGGCGGGCATCGTTGCGTTTCACATCGGTGACGGCAAAGTGGCTTGGAAGGCGACGGACCACGATGCGAGCTATTCTTCACCGGTCTCTGCAATCATCGCTGGAAAGCGGCGCGTAGTTTTTTTCACGCGTCGTGGGCTGGTTGTCCTCGATCCCGAGAGCGGTGATGTGAAGGCAGACGTTTACTGGCGTGCCCGGATTCGCAGTTCGGTCAATGCAGCGACGCCGATCGTTCAGGGCGATCGAGTGTTTATTTCGACGGAATACGGCGTCGGGGCGACTTTACTCGATCTGACGAAAAAGGAGCCGGCGACGCTCTGGGAATCGGATGACGCACTCACCAATCACTACGCCACGAGCGTTTACCACCAGGGGTATCTATACGGATTTCACGGTCGCCAGGAGCAGGGCACCGAACTCCGATGTGTGGGTTTCGAAAAGGGCGACGTACGCTGGAAGGAGAGGCTTTCCGGCTCGGGTACGGTCCTCGTTTCGGGCGAAATGTTGGTGATTCTGACGGAGAAGGGTGAATTGACTCTCGCGCGGGCAACGCCGGAAAAATTCGAGAAGTTGGCCCAGGCAAAAATTCTGGATCAGACGATCCGCGCCTATCCCGCGTTGGCGGGGGGGAAGCTTTACGCCAGGAACCAGTCGAAGCTCATTTGTGTCGATTTGAGCTCGATGAGCTCGGAGGCGGGTGCCCGATAGTCTCTCTGCTGTTCATGTCCCGCTCCGAGGAATAAAGGACTCCTGACTTTCCATCTTCGTCCAGGCGCCAGGAACAGTAGGCCCACTGCACGGGTTTTCGATTCTGGGCGCCAGGCATTTCTCTTCTTTGCCCTCTCGAACTGCAAACGCAGGTGACGTCGGGGCAGGAGATTTCGGAGTGGCCTGATAAGCGGCTGTCGACGTTTTGGTCTTCGTCCACGGCATGAACCATGTTCCGAGGGCCGAACTCCGAAAGAGACCCGTCCGAGACGGGTGGGTTGTCAGGACAGACCCTGGTAGTGAGTCTCCGTGGGATTGCTCCAGTCTCGGAACGGACCAGAAGAGTCGTGGAGGGGAACGATCTGGAACGGGTAGAGTCCGCCAGTGTACAATGCGGGCAGGCAGTAGCCCTTTGCGCGAAAAGCCATTCGGAGTTCTCCAGGCCATGTCGGAGTTCCGCCTCAACGTCCGGGACCACACGGGTAGAATTTCGAGTACCAGTATCGATCACTTTCCCTTTACCCTCGGTCGGGGCCTCGAAAACGATTTGGTGCTCGTGGAGCCTTCTGTTTCCAGAAAGCACGCTCTTTTCCTCTATACGGATGGCCTGGTGGAGGTCGAAAATAAGCCGGGCGAGCAGTTCGGAGCGAGTCGACTCAAAGAGACGCTTGTCGAGCGACGGCACGACGATCCCGTTGCAATTCGACGGCACACCCTGAAAGCTCTGGATTCGTTTTCAGTGGTTCAGTCTTCGAGTGACCGCCTTACTCTTGCCTCGGTGTGTCGGGAGTGAAAATTTTGGCACTCGAGGACCCATCGAGGCATTCAGGCGTTTCCGATACCTGTGGCAGAAGGCACCGTCCTTGTTGGTCGGATCCGGAGCGCAGTCGGAGAGAGGTGGCCGCGGTTCGCTGAGACGCCCGTATTACGGTGACGATTTGTTTATTGAGAGCATGTTTCATAATTCGCTATTTTTTTTTCAGGCCGCGGTGTTCGTGGACGCCAGGGGGGACCGTTAGAGTATGCAGGAGTCCAATCGCCGGGCCGTCTGGGGCTGGGCCCTTTACGATTTTGCCAACTCGCCCTTCACGACTCTTGTCGTTACGTTTATTTACGCGACTTACTTTGCGCGGGTCATCGCCCCGGAGCACGGAGACGCCATGTGGGCGCGGGCGGTGTCGATTTCGTCGATCATCGTGGCAGTACTGGCACCACTCCTGGGTGCGGTGGCCGATCGTCGAGGCCGTCGCAAGCCTCTGCTTCTATTTTTTACGGTCGTGTGTATCGCGGGCTCGGCCTTGCTCTTCTTGCCGGGGAAAGGCGATGTTCTTTTTGCGCTGACGATTTTTGTCGTTGCCAACGTCGCGTTCGAGATGGGGCATGTTTTTTATAACGCGTTCTTGCCTGATCTTGCCCCTGCGGAGAAGCTCGGCAGAGTTTCGGGATTCGGCTGGGCTCTGGGCTATCTTGGCGGTCTCGTGGTCTTGATTTTCTGCTACCTCGCTTTTGTTGCGCCCGATGAACCTCTCTTCGGTCTGAGCAAAGAAACCCACGAAAATGTACGTGTGACGACCTTGGTCGTGGCCGTTTGGTTTGCGGTGTTTTGTGTGCCGACCTTTCTATGGGTTCCGGATGGTCTCCAGAGCAAGCGGAAACCCTCTGTAGCTGACAGGGGTCTCTTACGTGAGTCCTTTGGTAGGCTCGCGAGTACGTTTCGTGAAATACGGCAGCACCGCAATATTGTCCGGCTACTCATTGCCCGTCTCCTCTATAACGATGGGCTCATGACCATCTTCGTCCTCGGAGGCATCTATGCGCAGGGCACCTTTGGGTTCGGCGGGGATGAGATCTTTCAGTTTGCAATAGTGCTCAACGTGGCTGCCGGCCTCGGCGCTTTTGCCATGGGATATCTGGATGACAGGATAGGTGGCAAGAGGATGGTGCAAATCAGCTTGATTGCGCTCATTGCAGCGACCTGTCTCGCGGTTTTCGGTGTGGGTAAGGCGTCCCTCTGGGTTGCCGGTGTGGTCGTGGGGCTCTTTGCGGGACCCAATCAAAGCGCCAGTCGTTCGCTCATGGCGCGTCTGGTGCCCGAGGACAAGAAAAATGAGTTTTTCGGGTTCTTTGCGTTTTCTGGCAAGGCCACCAATTTTCTCGGTCCGGCGCTCTATGCGAGCATCAGTGTTGGATTTGATTCTCAACGGGCCGGCATGTCGGTTGTCATCGGACTGTTTATCCTGGGCTTTGTTTTGTTAATGAGAGTGCGTGAAGAGAGGGAGTAGATTTCAAGAGCTCGGAGCATGAATTCAACACTTGCGCTATTCAGCCAGGAATACGGAGAGAAGGGGAAGCCCAAGCTGGTAGTCCTTCACGGCCTTCTCGGGTCATCGAGAAACTGGGCCACCGCGGCACGGGGGCTCGCGGAGTCGTTTCACGTCTACGCACTCGACCTACGTAATCATGGAAAGTCGCCGCACGTGGACTCGAATACCCATGAGGATATGGTCGGCGATGTTGTTGCCTGGCTTGAAGCCGGGCAGCACTCGCCGGTGCATCTTCTCGGACACAGTCTGGGAGGTAAGGTTGCCATGCGGCTCGCGTGTCGGCGACCGGAGTTGCTTGAATCGCTTTGCGTGGTAGACATCGCGCCGAAGGAATATCGAACGCACCGCCTCGAGCTCGAAGCGATGCTTGCAGTCGATGTGCAGACTGTCGAGTCACGAACGCAAGCCGATGAGATGCTCGTGGCGGCCGGCCTCGAGGAGCTCACGCTGCGGCAATTTCTCCTGACCAACCTCGTGCGAGTCGCAGGGGGTTTTGCATGGCAGCCCAATCTCCAGGTTTTGCTCTCGCATGTCGAGGAGTTGGCAAGGTCACCGCTCGGTCCAGATGATCACTTCTCCGGTGAGACACTTTTCATCATCGGCGATTGTTCCCCTTACGTCACTCCGACGGATGGGGCTCTGATTCGTGATCACTTTTCGGCGGCTGAAATTGTCAGTATCTCGGATTGTGGACACAACCCTCACCATGAAAAGCGTGAAGAGTTTGTCGCTGTCCTGTGCGACCGTCTTTGCTAGACGAGATTCGGGGTCTTGCCAACGAGCGGTCCAGAGTGCATCCTGAAGGCATGTCCAAGAAGAGCGCCATTATCACGCACCCGATCTACCTCGAACATGATACCGGCAGGCATCCCGAGTGTCCCGAGAGACTGCAGGCCATCGAGGATGCTCTCGTGGCGGATGCGGAGATTTCTGAAGCTGCGGAGTTTTTGACTCCGGAGCCGGTGACGCCGGAGGCGGTCTTGCGTTGTCATGGAGAAGCGCATGTCGAGCGTCTCGAGTCGGCTCGGGGAAGCTCGGGGCGCTTTGATCCCGACACGGTCTTCTCTCCGCACACGATTGATGCCGCATACTTTGCGGCCGGTGCTGCGGTCCAGGCAGTTGACGAGGTTCTCGCTGGAAGACCGGCGGCGCTCGCACTCGTCCGGCCCCCTGGCCATCATGCTTGCCCGGATCGTGCAATGGGTTTTTGCATGATCAACAACGTCGCGGTCGCCGCGCGGCACGCTCAGAGTCGGGGCCAGAAGAAGGTGTTAATTGTCGACTTCGACGTTCATCACGGGAACGGCACCCAGGATGTTTTTTACGACGACCCGAGTGTATTCTTCTATTCGCTCCATGCTCATCCGCACTATCCCGGTACCGGCATGGAGCATGAGACTGGCAAGGGTGAGGGTGAGGGTGCCACTCTTAATCGTCCCTTGCCGCATGGTTTTCCGGCCCGGCAATACGAAGAGCTCTTCAATCGCGATCTCGACCAAATCGTCGAGAGCTTTCAACCGGATCTGGCCATCGTGAGTGCCGGGTTCGATTCGCATCGCGAAGATCCACTTGGTGGCCTGGCGCTTGAAAGTGAGGATTTTTGGACTCTCACAAGGGCGGTTTGCGAGCGCATGCCCGAAAGTCGGGTTCTGGCATCATTGGAGGGTGGATACAATCTGAGCGTCCTGGGTGGTGCTGTGTGCCAGCATGCAAGGGCGCTCTTTGGTATCGAGTCCTGTTGATCGGACGAGCGGAGGTTGGTGTGGTTGATCAGCGAAGACCAACGGTCATGGCGATCTCCACGGCCGCGTTCAAGGGTAGCTGGTGGTGTCCGAGTGCCACGCGTGCGTGACCTGCACGGTCTCCGAGAAGTTCTTTGAGGAGATCGGAAGTCCCGTTGAGGACTTTGGGCATGGCGTCAAAATCCGGTGTGCAGTTGACGTGGCCATCGACACGCAAAATGGTCGCGACCGAGTCGAAGTCGCCGAGCTCCTTCTTGATTTGAGCGAGCGCGTTGAGAGCGCAGAGCTTCGCGGCTTTGTAGCCAGCCTCTTCGTCCAGATCTTTGCCCACGCGTCCGGAGTATTTCATCTCGCCGTCGGCCATGGGGAGTTGGCCTGAAAGGAAGAGCAGGTTTCCGAACCGCACACAGGGCTTGTAGTTGGCCGCTGGCGGGGGTGCTGTTGGTAGACTCAGCCCGAGCTCTTCGAGTCTGGATTCTATACTCACGAGAGCCTCCCGAAAGACAACTATCGTTTGCTCATGTCGACGTAATCCCGCACGTCAGATCCCGTGTAGATCTGTCTCGGTCGCGCGATGCGTGTCGACGGGTCGCTGAACATTTCGTTCCAGTGGGCGAGCCAGCCGGCGGTGCGGCCGATCGCGAAGAGCACCGGGAACATGGTCATGGGGAAGTTCATCGACTGGTAGATAAGCCCCGAATAGAAGTCGACGTTGGGGTAGAGCTTTCGCGATACAAAATAGTCGTCTTCGAGCGCGATTTTCTCGAGCTCGAGTGCGATTTCGAGGAGTGGATTCTTGCCGGTGACCTCGAAGACCTGGTAGGCGAGATCCTTGATAATCGTCGCACGTGGGTCATAGTTTTTGTAGACCCGGTGGCCGAAACCCATGAGACGTCCCTTGCCGTTTTTGACGTCGTCAATGAAACTCGAAATTTTGTCTTTTGAGCCGATTTCGACGAGCATGCGAATGACGGCCTCGTTGGCGCCACCGTGAAGAGGACCGTAAAGAGCAGCGGATGCGGCCGATATCGCGGAAAAGGGGTCCACGTTCGAACTCCCGACGCTGCGGGCGGCGCTTGTGCTGCAATTTTGCTCGTGGTCTGCGTGCAGGATGAAGAGTACGTCCATCGCTCTTTCGAGGATTGGGTCGAGCGTATAACGGGGCTCCGTCATCCGGAACATCATGTTCAGGAAGTTGCCGGCATAGGAGAGCTCGTTGTCAGGATAAGCGTAGGGCAATCCAAGCGAGTGGCGATACGCGTAGGCCGAGATTGTCGGCGTTTTGCCGAGAAGTCGCAGGATTTGCTGATAGCGCGACTCCTCGTCATGGACGTTTTTGGCGTCCGGGTAAAAGGTCGAAAGGCCAGCGACGCTGCTGATGAGTACGCCCATGGGATGGGCGTCATATCGAAAAGTGTCGACCGACTTTTTGATGAGCTCATGGACCATGGTGTGATTGCTGATTTCGTCACGCCAGGTGTCAAGCTCGTTCGCAGTCGGCAATTCGCCGTGGACGAGCAGGTATGCGACTTCCAGGAAGTTGCTCTTTTCGGCCAGCTGTTCGATGGGATAACCACGATAGCGAAGGATTCCCTTGTCGCCGTCGATCTCCGTGATGGCGCTACGTACGCAGGCGGTATTCGTAAAAGCCGGGTCGTAGGCCATCATGCCAAAGTCGTCGTCTTTCACTTTGATCTGGCGCAGATCCATCGCCTTGATCGTGTCGTCGACAATCTCGACTTCGTAGTTCTTACCGGTTCGGTTGTCAGTGATGCTCAGTGTGTTGTCGGGCATGAAAAGGTTCCTTCAGGCTCCAGCTTTCTCTTCTTTCCAGGAGGGAAATCTTGCGTTTTTGGAATGGGTTTGCCGAATAGTGGTCGTATCCATATCTTATGCGAAGAGAAGAGCTTGGCTTTAGCGGGGCTCTAATGTTATTGCTGCAATAGTGACAATTATTAAGAGTATTTGTCCGGTCGAGAGGGTGTCTCGTACTCGAATGAGTCGGCCGACCCCAGAATGACCGCCAAAGACCTCGGCCCGGCTGAAAGGACCGGAGACCTCGGTGCTTGCCCTGGCGCGAAGGATTCTTTCCGGACAGGGAGCCCACCATTGTGGCGAAAAAAGTCCGATTGGCAAGTGTGAAGTTGGTAGTCGGGAATCCGAAAGCCGTCCCGCAAACTTTTTCGGAACTTGTCTATGGGTAGCCGTGCGTGAATCTTAGAGACGGCCGAAACTTCCTTTCCAGCGGGAAGAGCGGGTTGCGGACGTTCTTTGACACCGTGGGGATGCTGTGAAATACTGCCGGGCGTGATCGGCGTTGGTTCCGCCTGCCGGGACCGGCCTCGTTGTTCTGAAACCATTTCGCAAAAAGGGCTTCTGTCATGTCTGATGTGAAAGTTATCGTTTACAGCGGTGCTGGTTGACCGGCCTGCACTCAGGTGAAGGGGTTCCTTTCCCAACGCGGCGTAGATTTCGAGGTTCGAGACATTACAGAAGATGAGTCCGCTCAGGCGGAGCTCGTCGGAATGGGCTTTACCGCCATTCCGGTGACCGTCATCGGCGAGAACCCGCCGATACTGGGTGCCGACTTCAAGGCCATGGAGGCCCAACTCTCCTGAGTTGTCGCGCGGTTCGTCGTGACGAATGGCCCTTGTGTGTCGTTTGCCGCGCTGGCGGCGCGGCGACGGAGAGTGGTCGGGCGTCCGTCTGCGGACCGACCTCGAGTTGCACGGCTTTCGTTGCGGTGGATTTATCCTCGCACTGGCGGCATCGCGGTTTGCGTGCCACAGAGTGTGGGGCATGACACGACGGCGAAATGACGAACGAAGCAACGTCGGTGCGTGTCTTCTTGCGGATTTTCTCCGTTACCGGGAGTTCGTAATCAGATATCGAACTCCACCCCGAGCGTCTTCGCCGTATCCTCGAGCAAGCCAAAGGTTGTGGCGTCCACAGGGATTCCAGTTTGCCGGCGCTCCAGCTCCCGGCGCGTCTCGATTTCCCCGGGTAGGAAAATTTCTTCGACACCTTCCTTCCTGGGGGACTCGCGCATGTTCTTGAAGACCTCCTCGCAGGCGTCGTAGAAGGTTTCGCGGTCCTCCAGTGTGGTCGGATCGACGACCTGGATGAACGCGGCGTTGCCCTGGTAGCGGCCGGGCCAGCTCGGGCCTCCGCCGCTCAGGATCGAGCCGAGGAGTTCCACCGCCAGTGAGAGCGCGTAACCCTTGTGTCCCATGAGTGTGCCGCCGAGAGGCAAGATCGAACCCCCATCGTAGAGGTCCGCGGGGTTGGTGGTATCTTTGCCGTCGCGGTCGAGGAGGATGCCGAGGGGTAGCTCGGCGCCGGAGTTTCTGGCCACGCGGATCTTGCCTTCGGGCATGGCGCAGGTTGTCAGATCGATAAGGACGGGTTCTCCACGTGTGGGAATTGCGATGGACATTGGGTTGGTGGACAGGCGCGCCTCGGTCCCGCCCCAGGGAGCGAGACGACTTCCGCCGAAGCATCCGCAGTAGAACTGTGCGATGAATCCCTCCTGCGCGGCCTGTTGCGTGAAGGCCCCGGCCCGGCCGAGGTGGTAACAGTTCCGCAGCGTCACGGCCGAGACGCCGTGCTTCTTTGCCTTCGCGATCGCCATTTCAGTGGCTTGATAGGCCGCCACCTGTCCCCATGCACGGTGCCCTTCGATCACGGCGGTTGTATCGCTCTCGCGTAGAATTTCCGGCACTGCTGTGGCGTTGCAGAACTCGACTTGTGTCGCGTCGTAATACTGGGGGATACGGATCATTCCGTGTGAGTCATGACCGTAGAGATTGTTGAGGGAGAGATGCTCCGAAACAATGCGTGCGCCCTCGTCGGATGTCCCCATGGCCTGAAAGCAGGCTGTCGAGAACCGGAGTATGTCGTCATACTGAATGAGATGTTTGTCTGCCATGAATCATAGACCTCTGGATTGCTCAATAACTCCAGCTTCTGCCGAATCCGACGAAGTGTCTCGCTTTACCGTTTTTGCGGTCGATCTCGAAATTGTTTCAGAAATCGGCGCCGAGAAACCGGGACTCCGGAGCTTTTTTCAGGAGCTGGTTTCTGCAATCACTCGTACCTTGTGGAGTCGCTCTTCGATCGGGCCTTTGCGAAAATATTCCTCGCAATCATACGAAAAGGTGGCGGTGAAGTCGCGGTACTCTTCAAAAAGGTGGGCTTGCAGCCCCGCGATAATGTTCCGGCCATTCGTGGCGATGTGGGGTTCGAAAATCTGGTCATGTAAGGTGTTGCTGTCGGGGAAGTCGTTGTTTCGAGGTCGGTCATGGTTCTCTCCCGAGGCAGTCCTGTTCGTAGACTGGACCACGGGCTCGAACAGTCGAAGCGCAAGGGGGCGCGGGAAGTAGACGGTGGCGAGATGGGCGACCTTCACCGGGTATTTCGTCGCCCGTCTTTGCGCCTCCGGAGCTTCTTGCGTCCGGGGACAGTCAAAATCTGGAGTTCCTGATTCTCGCCCTGTCCGTGAGTTGATCTCCGGTCTCCTGAAATAGGCGCTGAACCCCAGAACGTGCCTGTGCTATAATTGGTGCCCCTTTTGGAGATTAAATCATGAGTAAAGACGGCAACAAGAAAGACGGCGCTCTGACGACGGGCGACCTCATGAAGGATGTTATCTCGCTCTGCAAGCAGCGCGGTTTCGTCTTTCAGTCGAGCGAGATCTACGGTGGCCTCAAGAGTGCCTACGACTATGGCCCTCTCGGCATCGAGCTCAAGCGCAACGTCATGAACGAGTGGTGGCGCGCGATGGTTTACGAGCGCGAGGACATCGTCGGTCTGGATGCTTCGATTATGATGCATCCGCGAGTCTGGGAGGCTTCGGGCCATCTGGCGGGGTTCTCGGATCCACTCGTTGACTGCCTGGTTTCCAAGGAACGTTTTCGCGCCGACAAGGCACCGAGGCCTGGCCCGGGCGAGGACCTGACCTTGAACTGTAGCGACAAGGGGCAGGCGAAAGAGTACCAGAAACAAATTGCCGAGCGATTCGAAATTGAGCTCCGGCGTGATGGTAAGGCACTCCGAGGTTTGCGAGTCGTTGATGAAAACACGGTCGGTTTCTTCCCCGATGGTGAGAGCGAAGCCACGCAGACTTTTGCCTTTCCGGGTTACGTTAGCCCGTGTATCAACAGCCCTTTTCTCAGCGACGAGCGTAAGTTCAATCTCATGTTTCGTTCGAGCCTGGGGCCCGTCGATCCGATTCAGGATATCGTCGACTCGGTTCACGAAAAGTCTCTGTCCAAGCAAGAGTTGACGAAGGTTATCGAGGACAAGGTGCGCGAGAGCGCGGTCTATCTGCGTCCCGAGACCGCACAGGCGATGTTTGTGCAGTTTCAGAACATCCAGCGCTCCATGTCCATGAAGATTCCGTTCGGCATCGCGCAGATGGGCAAGTCCTTTCGCAACGAAATCACTGTCGAGCACTTCATCTTTCGCTCTTGTGAGTTCGAGCAGATGGAGATGGAGTTTTTCTGTGAGCCTGGTACGCAGGCCGAGTGGCTCGAGCACTGGAAAAACCAACGGATGGATTGGTACAGGCGTTATGTCAACGAGCCCGACAAGCTGCGTTTTCGACAGCACGAACCGGACGAGCTCGCGCACTACGCGGACAACTGTTACGACGTGGAATACGAATATCCCTGGGGTTGGGACGAGCTCGAGGGCATCGCCAGTCGTACAGACTACGATCTCTCGAAGCATGCCGAACATTCCGGTACGCCACTCAATTACCTTGACCCCAACAAGGAAGACCCGGAGACGGGCAAGCGGCCTTATCGCTTTACTCCTTACGTTATAGAGCCCGCCGCAGGTGCCACGCGGACAGTGTTGATGATTCTGCTGGACGCGTTTCGTTACGAGGAGAAGCCGCGAGAAAGTGCCAAGGGAGGCATCGAAAAGCGGCGGCTTCTCAAGCTCCACCCCCGGCTTGCCCCCTACAAGGTGGCGGTTTTGCCTCTCGTCAAAAAGGAGGGCATGCCCGAAGTCGCGCGTGAGATTGTCGCGCAGTTTCACTCTGCGGGTATCAACGCGCGTTACGACGAGCAGAACGCCATTGGCAAGCGCTACGCGCGTCACGACGAAATCGGCACGCCGTACTGTTTGACCGTCGACGGCGACTCCTTGAAGGACGGCACCGTCACGATTCGTGATCGCGATACGACGGATCAGTCTCGGGTGAAGGTGGAGGACGCGCTCGCGGAGGTGCAAAATCGACTCCGGTGAAAGCGTAGCGGTGTCCTCTCACGGCCGAAAGGGAAGTAGGAGCCCATGAGAAATGGTGTGATTTCCTGGCTTTGTCTTCTCTGGTCGACATCTCTTCTTGCGGACGATGCCAAAAAACCTCTGTTAATTTTCGCAGAGAACCCGGATTTGTCGCATTCTGGTGGTCTGCGCAAGCGACTCGGGAAACTCGAGTTTGTCGAGTTTCGATCCCTCTCCTGTGACGAGCTCAAGGCTTCCGCCCTCGAGGATGCAGACCTCATCGTTCTGAAAGATATCGAGCTTTCCGACGAGCAGCAGCAGGTGATGATTGATCGTGTTCGGCGGGGCACGT